>TARA_R110000787_G_scaffold9028_2_pt1 | contig 48908 bp, 52 predicted proteins | sample TARA_R110000787 | Tara Oceans TARA_R110000787 (sample SAMEA4397920) | marine metagenome | biome: Polar Biome; feature: [DCM] deep chlorophyll maximum layer (ENVO:01000326); material: water (ENVO:00002006), including particulate matter (ENVO:01000060) such as... | depth 35 m | reverse complement strand
CTTGCCCGGCAACAGCGCGTCGGTGACCAGCGTGCCGGTCGGCTTGCGGCCGAGGTAAATCTGGTCGCCCGGCTCGATCAGCTGCAATCGGCTCGTCAGCGGGCCGTCCTGCACCTTGATCGACAGGAATTCCAGTTCCTCGTCCCAGGCGGGGCTGGCGACCGAATAGGCGCGCAACAGCGGTTTGCCATTCTCGCCCTTCAGACCGATCATCACGAACTCGCCCGACCGGAAGCGGAAGCTGGCCGGGCGCGAAATGCGGAAGCTGAACAGATGCTCGTTCCAATGCCGCACCGACAGCACGGTTTCCACCGAGAGGGCACCGGTCGGTTCCAGCACCGGCTTTTCGATCGTCACGTCGTTCAAGACCTTCTTCCTTGCCAATCCATGTGCGTCCACCCGCACGGGCGGTGCCAGTTGCGTATCGTTCGCAACAACCAATAAGCATCGCGAATGGAGCCAACGCGGCATGAAGGCAAGGCCAAAAAAACTTGGGGGGCCGATAGCTGACCCCCGGCCAGCGTCAGGCGATCAGCCGAACAAGCCCTTGGCGATGCCGCCCAGTTCGTTCATCGGATTGCCGTCGCCATCACGGTCGAACAGGCCACCCAGTTTGCCCATGATCGCTTCGGGGCCGCCGAACGATCCCATCAATTCCTGCAACTTGTCGGCCGACACGCCATGTTCGGCGGCCACCTCGGCCAGCGCCGAAATGCTCGTTTCACCCGACCCGATCTTGGCGCTGATTTCGGTCATCAGCCCCTGCATCTGTTCGGGCGTCATCCCGATCTGTGCGGCGACCGCTTCCAGCCCGCCCATCTTGCCGATCATATCACCAAACATGTTCACTACTCCCGCTGGATGTTGACCAACAGCATAGCACCCCCGCCCCGCCGCCAAAAGCAAAAGAGCCGGAAGGTCGCCCCTCCGGCTCTCGCCTAGCCTTGGATCAGGCCGCGCCCGTTACGCCGTCGTCAGCGCCGCGCTGCGCACGGCTTCATCGACATGCTCTTCGAACTGCGCGAAATTGTCGACGAACTGTTTGACCAGCACGGCGGCGGTTTCGTCATAGGCATTGGCGTCCGCCCACATGGCGCGCGGGTCCAAAATGGTCGGCTCAACGCCTGCCACCGCAACCGGCACGTCGAACCCGAAATTGGGATCGGTGCGGAACGCGGCGTCGTTCAGGCTGCCGTCGAGCGCGGCGTTGAGCAGCGCGCGGGTGACCTTGATCGGCATGCGCTTGATGCCGGGCATCGTCGCCTTGCCGCCCGCCCAACCGGTATTGACCAGCCAGCAGGTGACCCCGCCCTTGTTGATCCGCTCCTTGAGCAGATTGCCATAGACGGACGGATGACGCGGCATGAACGGCGCGCCGAAGCAGGTCGAGAAGGTGGCGGTCGGCTCGGTCACGCCGATCTCCGTGCCCGCCACCCGCGCGGTATAACCCGACAGGAAATGATACATCGCCTGTTCCGGGGTCAGCCGCGCGATCGGCGGCAACACGCCATAGGCGTCGGCGGTCAGGAAGATGATATTCTTGGGCACCGGCCCCAGATTCTTTTCCGACGTGTTCGGGATGAAGTCGATCGGGTAGGAACCCCGGCTATTTTCGGCCAGCGTATTATCGTCCAGGTCGATCTCGCGCGTTTCCTCGTCGATCACGACATTCTCCAGCACCGTGCCGAAGCGCTTGGTGGTGGCGAAAATCTCCGGCTCGGCCTCGGCCGACAGGTTGATCATCTTGGCATAGCAGCCGCCCTCGAAATTGAAGACCGCCGTGTCCGACCAGCCATGCTCATCATCGCCGATCAGCGTGCGCGACGCATCGGCCGACAGCGTCGTCTTGCCCGTGCCCGACAGGCCGAAGAAGACCGCCGTGTCGCCGTTCGGGCCGATATTGGCCGAACAATGCATCGGCATCACGCCCTTGACCGGCAACAGATAGTTGAGGATGCCGAACACCGACTTCTTCATTTCGCCAGCATAAGCAGTGCCGCCGATCAGGATCAGCTTCTCGGTGAAGTTGACCGCCACCACTGTCTCGCTGCGGCAACCATGGCGGGCCGGATCGGCCTTGAAGGTCGGCAGGTCGATGATGGTATATTCCGGCGCGAAATCGGCCAGTTCGTCCGCGCCCGGCCGCACCAGCAGCGTGCGGATGAACAGGTTATGCCAGGCGCGCTCGTTGATGACGCGCACATTGACGCGATGTTCGGGCTGCGACCCGCCGAACAGGTCGGCGACATAGAGCGTGTCCTTCTCGCCCAGCGCCTTGAAGAAATCCGCCTTCAGAACGGCGAAATGCTCCGGCGTCATCGCGACATTGGTGCTGCCCCACCAGACCGTCGATTCGGTCTCGGCATCGCGGACGATGAACTTGTCCTTGGCCGACCGGCCGGTATGCGTGCCGGTCTTGACGACCAGCGGGCCGTCCTTGGACAATATGCCCTCGCCATTGCGGATGGCCGCTTCGACCAGCGGCGCGGTGCCCATATTCCAAAATTGGGTGGCATGGGTGGAAATGCCCTGGTCTGCCAGGGTGATTGAGGATTTGGCCTGCACGCCTTTGCTCCTGAATATGAAATGTCGTGTCGCACTTACTCTTATATCTGCGACCGATCCGCCCCTCTGCGTCATGCTTTTGTACCATGACGTCATCCTCGCAGACACATGGGCAATAGGGGCTTGTCCCCCCATCGTCAAATCCCTGTCACAGGCGCAGTGTCCCGAAAATCGACGGTTATGCCAAATCGCCACCGTCACCCCCTTTCTTGCAGGCGCGCGCCGCATGGTCTAACGCTCTGCCCCACTTGACCTGTTGGGAAACCGCATGACTGCAACCATCGCCTTGGTGGATGACGACAAGAATATCCTGACCTCCGTCTCGATCGCGCTTCAGTCCGAAGGCTTCATGACGCGGATCTATTCCGACCCCGAAGGCGCGCTCAAGGCGTTGCTGGACAATCCGGCGGATTTGGCCGTGTTCGATATCAAGATGCCGCGCATGGATGGTCTGGAACTGCTGCGCCGCCTGCGGGAAAAGACGCAGATGCCGGTCATTTTCCTGACGTCCAAGGCGGATGAGCTGGACGAGGCACTGGGTCTCGCCATGGGCGCGGACGATTATATCGCCAAACCCTTTTCGCAACGGCTGCTGATCGCCCGCATCCGCGCGATCCTGCGCCGCGCCGAAGCCCGGGGGGCGCCCGATACCCCGGATCAGCCGGTCGCTGATCCAATCGTTCGCGGTCGGCTGGAAATGGACCCGGCCCGTCATCGGGTGAAGTGGAACGGGCAGGATGTGACGCTGACCGTCACCGAATTCCTGATCCTCGAAACGCTCGCCGCTCGCCCCGGCGTCGTCAAGAACCGCAACCAATTGATGGACGCCGCCTATCAGGACGATGTCTATGTCGATGACCGCACGATAGACAGTCATATCAAGCGGCTGCGCCGCAAATTCCGCGAGGTGGATTCCGATTTCAACGCAATCGACACACTCTATGGCGCCGGCTACCGCTTCTCCGAAGAAGGATGACGCGCCGCTGGCGGTGCGCTGGTCGGGACGGCTCAGCCTCACGCCGCGCATCCTGGCGGTCAATGTCTTTGCGCTGGCGCTGCTGGCGGGCGGCTTTTTCTATCTAGACAGCTATCGCACCCGGATCATCGATTCGCGCCTGGAACAATCGGCCCGCGAACTGAAATTGCTGGCGATCAGTCTGGAAAATGCCCCGGCCGACCGGCACGATGCGCTGATCGCCGCCTATGCCCGCCAGACCGGCGACCGCGTGCGCCGCTATGCGCCCGGCGGTGGCCTGATCGCCGACAGTTTCGCGATGGACGCCCCGCGCTATCGCCTGCGATCGCCGTCGGAAGAGGAATGGCAGCGCCATGTCGCGCGCTTCCTCGACAGGGCGGTGGATCGCGTCGTTTCGGCCCGCCGCCCGCCCGATTTCGTTGAACCGGCGGTGGATAGCGCCGATGCCTGGCCCGAACTGCTGCTCGCGCGCAAGACCGGCCAGCCAACCGCCATGAACCGCTACGCGCCCGACCGCACCTTCATGATATCGGCGGGCGCATCCGTGCGCGACGGGACCGCGTTGCTGGCCACCGAAAATGCGCGCGACATCACCCGCACCGTGCGCGCGGAGCGGCTGCGGCTCGGCCTTGTCCTCGCCGTTGCCATGCTCGCCTCGACCCTGCTCTCGCTGTTCCTGGCCCGTACCATCGTCCAGCCGCTCCAGCGCCTCGCCCGCGCCGCCGTCCGTGTTCGCCTCGGCCGCGCGCGCGAAGTTACCGTGCCGCGCCTGCCCGAACGGCGCGACGAGATCGGCATGCTGGCCCGCGCCCTGTCCGACATGAGCATTGCCCTGCGCCAGCGGATCGACGCCACCGACGCCTTCGCCGCCGATGTCAGCCATGAGCTCAAAAACCCCATCGCCTCGCTCCGCTCCGCGCTCGATGCGCTCGACCGGGTGGACCGGCCGGACCTGCGCGCGCAGTTGATGGCGATCGCCCAGGATGACGTCCGCCGCCTCGATCGGCTCGTCACCGACATTGCCGAAGCCTCGCGCGTCGACGCCGAACTGTCGCGCACCCGCTTCGAACCGATCGACCTTGGCCTGCTCATCGAAACCATGGTCATCGCCCGCGAAGCGCGCGGCGTGCCACGCGGCGTCCGGCTCGCCTTCGCCCGCCCGCGCAAGAATGTGGCGGTGGTGCTGGGTGAAGAGCAACGGCTGGTCCGCGTGCTCGACAATCTGATCGACAACGCCATCTCCTTCTCGCCCGACGGCGGCCTCGTCCAGATCATCGCCACCGTCGCCGACGATCAGGTGCTGGTCAGCGTCGAGGATGAAGGGCCAGGCGTCCCCGTCACCGAGCGCGAACATGTCTTTCGCCGCTTTCACAGCGTCCGGCCGGAAGGCGAGAGTTTCGGCAAGCATAGCGGCCTTGGCCTCGCCATCGCCCGCTCCATCGTGGAGGGGCATCAGGGCCGCATCAGCATCGGCGATCGCGAGGATGCGCAGCAGGGCGCGCGCTTCATCCTGCGCCTGCCAATGGCGGTCGCGCGCGACCCCGGCATCGCATCGGAATAACGCACCGTCCCCGCGTGGGACGCTGCCCACCAATGTCGTTTGCATGGCCGCTAACACAGGGTAGAAGGGCGGCCGACTTATGGCGCGCGCATTGTCCTCCGAAACGCTTCATGCGACCAGCGTGGCCATTAAGGGCCGCGCCCTATTGCTGTGCGGCAACAGCGGCATCGGCAAGTCCGATCTCGCCCTGCGCCTCATCGATCGCGGCGCCACCCTCATCAGCGACGATTATACCCTCATCAAACGGATCGATGGCCAGTTGCTCGCCAGCGCGCCCGACCGGATTGCGGGCCAGATGGAGATACGCGGCATGGGCATCGTCGCCATGCCCCATATCGACGATATACCCGTCGCCCTGCTCATCGACCTGTTCGACAAGGTCGACCGCATGCCGCTCGAACCTTTGCTGCGCACGATCGCAGGCCTGCCGATCCCGGTCTGGAAGGTCGCCCCGTTCGAGGCCTCCGCCCCGATCAAGGTCGAATGGCTGCTGCGCGCGGTGCCGATCGCATGACCCTCTCGCACCCCAAATCCATCCTCTTGCTCTCTGGCCTGTCGGGCGCGGGCAAGACAACCGCGCTCAAGACGCTGGAGGATATGGGCTGGGAAGTGGTCGACAATCTCCCCCTCGTCCTCCTCGACCGGCTGCTCGACACACCCCTGCCTGCTGGCCATGCGGGCGAAGACGAACGCCCGCTGGCACTGGGCATCGACGCACGCACCCGCGGCTTCGATGCCAATGCCATCGTCCGCCGGATCAAGGCGCTGCGCGAACGTCATGGCCATGATGTCGAAACCCTCTTCCTCGATTGCTCGGACAGCGAATTGGAGCGCCGTTTCGCCGAAACGCGCCGCCGCCACCCGCTCGCGCTCGATCGCCCCGCCGTCGACGGCATCGCCCGCGAACGCGAACTGACCGAAGCGCTGCGCCGCTGGTCGGCGCAGGTGATCGACACCACCAGCTTCACCAGCAACACGCTGCAACAGGAAATCCGCAGCCGCTTTTCGCGCGAGCGCCTGTCCGACCCGGTATTGACCATCCTCTCCTTCGGCTTTTCCCGCGGCGTGCCCCGCAATGCCGATCTGATGTTCGACATGCGCTTCCTGCGCAATCCGCACTGGGACGAAGCCTTGCGCCCACGCACCGGCCTCGATCCCGACGTCGCCGCCTATGTCGCCGCAGATCCCGCTTATGAGCAGGCGGTCAGCAAGATCGAGGATCTGCTCGCCACCCTGCTGCCGCGCTATGCGGAGGGGGGAAAGGCCTATATCACCGTCGCCTTCGGTTGCACCGGCGGCAAGCACCGTTCGGTCCATGTCGCCGATCGTGTCGCACGCTACTTGCAAGATGCGGGCTTTTCGCCCACGGTCTTGCACCGCAATATTGAATCGACGCCCCAGGATAGTCTGGAGAAGCGTCGTCCGGGAGGCCCGAAAGCAACGTCATGAAGCAGGTGGGCCGCAAAAGCAGATGATCGGACTCGTACTCGTCACTCATGGGTCGCTCGCGACCGAATTTGTCGTCGCGATGGAACATGTCGTCGGCCCCCAGCAGCAGATCGAAACGATCTGCATCGGGCCGGAAGACGATATGGAACTGCGCCGCGCCGACATCGCGACCGCCGTGGCGCGCGTCAATGACGGCAGCGGCGTCATCCTGCTCACCGACCTGTTCGGCGGCACCCCGTCCAACCTCGCCATCTCGCTGCTCAAGGCCGGCGAGATCGAGGTCATAGCAGGCATCAACCTGCCCATGCTCATCCGCCTCGAAAGCGCGCGCAAGGTCATGGACGTGCGCACCGCCGTCGCCGCCGCGCGCGAGGCAGGCCAGAAATATATCAGCGTAGCGTCGGAACTGTTGGGCAGCACCACATGAATGAAATCAGCCAGGAAGTGCGTATCAGCAACAAGCGCGGCCTCCACGCCCGCGCCAGCGCCAAATTCGTGACCCTGGCGAGCGGCCTGCCCGCCGACATCATCGTCAGCAAGGATGGCAGCCACGTCACCGGCACGTCGATCATGGGCCTCATGATGCTGGGCGCGGCGATGGGCGACAGCATCACCATCAAGGCCACCGGCCCCGAAGCGCATGATTCGCTCGGCAAGCTGGTGAGCCTGGTCGAAGACAAGTTCGGCGAAGAGTGAAGCCAGGGGCAAAAGGCGAGCGGCATTGTACGCCCTGCCCGCTTGGCGGAGGGGCAGCGAGACCTAGGCGCGCAGCGCCTTAGTCGCAGCGGGGTGGGCCAACGCACCCTCGCGCAAGCCCACCCCCTACCTTTCAGGGAGGAGCGTTTCTGGCTGGGTTGGGTGGGTTTCTGACAGTCCGGTTTTAGAGAGATGACCGGTAATAGCTGGCGCCGCGCGATGAAAAATCACCCGGCAACAATCGCCTAGTTGCAGACGTTCCGAGATCAAGGCATTGACTCCGTATGAGATCGTTTCCTTGCCTGCCGATAATCGTGTTTCCGCTTCTTGCAGGATGCAGCTACTCATATCCAGTCGAGGCCGTGTTTATCCGTGATAAGCTGCATTTTGTAGCGAAAGATAAACTGAACGGCTGCTTAAACGACTTTCGCATCGTTTCTGAAGCCGGAGAAATCATGTGGGCAATAGAGAGTGATTTCAGAATCTCTCCTTGCGCAGACAATTTCCCGCTTGCCTACGGCGTTGCTCCAATACCTTTGAAGACAATAGCTGCCGCCAAGCCGCTAAAGGTTGGAGTTCGATATAGGATCGAGGGTTCAGACGGCGACCGCTATTACGGCGCGTTTTTCTATCGGGGCGTAACGGTGGTCACGAACACGCCGGAGTCGGCGCGGGCTCTCTGATAGCGAACGGCAGCTTGCCACCAGATTTGGCTATTCGGCGTTCGATTTGTCATTGAATGAGCGGCGGGTTTCAGGGACGCGATGGCAATGATCGGGTGACCGACGTTGGTCGCTTCAAGCCCCCCCGGTCCTCCCCCATCCAACAACCTTCCAATGTAGGATAATCTCTGATCTATCCTGCCAGATGAACCCCCCGCGCCGTCCCCCACATCAGCCCGGCCCCAGCCGCCGCACTGGCGCGCGACCGTCGCGTCAGCGTCGCATCCCTGTCGCGTCGCTGTGACCCACCCGTTACCCAACCGTCGCGTCGCCGCGTCTTCGCAACCGCTTCGCCGTCACGATTGCCCCGAAAAACCCGACGACGGTGTGAACTTCGCCGCTGTGACCTTAGCAGGCGTGACCTTAGGCCCCGCCCTTCCGCTTCTGCGCGCGCCGCGCAAAGATGTTCAGGCACTCGACCAGCGTCGAGAAGGCCATCGCCGCATAGATATAGCCCTTGGGCACATGCACGCCAAAGCCATCGGCGATCAGCACCGCGCCGATCATCAGCAGGAAGCCGAGCGCCAGCATCACCACGGTCGGGTTCTTCGCGATGAAATTGGCGAGCGGATCGGCCGCCAGCACCATCGCCGTCACCGCGACCAGCACCGCGATCACCATGATCGCCAGATTGTCGGTCATGCCAACGGCGGTCAGGATCGAATCGAGCGAGAAGATCATGTCGAGCAGGATGATCTGCACGATCGCGCTGCCGAAAGTGATGGTCGCGACGCTTTTCTTGTCCAGCACATCGTCGCCGCCCGCCGGATCGACGGTATGGTGGATTTCCTTGGTCGCCTTCCAGATCAGGAACAGGCCACCGACGATCAGGATCAGATCGCGCCAGGAAAATTCGGTTTCGAAGGTCGGTGCGCCATATTCGTTCAACGGCCCGCTGATCCCCAGGTCAAACACCGGCGCGGTCAGGCCGACGATCCAGGCGATCATCGAAAGCAATACCAACCGCATGCCGAGCGCCAGGCCGATGCCGATCCGCCGCGCCTTCTGCCGCTGCTCCACCGGCAGTTTGTTGGTCAGGATCGAAATGAACACCAAATTGTCGATGCCCAGCACCACTTCCATGACCACCAGCGCGATGAGCGCGGCAATGGCGGTGGGGTCGGTAAAAGCGGCAATCAGACTGTCCATGATGATCCTTCCACGCTGCCATTTGGCACGGGACCGCAACGATGCGAAGGCCAGACGGTTCCGGCCGACACACTTTGTCACATGTCGACGCTATCATCGCAAAAAGCGCCCACCAAGCATCTGGACTAGCGCGGTCCAGTCGCTTAGCGAAGGCACGTTCTCCTCTTCAAGCTGCGGCCTGACGCTGCGGCGTTCAAGCCCCAAGCGAAAGGCGGCCCATGGCAAGAACCACCCTCACCCGTTTCCTGATCGAACAGCAGCGGCTGGCCGAAGCCCTGCCCGCCGAATTGCGCCTGCTGATCGAAACCGTGGCACGCGCGTGCAAGACGATCAGCCATGCCGTCAGCAAAGGCGCGCTGGGCGAAGTCCTCGGCAGTCTCGACAGCGAAAATGTCCAGGGCGAGGTCCAGAAGAAGCTGGACGTCATCGCCAATGAAATGCTGCTCGATGCCAATGAATGGGGCGGCCATCTCGCCGCCATGGCATCGGAGGAGATGGAGACGATCCACCGCATCCCCAATCGCTATCCCAAGGGCGAATATCTGCTGCTGTTCGATCCGATCGACGGGTCCAGCAACATCGACGTCGATCTGTCGGTCGGCACCATCTTCTCGGTGCTCAAAGCGCCGGAAGCCTGTGCCGGTCGCGAAGTGACGGAGGAGGATTTCCTGCAGGACGGCCGGGCACAGGTTGCGGCGGGCTATGCCATTTACGGGCCGCAAACGCTGCTGGTGCTAAGCGTCGGCACCGGCGTCTATGAATTCACGCTTGATCGCGAAGTCGGCAGTTGGGTGATGACCGACGCCAATATGCAAATGCCGCAGGGCAAGTGCGAATTTGCCATCAACATGTCGAACCGTCGCCAATGGTCGCCCGCCGTGGCCCGCTATGTCGAAGAACGGGTGATGGGCGGCGCAGGGCCATGCGGCCAGGATTATAATATGCGCTGGACCGCCTCGATGGTGGCGGACGTGCATCGCATCCTCAAGCGCGGCGGGATTTTCCTCTATCCCTATGATCACCGCAATCCGGGCAAGGCCAAGCTGCGGCTGATGTATGAAGCCAATCCCATGAGCTACCTGATCGAACAGGCGGGTGGCGCGTCGAGCGACGGGTTCCAGCCGATCATGGACGTGCCCGCGACCAGCCTGCACCAGCGCGTCGGCGTGGTGCTGGGCGATCGGGCCGAAGTGGAAGCGGTGGTCGCTTATGGCCGCGAGATGGCAACGGCATAGAAAGAAAAGAAAATGGGGGAGAGCGCAATCAAGCGCTCAATCCCCCAACTATGCCCCGCCTGCCGGTCTTACCGGCGGCCCCTCTCCAGAAACATGTTATATGGCGCGGCAACAGCGAGGGATGCCTAGCCCAAGCCGAAGACAAAAAAAAGGCTGATCGTGAGACCAGCCTGAAAAGTTTAGGAGAGGATGCCTGAAAGGCACAGTCTTGTTGCCAGCCCGGTAGGTTATTCGCAAATGCGAAACATAAAGGGGCAATTGCGCAAACTGCAATCGTCGCTTGCTATGGTGCCCTTCCCCTTACGGAAAGCCGGTGTGGCTCCTGACCGACGACGGCGATTCGCCATGGGGATAAAGCAAATATCAGGGCTTTGCGCTTAGGCCTGCGCCATGCATGGAAAGGTAGAACAGATCGGCGCTCGTGCCACGCGGCCCCATCGGCGCGACATTGACGGCCTGCGCGCCCTCGCCATCCTGCCAGTCTTGTTCTTCCACGCCCATGTGCCGGGCTTTTCCGGCGGCTATGTCGGCGTCGATATCTTCTTCGTGATTTCGGGCTATCTGATCACCGGCATCATCGCCCGCGAAGTCGATGACGGCCGATTCTCCCTGCTCCGTTTCTACGAACGGCGCTTCCGGCGAATCATGCCGGCCCTGGCCGTGATGATCCTCGCCGTGCTGGGCTTGGCGGCCTGGCTCTATCTGCCCGGCGATTTGGAGGGCGTGCCCAAATCTGCCCTCGCCGCGACGCTGTTCCTATCCAACCTGTGGTTCTTCACCGACACGGGCTATTTTGCCGGCGGCGCGGATGTGAAGCCCCTGCTCCAGACCTGGTCGCTGGCGGTGGAGGAGCAATATTATATCGGCTTCCCGATCTTGCTGATGCTGCTCGCCCGATTCGGAACGCGCGCACGCACAGGCGTCGTGGCGGCCATTGCGGTCACCTCGCTGACCCTGTGCATCGCCCTGCAGCGCGACACGACAGGCTTCGCCTTCTACCTGCCCCCTACCCGCGCCTGGGAATTACTGGCGGGCGCGCTCCTGGCATTGGGCGTCGTTCCGGCGATCCGAGCATGCTGGCTGCGCGAGACGGTGGTTTGGGCGGGGGTGCTGGCCATCGGCGCAGCCGTGATCCTCTATGATCGCAACACCTTGTTTCCGGGTTTCGCCGCATTGGCACCTGTATTGGGCGCGGCCGCGCTACTCCATAGCGCACCGGGGACAAGCGCAGGCCGGGCGCTGGCCTGGTCCCCGCTGGTGGGCATTGGGCTGATCTCTTACTCGCTCTATCTGTGGCACTGGCCGCTGATCGTCTTCACCGAATATGCGACCGACCGACCACTGTCGGGAGCCACCCGGATTGCCGTCATCGCCGCATCCCTGGCCATCGCCTGGCTGTCCTGGCGTTTCGTCGAGCAACCCTTCCGCGATTCGGCCCGCATGCCGCCCCGCACCATCTTCCGCCTCACCGGCGCGGCGATAGCGCTGCTCTGCGCGCTGTCCGTCGCCCTACTGGCGATGGGACCATGGCCATCCAGATTTGCGCCCTCAGTTTTGGCGCAGATCGCGGGGCGCAACGACATCAGCCCCGACCGCAAGCGCTGCCACGACAGCTTCATGCGCAGCGCGCAGCCCTGCGTGCTGGGCGCGCCCGTCCGGCCCAGCGCCATGCTGTGGGGCGACAGCCATGGCGTGGAACTGGCGTATGTATTGGCGCAGCAAGCCCGCGCGCGTGGCCAGTCACTGGTCGAACGCACGACATCGAGCTGCCCGCCGGCGCTGGCCTATGAAGCGAAGGACGCCCGTTGCGCCGCCGCGAACCGGGCCGCATTCGGAGCAATCCGCGCCGATCCAGGACTAAGTCGCATCTATCTCTCCGCCTTCTGGGCCAATGGTGCATTTGATGACCCCGCCTTCGTGGCGAAGCTAGACCGCACCATCGCCGCCATCCGCGCCGAGGGGCGGGAGGTCGTGCTGATCGGCGCAGTTCCACCCCAGCCCTTCGACGTGCCGCGCCGCCTGGCCCATCTGGCGCGGGCCAACGCTCTGGATAACGCACAAGGGATAGAGCGGCCGCAGGTGGAAGCGCGCATCGGCAATCTGCGCGCGCTCTTCACGCGCTGGCAGGCAAGAGGCGTGACGCTGATCGATCCCGTGTCGCAGCTATGCGACGCACGCTTTTGTGCCATCGAGCGGGACAGCCAGCCCCTCTACTTTGATTCCCACCATTTGAGCGTCGCAGGGGCGCGCGCCGTCCTTGGTAGGCCGCGCTGATTATTCTGCCGCAAGCGCATAGTCCGAACGGGGCAATTCCACCGCCAGCGCCTCCGCGATAGCCCGCACCACGGCGCGCATGCGCGCGACACCCGGTCCCGGCCAGTTGAGCGTCGCGTCGAGATAGAGCGTCCGATCGATCTCGATCTGGAGCGCATGCAGATCACGCCCCGGCCGCCCGTGCCGCTCCATCAGATAGTCCCCCGCATAGGGATGATTGAGCGCCACCAGCATGTCGTGTCCGGCCGCGACATCCGCCGCGAGGGTCGTCAACCGGCTCGACGCGCTGCGCCCAAATCGATCGCCCAGCACCAGCCCCGGAGCGGGATAACCCGGCATAGGCGGCGGTAGCGGCGGCATGGAATGAAGATCGATCAGGATCGCATGGCCATGCACATCCCGCGCTGCCGCCATCAATCGCGCAATCGTCGCATGATAAGGGCGATGGACCGTATCGATCCGCCGCTGCACCTCCACCCAGCCGATCGGTCCGCGCCACAATTCCGGGGCGCCCGGCAACCGACGCGGCAACAAGCCAAGACCACCACGCAGTTTCGCGCTGCTCTGCAACGTTACCATATGGGGCACGTCGGAGAGCATCGCCGGATCGACCTCCCGATCATGGCGATTGAGGTCGATCAACGCCCGCGGCGCACTGGCCACCAGCACCGTGAAGCCTTGCGCTATGAGCGGGTGGACGAGGAGATCGACCCAGCGATCCTCCAGCCGCCGGAGCATCTCGGGCCGGATGCGCGCCTGCGCCAACAAGGCGGGCGGATAGATACGCCCGGCATGGGGGACGGACAGAATAACCGGACGGTCGGGAATCGCAGGGCCATATAGGTCGAAGGCCGGGTCGCTGTGCGTCGGCGCGCGCGGCGGGCTGTCGTCCAATAGGGCTCCTTTCGGCGGTCTGAGCAAAAATCTTGGCTTGGCTGGATAATATTTACACCTTGTCGCATATATCACGGCTTCGCGCCACCCGTTGGGGTCGCGGAGCATATGAGAGTGGGGGCGATGGTTCGCATATTATTGGCCGAAGACGATGAAAGCATGCGCGTCTATCTGGCCCGCGCATTGGAACGGTCGGGTTATGAAGTCGTCGCGGTCGCGACCGGGACCGAGGCGGTGCCGCATATCCGCTCCGACCGGTTCGACTTGCTGCTGACCGATATCGTCATGCCGGAAATGGACGGCATCGAATTGGCCCAGCATGCCGCTTCGGTGGCACCGGACATGCGGATCATGTTCATCACCGGCTTTGCCGCCGTCACCTTGCGCGCGGGCAAGGCTGTGCCACAAGCCAAAGTCTTGTCCAAGCCCTTCCACCTGCGCGACCTGGTGCTGGAGGTAGAACGGATGTTCAGCAGCGTGAGCCTGACCGGGCTGAGCTGAGCATTTAGTCGGGGACGACCTCTTGCATGTCGGGGGTAGGGTCGAGCGCGATTCCCGCCATCGCGGCATTGAAGCGCTCACGGTCGAGCCCCTTTTCCCATGCCGACACCACGACGGTCGCCACGGCATTGCCGATGAAGTTGGTAAGGCTGCGGCATTCGCTCATGAAACGGTCCACGCCCAGGATCAGCGTCATGCCTGCGACAGGCACCGTCGGCACGATCGAGAGTGTCGCGGCCAACGTGATGAAGCCCGCCCCGGTTACTCCGGCAGCGCCCTTGGACGAGATCATCGCCACCAGCAACAGCAAGATCTGCTGCTCCAGGCTGATGTCGACATTACATGCTTGCGCGATGAACAAGGCCGCCAGCGTCATATAGATATTGGTGCCGTCGAGGTTGAAGCTGTATCCTGTTGGAACGACCAGCCCGACCACCGACTTGCGACACCCCGCCCGCTCCATTTTCTCGATGAGGCTGGGCAATGCCGCCTCGGACGAAGAAGTGCCGAGGACAAGCAACAGTTCGGCCTTCAGGTAGCGGATCAGGTGAAGAATGTTGAAGCCCACCGCCCAACACACGCCGCCCAACACCACCAGCACGAACAGCAGCGACGTTAGATAGAAGGTTGCGACCAGTCCGGCGAGGTTGGCCAGCGTCCCCACGCCATATTCGCCGATGGTGAAAGCCATCGCCCCGAACGCGCCGATCGGCGCGGCCTTCATCAGGATCGACACCAGCTTGAACACCGCATGGCTGGCCGATTCGAGAACAACCATCAGCGGCGCGGCCTTGTCGCCGATCAGAGTCAGCGCAATGCCGAACAGGATAGCCACGAACAGAACCTGCAGGATGTTGCCGTCCGCCACCGCCGACACCATGGTCGCGGGAATGATGTTCATCAGAAATCCGGTCAGGCTGCTTTCATGCGCCTTGCTCGCATAATCGGCGACCTGTTCGGCATCCAGGGTCGCGGGATCGATATTGAGCCCAGCGCCGGGTTGCACCACATTGGCAACGATCAGGCCAACGATCAGCGCCAGCGTCGAAAAGGTGAGGAAATAGCCGAAGGCTTTGGCCGCGACCCGGCCAATGGCACCCAGTTCCCTCATGCCCGCAATGCCGGTGACGATGGTCAAAAAGATCACCGGGGCGATGATCATCTTCACCAGCTTGATGAAGGCTTCACCCAGAGGTTTGAGCTGGACACCCGCGTCTGGAAAGAAATGACCGATTGCAACGCCCAGCGCGATAGCGATCAGCACCTGGACATAGAGCTGGCGATACCAGGGCAGGCGGGGCGTCGTCTGAATCGGCGAGGATGGCGATGGCAGCATAAGTCTTGGCGTCCCCCTGTTTGAGCCGCAGCATATGGGCCGCCCCTGCCCTGTCCAGAAGAATATCGGGGCCACGCATTTTCTCGCTTGCACCATCCATTTGGCCCGGCTAAAGGCCCAACTCCCGTGGGCGTGTAGCTCAGTGGTAGAGCACTGTGTTGACATCGCAGGGGTCGCAAGTTCAATCCTTGCCACGCCCACCATGACAAAGCCCGTCGCCTGTTTGCAGGTGGCGGGCTTTCTCTTTTGCGGAGCCGCTACCAGCAGGCTATGGCCATCGCAGCATTGGCAAGGGGCGGGAAATGATGGCGGGCTGCGAGACTGTGTCGGGCAAGCGCCTGTTGTTCGTGATGGCCGCGGACGCGGAATATGGCGCACATCTGCGCGCACGATTTACGCCGCTGATGACGGGCGTGGGGCCGGTAGAAGCCGCGCTGGCGACGGGGATCGCCCTCCACGATATGGCGCGTACGAATACGCTTCCCGATCTTGTTGTCTGTCTTGGATCGGCAGGATCGCGGATCTGCGGGCTGGGCGAAGTGGTGCAGGTTGCCAGCGTTTCCTGGCGCGACATGGACGCCTCACGGTTGGGCTTTACCAAGGGGGTGACGCCCTTCGTCGATCATCCGGTCGATGTGCCACTGTTGATGCCGCTGGCGGTACAGAGCGCGCGGCTCTCGACCGGCGCAAATATCGTCGGTGGCGAAGAATATGCGGCGATCGACGCGGATATGGTCGACATGGAGACCTTCGCGGTGGCGCGCGCCTGCGCCCGGTTTGACGTACCGCTGATGGGGCTGCGCGGCATTTCCGATGGGCCGGGCGAACTGGCGCATATCCATGGCTGGATGGAATTGTTAGAATTGCTCGACGAGCGGCTGGCGGCAGCCGTGGACCTACTGCCAGCGGCGCTCGCCAAAGGTCTTTAGTCGCCGTCGAACGCGAGGATCGCCTGCGCGGCGATGCCGTCCGCTTCCAATGCGGCCATACCGCCAAGATCAGGCAAGTCGATCGCGAACAGCGCCATCAACACGCTTGCGCCCTGCTCACGCAATAATTGTGCGCCGGCGAGCGCCGTGCCGCCGGTGGCGATCAGATCATCGACCAGCACTATGCGCGTTCCCGTTGGCACCTGCCCTTCATGCAGTTCCAGTCGATCCGTGCCATATTCCAGCACATAATCGATGCCGACGGTCTTGCCCGGCAGCTTGCCTGCCTTGCGCACCGGGACGAAACCCTTGCCAAGTGCCAATGCGAGCGCCGCACCCAGGATGAAGCCCCGCGCTTCAATGCCCACGATCAGATCGGGATCAAGCGGCCGCGCGATCGACGCCATGCGTGCCACCAGTTCCGCTAGACCCGCACCATCCGCCAGCAAGGTCGTGACATCGCGAAACTGGATGCCGGGTTTGGGGAAATCGGGGATGGTGCGAACCAGGCCTGCCAGCGTGTCGATGTTCATGCTGTCTCCATAAAAGAAAAGGGCGCGGCTTCCAGATGAAACCGCGCCCCCTTTATATCTCGTCCTCGCGGACCAGCCCCTTAGGCGGCCTTCTTCTTGTCCGCCCAGATATTCTGGTAGGACATATAAGCGAGGCCCGTAGCGATCAGCAGGAAGATGATCGTCGCCAGACCCGCGCGGCGGCGATTTTCCAGCTTGGGTTCGGCGGTCCAGGTCAGGAAGGCTGAAACGTCCTTCGCCATCTGGTCCACCGTCGGCTTGGTGCCGTCGCTATAGGTCACCTGGCCTTCGGCCGTCAGCGGCGGTGCCATGGCGAGGTTCAGGTTCGCGAAATAGGGGTTGTAATGCAGCCCTTCGGGCGTCTTGGAATCCGGGAATTCCTTGAGCAGCGCGGCGGGTTGCGCCTGATAGCCGGTCAGCAGCGAATAGACATAGGCGCTGCCATGGTGGCGGGCCTTGGTCATCAGCGACAGGTCTGGCGGAATCGCATTGTTGTTGGCCGCAGCCGCCGCGACATTGTTCGCGAAGGGCTTGGGGAAATAGTCCGCCGGCATCGGATCACGGGTCGATGCTTCGCCCGTGGCCGGATCGACCGATGGGGTCTTGATCGCCCACTGCTTGGCGATCGCCTTCACCTCGGCTTCGTTATAGCCAAGCGCTTCAAGGTCGCGAAACGCCACGAACTTCAGGCTGTGGCAGGCCGAACAGACCTCCTTGTAAACCTGGAAGCCGCGCTGAAGTTGCTGCCTGTCATAGCCGCCAAGTGGTCCGTCAAACGAGAAGGACACATGCTTGGGCAGTTCGTGGAACTCATGTTCCACGGTGGGCTGCGGCGGTTCGGAGACATAAGCCACCGCCCCCATGAGGAAGGAGACCAGCAGCCAGCCCGCGAAGAAGAGGCCGACGAGAAATGCGCCGATGCGTACCATGTTACGTCTACCCCTTATTCGGCCGGGACCGCGACGGTTGCGCCGTCGGTCTTGCCATATTTCGCCAGCACGGCCTCGGTGATCGAACCGGGCAGTGGCAGCGGCTTTTCAAAGCGCGAGATCAGCGGAAGGATGATCAGGAAGTGCGCGAAATAATAGGCCGACGCGACCTGCGAGATCATCACGAAGGGTTCTTCAGCCGGGGCTCCGCCGCAATAGCCCAGGATCAACACGTCGAGGATCAGTATCCAGAAGAACTTGTTGAAAGTGGGTCGATACTTGCCTGACCGCACCGGCGAGGTGTCGAGCCAGGGCAGGAAGAAAAGCAGCAGGATCGATGCGAACATCGCCAACACGCCCAGCAGCTTGGCGGGGATGAAGAAGAAGTCGACGGTGAAGGCGCGCAGGATGGCGTAGAAGGGCCAGAAATACCATTCCGGCACGATGTGCGCGGGCGTCGAGAGCGGGTTCGCTTCGATATAGTTATCCGGGTGGCCCAGGAAGTTCGGAGCGAAAAAGAGCAGGATACAAAAGGCAATCAGGAAGATGCCCGCACCGAAGCCATCCTTGGACGTGTAATAGGGGTGGAATGGCACTGTGTCCTGCGGCCCCTTCACTTCCACGCCGGTCGGGTTCGAGGAACCCGGAATATGCAGCGCCCAGATGTGCAGCATGATGACAGCCGCGATCACGAAGGGCAGCAGGAAGTGGAGCGAGAAGAAGCGATTGAGCGAGGCATTGCCAGGGGCAAATCCACCCAGCAGCCAGGTCTGGATCGGCTCACCAACGACCGGGATCGCGCCGAACAGGCCGGTAATCACCTTCGCGCCCCAATAGGACATCTGCCCCCAGGGAAGCACATAGCCCATGAACGCCGTTGCCATCATCAGCAGGAAGATGACGAGTCCCAGCAACCAGACCATTTCGCGAGGCGCCTTGTAGGAGCCGAAATAGAGGCCGCGAAAAATGTGGAGATATACCACGATGAAGAAGAAGCTGGCCCCGTTGGCATGCGCATAGCGCATCAGCCAGCCCGCATTGACGTCGCGCATCGTCTGTTCGACGGTGTTGAACGCCACCAGATCATTGGCACCATAATGCATCGCCAGGACAACGCCGGTGATGATCTGGATCATCAGCGCGAGGCCGGCCAGGACGCCGAAGTTCCAGAAATAGTTGAGGTTGCGTGGCACCGGATAGCCCGCGCCAACAGCATTATAGGCAAGGCGCGGAAGCGGGAGCTTCTCGTCAATCCACACCATCACGGGATTCTTGGGAGTATATTGCTCAGCCCAGGGAAAGCTCATGGTTTCTTACCTCAGCCTACGAGAATGGCGGTGTCGGAAGTGAAGCTGAACTTCGGCACTTCCAGGTTGGTCGGCGCGGGGCCTTTGCGGATGCGCGCCGCGGTGTCGTAGGACGAGCCATGGCATGGGCAGAAATAGCCACCATATTCGCCCTTATTCTCACCTTCGCCAGCGCCCAGCGGGACGCAGCCCAGATGGGTGCAAACACCCATCGTCACCAGCCACTGCTTCTTGCCATCGACGGTGCGTTCTTCCAGCGTCTGCGGATCGCGCAGCGTGGACGGATCCACCTTGTCGGCTTCGGCGATCTCCTTTTCCGTCAGTTGCCGCACGAACAGCGGCTGGCTGCGGAAGGTCGTCTTGATCGCCTGACCCGGCTGGATCGCCGACAGATCGACTTCCGTCGATGCAAGCGCCAATACGTCCGCGCTAGGGTTCATCTGGTCGATCAACGGCAGAACGACGACGACAGCGCCGACACCTGCAAAACTCACCGCAGCGATATTGATGAAATCGCGACGGCGGACCCCATCTTCGCCGGGTAAACCCGTGCTGTCTGTATGTTCAACGCTGGCCATGCACCTCAACCCTTGCAAGAACGTCCCTGGTCCCGCCGCAATGCCGTGAACGGCCCTGTTTATCAAGGGTGATGGGTAACCATATCATATGGTCCCCGCCTTCCCCCCGGCGTGGTTCGGGGGCCTGATAACCCCAGTGCGCGCTCTTTGCCAACAGCAAAGTCACGCAAGCTATGACAATTTGCCGCAGTGCATTATGGGCTCGCCAATGCGTATCGCCCTTTATCAACCCGAAATCGCCGGCAATGTCGGCGCGATCCTGCGTCTGGCGGCCTGTTTTGCCGTTCCGGTGGACATTATCATGCCCACCGGATTCGCCTTTTCCGACGCTCGCCTGAAACGCGCGGCGATGGATTATGGCGCGGCGGCGGAGGTCGTTCGACACGCGAATTTCGATGCCTTCGATGCGGATCGGCGCGCCAACGGCCGCCGGCTGCTGCTGATGAGCAGCCATGCGTCGCAGCGGCTGCCCGATGTCGCCTTTCGCGGCGACGATGTCTTGTTGATGGGCTCTGAAAGCGCAGGCGTTCCCGATACCGTGCGGGATCTGGCCGACATTCGGGTGCGGATTCCCATGGCAGAGGGTTTTCGATCCTTGAACATCGCCGTTTCTACGGGCATCGCCGTCGCCGAAGCCCTGCGCCAGACCGGAAAGTTCCCGCAATGACCCCCGCTCCCACGCCCGTCGTCCCTTTCATCCTCGATACCCGTCAACAGGCGGCGCGCACCTGGTTCGAATCACTGCGTGATCGGATCTGCGCTGCGTTCGAAGCGATCGAGCGGGAGGCGGGCAGCGACGCCAGCTTCACCTACACCCCCTGGGACCGCGAGGCCGAAGGGCAGGCTCCGGGCGAGGGCGGTGGCGGCGTGCGCGGTGTGATGAAGGGTAAGGTTTTCGAGAAGGTGGGGGTCAATATCTCGACCGTCGGCGGCGAGTTCGCCCCCGGCTTCGCGCAGAGCATTCATGGCGCGGCGGACAATCCAGCCTTTTTCGCGACCGGAATCAGCCTGGTCGCGCATATGGCCAATCCGCATGTGCCCGCCGTGCATATGAATACGCGCTATCTGGTAACGACCAAAAGCTGGTTCGGTGGCGGAGCGGATCTCAATCCGCCCCTGCCGCGCGAAGAGGATACGGCCTATTTTCATGACGTGCTCAAAGCCGCCTGCGACGCACATGGCCCAGACTATTATCCCCGGTTCAAGGAATGGGCCGACGACTATTTCTTCATCCCGCATCGCGGGGTCCATCGCGGAGTCGGCGGCATCTTTTATGATCATCTCGAATGCGCCGACGATGCTACGTTCGACGCAAATTTCGCCTTAACCCGCGCGGTCGGCGATGCTTTCCTGGACGCCTATCCGCCGATCGTACGGCGGCGCATGGCGGAAGCCTGGAGCGAAGCGGACTATGCCACGATGCTGGAATGGCGAGGCCGCTATGCCGAATTCAATCTGGTACATGATCGGGGCACATTGTTTGGCCTCAAGACCGGCGGGAATATCGACGCGATTCTGATGAGCTTGCCGCCAATGGCGAGTTGGAGTTGACGCCATGGCGCTGATTGCAGTCGATCAGCATATGGTGGCTACGATCGTCACCCATCTGGAGATGCGGCAGAAACCCCGGCCTGCGCCAGTTCCGCCCTCGCCCCTGCGGCTGGTCCGGTGGAAGAACGCCAAGCTCGACACCTATCGCGCGCTATTCCGCCGGGTGGGGGAGCCATGGCTTTGGTTCTCGCGGTTGATCATGCCGGACGACTCGCTCGCCGCGATCATTCATGACCCGGCAGTCGAGGTCTATGCCGTCACCGACCCGCGCGGGATCGAGGTAGGGTTGCTGGAGCTGGATTTCCGGTCGATGCCCGATTGCGAACTGGGCTTTTTCGGGCTGGTGCCGCAATTGAACGGCAAAGGCCATGGACAATGGCTGATGGCGCAGGCCAAGGCGCTGGGCTGGCGCAAGGGGGTGGAGTGTTTACGGGTGCATACTTGCACGCTCGACAGTCCGGCTGCGCTCGGCTTTTACATCAAAGCAGGATTTGTCGCCCGTAAGCGCGAAGTCGAGACCTTCGCCGACCCCCGTCTTGCCGGGATATTATCGCGTGACGCTGCAAGCCATGTGCCGTTGCTCGATCAGCCTGCGGTGGCCTGACGATAAAGGCGGGCGAGCATCACCAGCATATAGACCTGGATAACCGTCGATACGATCGCCCCGGCAATTCCGCCCGCCAGACGCGCGCCGTCAGGGCCAGCGACCAGACTGCCCAACAGGCCGAAAATCGACTGCGCCGCCGATGCGACGATCCCCGACAACAAGGTCAGGATGAGGATGAAGGCGAGTAGCCGCCAGAAATGGCCACGGGTCAATGCCCAGGCGCGACGAAGTGACTCCTTCACACCAGAACCGCTGTCCAACACGACCGGGTTCAGCAGCATCAACCTTACGCTAGCGAAAAGCGCGACGCCGACCACGGCGAAGCCGAGCAAAAGCCCAAGCGATGCACCGGCCGCTTTGGATGCCAGCGAGACGATCACCGCCAGCAGTATGACCGTCATCAGCAGCCCAAACAGCGCTCCCAGCACGACCAACGCCGTGCCAAGCAGCACGGGCAGCCGCTGAAGGCTGAGCCGCAGCGCCTCCCCCACCGAAATGCCCGGACGCAGCGCGAGCGCAAACAGGCTGAGCGACCCGAACCAGATCAGGACCACAGCGATCGTAAGGGCCACCCCATAGCTGGCCGGAACATCGGGCATCGTGTCCATTTTGGGCGCAAGTGACCAGGCGGCGAGTTCAGGCGGCGTCATTTCCTGAAGGATGAGGCCGGGCAGCGCCACGAACAGGAGCGCGACGGGAAACAGCAGCGTGGCTTCGCGGGCGACGAAGGCCACCGCTTCCTGCCATGCCTTGCCGATCGACATTGTCGCCATATCTTGTAACGCCTGCCCTATTCCCGAAAATATCGCGGAGACTTGATCGCTCGCTGTCTCCAAGTCAAGGAAGCGTCATGACGGCCCCCCTTCCCTTTCCCGACAGCGTCGAATGGCGCACCGAAACCGCGCCTGCCGATTACCCTGCGGCGCTGGCCGAGATGGAGGCGCGCGCCGCTGCTATCCATGCGGGCGAAGCGCGCGAACGGGTGTGGCTGCTGGAGCATGCCCCGCTCTATACGGCCGGAACCAGCGCTGATCCGGCCGAACTGATCGATCCGCGCTTCCCGGTCTATGATGCCGGGCGCGGCGGCCGCTACACCTATCATGGGCCGGGGCAGCGGATAGGCTATCTCAACATCAACTTGGGCGAGCGCGGCAAGGATGTCCGCAATTTCGTGCATCATCTCGAAGGCTGGATGATTGCGGCGCTCGCTGATCTCGGTATAGCGGCGCGGCGGGCGGACGGGCGGATCGGCATCTGGACCGATGACCGCGACGGGCGAGAGGCGAAGATCGGCGCGCTGGGCATAAGGGTGCGCCGCTGGGTGACGCTCCATGGTTTTGCCATCAATGTCGATCCCGACCTTAGCCATTTTACCGGCATCGTGCCGTGCGGGATCAGCGACTATCCCGTGACCAGCATCGCCGCACTGGGCGGCGACGCCTCCATGGCTGCACTCGATCACGCCCTCAAGGCACATTTCCCTGTCTTTCTCAGTCGCTTGTCGCGGTGCGGCACGGGGCTTGAGCAATGCGAAGCCGGTCGCTAGGGTCACGCCTTTCGCCGGGCGGGGGATTGCCGGGCATCGATGATCGCAAGGAGACCCGGATGCGCCGCCACGTACTTGCCGCCCTGACCCTGTCGCTGCTGCCGCTGGCCGCTTGCGGCGGCGCGGACAAGACCGAAACCAAGGTCGAGATGAAGGACATGGAAGTGGTCGATGGCACCACCAGCGATGCCATGACCGACCTGGACGGGGTGCAAAGCGAAGGCACCGCGATCGCCCTGTCCGGCAACGCGGCCGCCAATGCCAGCACGGCGGCACAGCCGACCACCGAAGCCGCGGGCGAGGATGCCGAAGTCCTGTCCGATCAATAGGGCTGGCGCAATCATTCAGCCCTGATACAGTTGGCGCAGACACATATTGGGACGATGCATTCCATCGCATCCCTTCGTAAAAGGCCTTTTTTCATGACCTTCCGTACCGCGCTGACCGGCCTTGCCCTGGCGGTTGCGCCGCTGCTGGCGCAGCCTGCCGCCGCACAATTTTTTTGGTCGCCGCCCGACTTGTCGGCTCCGCCCTTTACCGATGCGGCAGCGGCCACCGCACTGGGCCTGCCGGGCGCTACGGAAGCGGAGATCAAGGCTGGGCTGGTCTGGAACCTGCGTGCGGCGCTGAATGTCGCCGCGCTGCAATGCCAGTTCGAACCCACCTTGCTTGCGATCGGCAACTATAATGCGATGATCGCGCATCATGATGCCGAACTGGACGCCGCGCAGACCACGCTGCTGGGCTATTTCCAGCGCACCGTCGGCAAGGGACGGCCGGGACAGGCCGCCTCCGACCAATATGGCACGCGCATCTATTCGGGCTATTCGACGGTCCAGGCGCAAAAGGGCTTTTGCCTCGCGACCGCAGAGGTCGGTCGCAAGGCGATCTTCGCTGATCGTGGCACGCTGCATGAGGTGGCGCGCAGTGGTCTGGCTTCGATAAAGAAGTCGCTGGTGGCCGCGGGCGAGCAATATTATGGCACGCCGGGCTATGACTATGTGACCGCCTTGCCCTCCTTCGATCCCAAATGCTGGAAGAAGGGCGTTCTGCAGCCTGTCTGCCATCAGGCCTGGAACGACAAGATCGGGGTCGGCAAGCCCTAAGACTCGATCAGCGCAGGCCCAGATATTTATGGGCCTGCACCGTCAGCCGCCAGCGTGGTCGGTCCATGACCAGCGCGATGGCGGCGCGGGCATTATCCTGCGCATGGGGATCATCGAGCGGCTGGAGCAAATGATGGGTGAAAGCCCATTGCTCCATCGCCTCGACTTCGGCGACGCTATGCCCGCCGCCCGGCTGCGGCCAGACGAGCTTCAGCTCATCGCCTGATGTTTGCACGACATCGCTGCCTGCCTTGGGGCTGATGCAGACCCAGTCGATGGCGGGATGGACGGGCAGCGTGCCGTTGCTCTCGATCGCGATGGTGAAGCCACGCGCGTGGAGCGCATCGACCAGCGCATCGTCCGCCTGCAACATCGGCTCCCCGCCGGTCAGCACGATATAATGGCCCGCCTCGGCCGTGCCCCAAAAGGCCAGAGCGGCATCGGCCAAAGCATCGGCATCGGCAAATTTGCCGCCGCCATCGCCATCGGTGCCGACGAAATCGGTATCGCAAAAGCGGCAGATGGCGCTCGCCCTATCCTGCTCGCGCCCGCTCCACAAATTGCACCCGGCAAAGCGCAGAAACACCGCGCGCCGCCCTGCCTGCACCCCTTCCCCCTGGAGCGTGAGGAACATTTCCTTGACTGCATAGCTCATCGCGCGTGCCCCCTTCAGGGCCGCGCGGCATAGAGGGTAGGATCGGGCAGGCCCGCTTCCTGATATCCCTTTGACCGCAGCCGACAGCTATCGCACAGCCCGCAATGTTTGCCGTCCGGCGTTGGATCATAGCAGGACCAACTAATCCCGGTGTCGAGCCCCAGCCTGTCGGCCTCGCGCACGATATCGGCCTTGCTCATATATTGCAGCGGCGTTTTGATGCGGACCGGATGGCCTTCCACCCCCGCCTTGGTCGCGAGCGCCGCCATCGTCTGAAAAGCGTCGATAAATTCGGGACGGCAATCGGGATAGCCCGAATAGTCCAGCGCGTTGACGCCGATGAAGATGTCGCTGGCCCCCACCACTTCGGCCAGCCCCAGCGTCAGGGACAGAAAGATGGTATTACGCGCCGGGACATAAGTGACGGGGATATCGGTACCCACGCCGTCCTTGGGCACGGCAATGTCGGCGGTCAGCGCTGATCCGCCAAACGCCGTCAGATCGAGCGGCAGGACGATATGGCGGATGGCATTCAAGGATTTCGCGACGCGTGCAGCGGCCTGCAATTCGACGCGATGACGTTGATTATAGTCAATCGACAAAGCGAACAGGCGATAGCCCGCCTCGCGCGCCAATGCGCCTGCGACCATCGAATCCAGTCCGCCTGAAAGCAGGACGACGGCGAATTTTCCCTGATTGGCAACCATGAATATGCGCTACTGCCCCGATCGCGCCAGCGCAAGCATGGCGCTGGCCATACGCTTAGCGGCAGGCACCGATACGACGCCCCTCTGCAACGAACACGAAGGGCGCACCATCGGCCACGCCCTGCGAGCTGATCTGGATCAGCCGTGCGGTTTCGACGCGCAGGTCGGTGCGGCCGTTGCCCGCCGCCGCACAATCATAGGTGATGCTGGCGGCATCGGCAGCATCGCTGACCACGAAACTGCTGCAGGAGGCGCGGGCGTGGCGGATTTGGAGCAGCTGACGCAGGTCCGACACGCACAACTTGCGGGTCTCCGCGCCCTTGCCCCGGCCGCGCAATTCCCATTCGCCGGTTTCCAGCGTCTGGAGCGCCGCGAGCTTTGGCCCGTCCGCCGCCCCGGCCCAACCTGCCGTCGTCAGCGCGACCGCTGCTGCGAGCGCGCGCCAAACCGCCTTTCCCATGATCTGTGTTCCTGCCCAAGGGTCACCTGCCATCTGGGCCGCGACCATCCATTTCCACCATGCCGCCGAAATGCGGCATTTTGATAGCGCGAACCGGCTGCGCTGCCCAAATTACAAATATCGTTAGCGTAACGACGCCGTGTCAGGCGAAACTATCGATCCGAAGCGGAAAAAGCCGGGAGCAAAAAGCGCAATCGACGCCGATAATCCCCTGTTCGTCCGCCATTTCGGCCCGGTCATCGGGCGAAAAACGGCCGATCACGTCGCGGATATGCGAAAGGTCGCAACGGCACCCCTTGGCCAGCGGCGTGGGATCGGTCGCGCGCACTTCCTCTTCCTCATGGAACAGCCGCCAGACGATGTCGCTCAAGGGCAGTGACGTGTCCGTCAGTTCCTCATCCTTGAGCGTGACGGCGAGCGCCTGGACATGCTCCCATTCGGGGTGATCGTGGCGAACGTGCAGCCGTTCGCGGCCGACTTCGCCTTCGGGCAAATGCTGAAGCAATAATCCCGCGGCGTAGCAGCCCTCGCCCGGCTCGTGCCGGGTGGCGATGCGGATCACGCTCGGTATCTGTTCGGACTGGAAGAAATAATGTTCGGCCGCCGCGCCCAGCGAATCGCCATCCAGCGGCACGATGCCCTGATAGCGTTCGCCCGTCACCGACTGGTCGAAGGTGATGGCGAGATAGCCTTTACCGAACAGGCCGAACAAAGTCGGGTCCGGCCCCAGTTCAGCCAGCCGGTCGGCATCGAACTTGGCATAGCCGCGCAGATCACCATTTTTATAATCGGCGACCAGCAGGCGCACGACGCCATGTTCGGTCTGCGCCTGCATCGTGAGTTGCCCATCGGCCTGCTTGAGCGTTGCGCCAAGTAGCGCCGCCAGCACCAGCGCCGATGCCAGCAACCGCTCGATCGCCGGGGGATAGGCGTGGGCGGCCAGCACATCGTCCAGCACCGGGCCAAGCCGCACGAGACGGCCACGCGCATGGCGCGACGCGATGGTGAAGCCAATGGCATGATCGACATGGGGGGCGATAATCAAATCCAGGCTCCGGTCATCCCGCACCCGACGGTGCAAGGCATAGGGCAGCATCGGGCGATGCGGGCGAGCCGCCTAGATAGGAAGCCCGCCCGCAAACTCAACCAAGATGCCCCAAGGCCCAGAGCAGCACCGACTTTTGGGCATGAATGCGGTTTTCCGCCTCATCCCAGATCAGCGACTGCGGGCCATCGATCACGTCTGCAGTCACTTCCTCGCCGCGATGCGCGGGGAGGCAGTGGAGGAACTTGGCCTGCGGTTTCGCACTCGCCATCAGAGCGGGCGTGACCTGATAGGGCATCATCGCGGCCAGCTTTTCCTCGGCATGGACCTGGCCCATCGAGATCCAGGTGTCGGTGACGACGATGTCCGCGCCCGCGACCGCCTCTACCGCATTGCGGGTCAGGCTGATGCGCGCGCCCATGGCCTGCGCCGCCGCCGCGAAGGACGGGTCGGGATCATAGCCTTGCGGCACGGCAATGCACACGTCGAACTTCAACAGCCCAGCCGCCTCGATGATCGAATGAAGAACGTTGTTGCCATCGCCCAGCCATGCCCATTGGCTGCCGGGCAAGGCAACGCCATGTTCGACCACGGTCAGCAGGTCGGCCACGATCTGGCAGGGGTGCGACAGGTCGGTCAGGCCATTGATGACGGGGACGGTGGCATAATGCGCCATCTCCTCGACCTTGGCATGATCGTCGGTACGAATCATGATGGCGTCGCACATGCGCGACAATACCCGCGCGGTGTCGGCGACCGTCTCACCGCGGCCCAGTTGCGTCGTCGCGGCATCCAGGATCAGCGACGTGCCGCCCAATTGGCGGATCGCCATGTCGAACGATACGCGGGTGCGGGTCGAGTTCTTTTCGAAGACCATGGCCAGCACATGGTCTGCAAGCGGTGCGTCGGCATCGACCCGACCCTTGGGCCAGGCCGCCCGTGCGGATTTGCGGTCGATGGCGTCGGCGATCATGGCGGCAACGGCATCGCCGCCCGCGTCGGCGAGATTCAGAAAATGCTTGGTCATAGTAAACACCCCTCAGCCGTTCGGGCTGAACCTGTCGAAGCCCTGCACTGTCTGCGAAGACAAGTGCAGCCCTTCGACAAGCTCAGGGCGAACGGTGGTCAGTCTTAAGCCGCCTTGGCTTCGACAAATGTCCGCGCACCGGCGGAGATTTTCTCGATGGCTTCGGCGATATGGCTTTCCTCGATGACGAGGGGCGGCAGGATGCGCAGCACATTCTGCCCGGCCGATACGGCCAGCAGCCCATGATGGTCGCGCAAATGGCCAACGAAGCTGCGCGCGTCGTAACTGTCCTTGAGCTTCACGCCCAGCATCAACCCCATGCCGCGCACATCTTCGAACATGTCGTCATGATTGGGGATGAGTTGCTCCAATGCGGCGCGTAGGCGCGCGCCCATCGCGGTCACATGATCGAGGAACCCCTCGGCCAGCACTTCCTCGATCACGGTCAGGCCGACCGCCATAGCGAGCGGATTGCCGCCATAGGTAGTCCCATGGGTGCCGAACACCATGCCCTTGGCCGCCTCTTCGGTGGCGAGGCAGGCGCCGAGCGGGAAGCCCGCACCTATGCCCTTGGCGACCGCCATGATGTCGGGCGTGACGCCGAATTGTTCATGCGCGAAGAAGGTGCCAGTGCGGGCATAACCGCACTGAACCTCATCGAGGATCAACAGCAGGCCATGCCCGTCGCAGGCCTTCCGCAGGCCGGCGAGAAATGCCTTGGTCGCAGGCGTCACGCCGCCTTCGCCCTGCACCGGCTCCAGCAGGAAGCCGGCGGTATTGTCGTCGATCTGCGCCAGCGCGGCGTCGAGATCGTTGAAGGGCACGACAGTAAAGCCGGGCAACAAGGGTTCGAAACCATCGCGCATCTTGGGCTGGCTGGTGGCCGAGATCGTTCCCAGCGTCCGCCCGTGAAAGGAATTGTCGAAGCTGATGATCTTGTGGCGATGGGCGTTGCCATTGGCATAATGATAGCGCCGCGCGGTCTTGATCGCGCACTCGACCGCCTCGGCTCCCGAATTGGTGAAGAACACGGTGTCGGCAAATGTATTGTCGACCAGCTTCTGCGCCAGTTTCTCGCCCAGCGGCATCCCGTAGAGGTTCGACACATGCATCAGGGTGGCGGCCTGATCGGCGATCGTCTTGACCAGCTTGGGGTGGCCATGGCCGAGGAGGTTGACCGCGATGCCGCTGGCGAAATCAAGATAGCGCTCGCCGCGCTCGCCGATCAGATAGCAGCCTTCGCCTCGCACCGGACGGACATCGCACCGGGGGTAAACGGGCATGAGCGGCGTAATCGACATGAGCCTTCCCTTTCTGGCTTGATGCTGCGCGTCCTGGGCGCAGGAGATATAACGCAAAAAGGCGACCCCGCCGGGCCGCCCTCTGCGAGCATCGCCTATACAGGCGGCTTGGAAGGGGTGCAACCCCGCAACCGGGCCAGTCCGATCCCGCTGGCCTTAGCCGATCTGGTTCCAGGCGTCGGCAATCTCCGCGATCATGGCGCGGGCCTTATCGACGGGTTCGGCCACCCGTTCCTTGGCCCCCACCAACAGCAATCGGCGCGCCTCACGATAGATTTGCGCCAGACCGAGCGCGACGTCGCCGCCCTTGTCATGGTCCAGGCTCGATTCGAGCGCGAAGAGGATGGACATGGCTCGCGCCTGCTTGTCCGACACCTGCATACGATCCGCCTGTCGTTCGGCGAGCGCGGCGGCGTCCAGCGCCAGCAGCAGTTCGTCGAACAATATCCTGACCAGTGCGTGCGGCGTTGCCCCTTCGGTTCGGCTGCCCGAATGCACCGCTGCATAACGACGCGCGGCGGTGGCCCCTGCATAACCCTGATTATAGAACATGGTCCCGTTCGTCCCCGTTAACTGTCGCTGTTGTTCCACATCTCGATCTGCTGTTCGAGATAGCTTTGGGTGGCCTTGAGTGCCGTGAGGCGCGTTTCCATCTTGGAATAGACGGTGGTGAGTTGCGCCTCGTAACTGGTCATCTGCGTATCGAGCTTTTCAAGCTGTTCGCTGAGCGATTTGGCGAGCGCCTCATATTTGACCTGTGCCAGCGCCAAGGCACCGTCCTTGACCTGAACCCGGTCACGCACCGCATCCATCATCCCGGCCAGACCGGGATTGGCGGCGGTTGCGACCGCAGGATTGAGCATTTGGGTAATCGCCGAAGGATCAGCGGCAATCGCCTTGTCTAGCCTGTCGGTATCGAGTTTGAGCGTACCATCGCGATTTGTCGCGACACCGATGTCCGACAAGGTGCGATAGGTGCCGCTGCCGGTCAGCGCGGTGGAGGTCATCTGGGACAGTTGCCGCTTCATGTCGCGGATCGACGCTTCGCCGTTCAGAACCCCGGACGAAGCCGAATCCGCGCCCGTGCTGGTGGACGTGTTGAGCGCCTTCATCAGCGTATTATAGGCATCGACGAACTCGACCATCAGGTCGCGCATGGTGGTTGTCGGCTCGGTCGAGGCCAACGTCACAAGCGTGTCGGGTTCTGCCTTGTTGAGGTCGATGCGCAAATAGGCGATCGCCGTGTCGATCGTATTGCTGGCATAACGCTGCTCCACGCCGTCCAGGCTGATGATCGCATCCTTGGGGGTCGCCATCGACGCCATCGTTGCGCTGTCCGTGCCGCTCCAGGCAAATTGCGCCAGGTCGGGGCCGCTGACCGAGTCGAGCGAAAAATCATTGGCAGCGCCGGTCGCGCCTTTCATCACCAATCGCGTCCCTTGCGTATCGGTGACGACCGAGGCAGTCACACCCATGCCCGACGCATTGATCGCGGCGGCGAGGCCAGAATAGCTGTTATTGGCGGCGGTGATACTGATCGCCGCGCTCTGGCCGCCCACGGTCAGGGTCATTTCGCCCTCTCCTACGGCCGTTGCAGCGGTCGCACCCGCAACCGGGACCGATGCCAGTGTGCGTGCCGAGGCAAGCTGCTTGACCTCCAGCTGCGCTGGCAACCCCTGGGGCACGCCGCCTGGCAGCAAGCTGACCGCTGCGATGCTGGGGTCATTGGACGCAGGCGTACCGGCATAGCCGGTGCCCGCCAGCAAACTGTTCAGCGCATCGGCGAAAGTGTCGATCGAACTGGAGGCCGATGCGAGCGCCGAGATGCGCGCGCTGTTAAGGCTCTGCCGGTTGGTGATGACGTCCTGTTTGGGATCGCGCGCGGCGGCGACCAAGCTGGTCACCAGCGATTTGGTGTCGATACCCGACCCGACGCCGAGCGCCGTTGTAATGCTGCTGCTGACCGATGCCATTGCGTCGTCCTTTCAGAGGAGAGAACGGCGCTAGCGCGAAGACCTTTAGGAATGATTTGCGAGGCGCGCGATCATCCGCCCGAAGCGACGATCTGATCAACGACGCCGCGCGGGAGATGGGCCTGCGCGGCATGGCTGTAGGCGGCGCGATCCACCATGCGGCGAGCGACCACGGCCGCATGTTCGATCGCTTCCCTGCTGGCAGGAGGCAATGGCACAAGGACGATCGGCCGGGGCAGCATCGCATTGATGGATTGCGCTGCGCCATCGACCGAACCGCTACTGTCGAGATCAGCCAATATGTCGGCGATGCGGGCGTAGATTTCTACATATTGGGCGGCGCTGGCGACATCCTCGTCCACGCCTGCGATATCGATCTGCGGCACCGACGCGCGGGCGTCGGGGTTGGCCGACGGGGCGGAGTGTCCCGCCACGATCGGCTGAACGGCCTGCACCGACGATATTGCGCGTGGCACGGTCCGATCGACCGGCGGCAACTCGATACGGGAAAAATAGTCGCTCATGACGCATATCCTAATGCGTCCCCATGAATAGAATACGGACGAGCGCGCCTAAACTTTAATTCACCATTACGGTTTTTTTCACCGCTTTCGTCCGTCGGCGTCGAAGCGCAGATCGTCGGGCACGGTGATGAAGGGACGATCCATTTCGCTCGCCATGCGGTTTTCGACGCGGAAGACGAAGGCCAGGACGGTCGCGACCGCCATGTAGAGGCCTTCATTCACCACCTGCCCTGCACGCGACGTGAAGTAGATCGCGCGGGCGAGGTCAGGATATTGCAGGATGGTCACGCCATTCTGCTCCGCCAGTTCGCGCATTGCGGCCGCGATCGCGTCATTGCCGCGCGCCACAACGACCGGCGCGGCATCGACGCCCGGCTTATAGCGCAGCGCGACCGCGAAGTGGGTTGGGTTGGTGATGATGACGCTGGCTTCGGCCACCGCCTGGCGGGTCGATCCATTCAGCACTTCGAACTGGCGGCGGCGAATCTGTCCCTTCAGCTCAGGCGAACCTTCGCTTTCCTTATGCTCGTCCTTCACATCCTGCTTCGACATGCCCAGCCGCTTGCCGCGCTGCATGATCTGCGCGGGCACATCGATTCCTGCGATCAGGAACAGCCCACCCGCCATGACCAGGCAGGTAAGGATGAACATGTTGCCAAGGTCGGCGATGGCGGGGCCAATACCCATCTTGCCGAGCCCCGTAATCTCGGTCAGCCGGTCCCAGACCATCCAGATCCCGATCGCGCCGAGCAGGGCGATCTTGGCGATGGACTTCAGCAACTCGATCAAGCCCTGCGTACCAAACATGCGCTTGAGGCCCGAAGCGGGGTTCATCTTCGATGCCTTGGGCGCGAAGGCGCCGGGGCGGAAGCCGAGTGATCCCAGCAAGGCCGGGGCGACGATGGCGGCGAGGAAGGTGGCCAGCATCACGCCCGCCACTGGCAGCGCGATGCCGGTCAACAGGTCCAGCCCGCGTTGCGCCGGGGAAAAATCGGTAATGTCCTCGCGCCGGAAGCGCAGCGCCTCGACCAGCATATCGGACAGCGAATCGATCAGGGATGGGCCGGTTACCGCAAGCCAACCGATCCCTGCCATGACCACCATCGCCGTGCCCAGTTCGCGCGACTGGAGAATGTCACCCTTCTTGGCGGCGTCATCCAGCTTCTTCTGGGTCGGTTTCTCGGTCTTTTCGCCGCCCTCATTGCCGCCTGCCATGGCTATTGTCCCTCCGCGATCATGCGGGCCTGCTCAAGTCCGGCCTTGATCGAGGCGGTCATGCCTTCGGCCATGATCGGGACGGCCATGGCGAGGAGGATGAGGCCCGCCATCATCGCGACGGGCATGCCGACGGCGAACAGGTTGAGCGAGGGCGCCGCGCGCGCCAGCATGCCCATGACGATCTGCACCAGCACCAGCGCAAAGGCGACCGGCAGGGCTACAGTGACGCCTGCGCCCAGCAAAGCGCCGCCAAATTCGATCATCCGCCAGATCGTATCGTTGGACAGCATCGCCGCGCCCGGCGGGATCGCCTGATAGCTTTGCACCACGAAGCTGGCGAGCAGCAGATGCCCGTCCATGCCGAGCAGCAGGAATGTGGCGAGGATGGAAAGGAAGGTGCCGAGCACCTGGGTCGATTGGCCCGACGAAGGATCGACCATCGCCGCGAAATTGAGGCCCATCGCATTGCCGATCGTTTCGCCCGCGACGAAGGCGGCGGCATAGCCGATCTGGACCGCAAAGCCGAGCGCGAGGCCCGCCATCACTTCGCCCGCGACCATCATCACGCCTTCGAAACTGGCGACGCCATCCTGCGGCAGGGTGATGGTGACGCTGTTGAGCGCGGCGAGACCGAGCGCGAGCGCGAGGATCAAGCGCAGTTGGAGCGGCACGGCGGGCGCGCCGAAGACGGGCGCGGCGATGAAGGCCGCGCCGGGGCGGATCATGGCGATCAGCCAGACCCAGAGCTGCGTCTCCACCCCCGCAAAGCCGGGAGCGATCATTGCAGCAGGTCCGGGATGCGGTCGAATATTTCGCGCGTGAAATCGGCGATCAGCACCATGATCGATCCACCGAACAAGGCGAGCATGGCCCCGACCACGAGGATTTTGGGGATGAAGCTCAACGTCTGTTCGTTGATCGACGTCGCGGCCTGCACCATGCCGATGATGAGGCCTGCGATCAGCGCCGGCAACAGGATGGGCGCGGCGGCCAACGCCGTGATCCACAGCGCCTGTTGGGCCAGACCCATGAAGAAGTCGGCGTTGTCCATGCGGGACTAGCCCTCCACCCGGAGCATAGAGCGCGTCATGTCGCGAACGAGCTCGCCAGACTGCCCATCGTCAGCGCCCAGCCATCGACCAGCACGAACAGCAATAGTTTGAACGGCATGGAGATGATGGTCGGGGACAACATCATCATGCCGAGCGCCATCAGCGTGGAGGCCACCACAAGATCGATGATGAGGAAGGGCAGGAAGATCATGAAGCCGATCTGGAAGGCGGTCTTGAGTTCGCTGGTGACGAAAGCGGGGAGCAGGATGGTGAAGGGAATATCGTCGGGCGTGCGGAAGGCGGGTGCTTCGGCAAGGTTGGCGAACAGCTTAAGATCGCTCTCGCGGGTCTGCTTGGTCATGAAACCGTGCAGCACCTTGCCCGACCGGCCGACCGCTTCCTCGATCGTGATCTGGCCCTTGCCGTAGGGATCGAAGGCCAGGCCGTTAATCTGGTCGATCGCCGGACGCATCACGAACAGCGACAGGAAGAGCGCGAGGCCCACCAGCACCTGGTTGGGCGGCGTCTGTTGCAGGCCCAGCGCCTGACGCAGCAGCGAGAGGACGATGATGATACGCGTGAAGCTGGTCATCATCAGCACGAGCGACGGCAGCACCGTCAGCAGGCTCATGAGGATCAGGATTTGCAAGCTGAGCGAGAGCGACCGGCCGTCGCCTGAAATCTGGCCCATGGCCCGGCCCAGCGCGCCACCATTGTCGGCGGGGCCCGCGGGAGCCGCCTGGGCGAACGCAGGGGTGCTGAAAAAGAGCAACGCCAGAATGACCATCAACGTCATTCCCGCGAAGGCGGGAACCCATCTCCGAACAGCTGTACCCTGGCACGAGGTCGGGAGATGGATCCCGGCCTTCGCGGGGATGACGGATAAGGGTTTAGCGCAGGCGAGCATGGTCGCCTTCCGCGATCTTCTCGATCCGGCCACGGGTCACCGACAGCAGGATCTTCTTGCCTTCGAATTCGACCACCGCGAGCTTGCCGAACGCGCCCATGGGAAGGGCTTCAAGCAGCTTGAGCGAGCGATCCGCCTGATTGCCCATCATGCCCGGCTGATATTTGCGCCACAGCCACAGCGCGCCGAACGCCATGCCGCCGACGAGCGGCAGGAGGATCAGCAATTTGACGAAATACCAGAACATGATGGAGCCGCCCGCGCTTCATGGTTAATTTGGCCAAGCGATCCGCAGTTTCGATCCGCAAGGCAAGCGCAAAATCAATGCGATGCGTTCAGCCGCGCCGCTCGATACCCGCCAGACGGGTTTCGGTCGCCGCAATATCGACGATGCGGACGCCATAGCGGCCATTGACCGTCACCACCTCGCCCTTCGCGATCAGCGCGCCATTGACCATGATGTCGAGCGGATCGTCGGCCTGCCGGTCCAATTCCACGATACTGCCTTCGGCCAGATCCATGACTTCGGCCAGACGCAGCGAGGTGGATCCGACCTCCACCGACATCCGAACCGGAATGTCCGCCAACAGCTTGAAATGACGATTGTTCGTCATGCGGCTGACGGGATCTTCGGCGCGCTCCATCTTGGGGGCTTCGCTCATGTCGCTCATTGATCAGATCCTTGTACGAGTTTTTCAATCTGGAAGGCGGCACGGCCATCCTGTTCGCCGATGCTGCCATGGGCGACGATGCGGTTGCCCACGATTAGCGGCAAGGAGCGGCCGATCGTGACGGGAATGACATCGCCGACCTTCAATTCCATAAGATCGGCGACGGAAAGATGGGGCCGCGCCAACACGGTGCGCGCGGGCAGACGGATGTCGCGCATCCGCCGGGCGATCCGTCCCTGCCAGACGGGTTCGCATTGTTCTTCGTCGGTCGGCAACTTCGATCCCATCAGCGCTTCGACCGCGCGCAGGGCGGCCAGCGGAAAGACGAGATCGACCGGCCATTCCTGCTCGCGGGTCAGGCGAACGGTAAAGCGCTGGACGACCATCTGGTCGCCGGGCTGGGCGCTGCTGGTGAAACCAACGCCGGTTTCGCGCATGACGAAGCTGGCATCCAGTGGCAGGATATCGCCCCAGGTCTCGACGACGCGCGCGATGATGGAGTCCGCCAGGCGAGCGATCAGCCGGTCTTCCGTGGGGGTGAATTCGCCGCGCGACGGCAAGGGCCGGTTGCCAAGTCCGCCATAGAAGCAATCGACCAGTGTCGAGATCATGGCCGCGTCCATATGCAGCAACACCTGCCCCTTGAGCGGGAGCAGGCGATAGACGGACAAGCTGGCAAAGGCGGGCATGGCGGCGGACCAGGCGCTCATGTCCATCAACTGCGTCTCATGCGCGGCGACATGGGGGCGCGTACCCGAAATCGGTTCAATGAGCGCGCGCATGCGCCGGGCGAGCTTGTCACCCAGCCGGTCAAGCCCTGACAGCATCACCGGCGCCTGTGAATCCCCCCGCCCGAAGGCGTAGGTTTGAACGTCGTCCATCTTTGTCCCCTGCCCTGCGGACCGGGGGACTTCCCGGCCTTTTGGACAGTGCTACTGAATAACGAAATTGGTAAAGTAAACGTTATCAACGCCTCCAAAACCGGTTTTTTGCTTCAAAATATCGTTAATTATCACCTTGATCTTCCCCTGCAGCGCTTGCTTGCCCTTCGGGGTCGCCAGCGTCTCTTCGGGCTGCTGGGCGAGCATCATGAGCACCTGGCTGCGGATCGCCATCTCGTGGGTCTTGATCGCGTCGATCACCCGCAGATCATAATAGGTCGATACCGCGAGCGAAATCTGGGCAAAGGAATCGGTGTCCGACATATTGGAAGTGAAAGGGGCCTGAAGCTGGAAATAGGTCGCCTGATACGCGGTGGGATTGGCAGGGGGAGGCAGGTCGATACCCTTGCCATGCGCACCGCCATGGGCCGTCGCGGTGCCACCATGGGGCACGGCATGCGCCTTGGCGATCTCCTCGGCACTTTCGCCGGCCAGGACCAGCACCGGCTTGTTGGGATCTTCCTTCGGCCCTTCATCCTTGGGACTGAAGAAACCGGCGGCATAAAGTCCGCCCGCAGCGCCCGCGCCGCCGATCAGCATGGCGATGACGACCAGCAGGATCATCTTCATGCCCCCGCCCTTTTTCTTCTTGGCCTTTGGATCGTCGCTCATTCTTCCTGTCCCCCAGGCTCAAGGCCGATCACGCGTAGCGCGCGCGAACGGCGTTGCGGGAACCGTCTCCCGCATCCGCATGGTTAAGAACGGCCGCGTCGTCGGACGCTTTATGCGATTGCGCGATATTTTCGCGGGCCTGCCAACGGCCTTGTCCCTGACCTTGAAAGCTCGGCTGGCCCGCGCCCTGCTGGTGCGGCTGACCTGACGCATTCTGTCCTGGTTGATCGGAGCGGGCGGTGTCGGCGGCAGGCGCGCGCTCGATCTTCACCTCGCTGATCTTCACCGCGGCCAGCCCGGCATCGAGGCGCAGCCGGTCGCCATCCTGACGCAACGCCTGTTCGGCAAGGTCGGTGGCCACGGTGAGGGCGACGCTTGCCCCCTTTTCGCCCTGATGGATGTCGATCTGGATCGGGCCGAGCGTGTCGGCATTGATCTGAAACCGACCCTGGGCGCCATTGGCCGACAGGCCTGCGATATCCCGGGCCAGACTGTCGATCCATTGGCCCGACACGCCCATGTCCACCATCTGCGCGCCCAGGCTGACGGAGAGATCAGCGGCCGGGGCCGTGGGCAGGACCGGCGCGATCGCAGCGGGCTGGACAGGCATCGGGATCGGCGTTGGCGCCACCGTGCCGTCGGCGCGTGGGGTAGCGGCCAGCGGGGCTACGCCTTCCGTATCGGTGTCCGTGGATTGCACGGCTGCCGTTGGCTGGCGAGGTGCGGCGCGGGCGGTCATATGATCGCGCACCAGTTGCAGCAGCGATACTGCTTCGGCCCGTATCGGCGTGTCGACAGGTAGCGGGGCAACGAGAGCGTCGTCAGCAACGACGTCCTGGGCTGTGGCAGCGGCCAGCTTGGCAGGCGTGGCGATTGCTGGCGTGATGCGCGAAGGCGCGAGCGATGCAGCGGCCAAGGCGCGCGCAGGCTGAGCGGCAGGAGCAATATCGGGTACAGCAACGGGACTGGCGAGCGGCGACACGATGCTGGTAGCGGCGGCTTGCGGGTCAGGCAGCGGGAGCGGATCGGTGGACTTTGCAGCGTCAGCATCCTCCGACGGCGGGCGGTCGAGACTGGCAGGGGCGAGCGGCGCAACGCTGCCCGGTTGCGGCAATGCCGATGGCATGGCGATGCGCGCGGCGCGGGTGGGGTCGGCCGTTTCGGCCGGAGGATTGGCCGAGGCGACCGGCGCCGAGGGCGGCGGAAGACGCGGTTCGACCGACATGGCGAGGGGTAGTTCCTCGCCCTTTGACGGTTCGGTTTGAGCGTCGGCGTACAGCGAAGCGGACAAAGGTTCGGCTTTTTCGGACCCGGCTGCCTCGTCCGATCCTATGTCCGTTTCGCTGTCCGTTTCGTTATCCGCGATCGGTGTGCGGAGCTCTGGACGTGCGACGGAAGGCGCGGCGACGGCCGCTTTCACGGGCGCAGCGATCGCCGCTTCGTCGGATGGGGTGACAGGCTGGATAAGGGGGGATGGCGGCGTTGTGGTCATCTGAGGGCTGTCCGCCGCCTGTGGGATCGCCAGATGGCTCTCGCCCGCCTCCGGGACCAAGGTGGCGTGCGAAAGCGGCGTGGGGATTGGGTGAGCGGCGTGCGCAGGCATGACGACCGGCTGCGGCGCGTCGGTTGGGGCTTCTGGCGCGATAGGCAGCGGGACGACAGGCGCAGCAGCCTGCGTCAGGACGATTGGCTTCACAGGCACCATTTGGGCGGGCTGCGTCATGGCAGGCGCGTCTGGTGCCGCCTGTGCCACATGGGGCGCAGGGGCTGGATCAGCGACAAGCTCTCCGCTTTCCCCGGCCGCGGGCAGTGGCACAGGCGTCGGGGCAACCAGCGCGGCAGGCGCAGGCGCTGTGTTCGGCAGCACGGTCGCTGCGCCTGGCATCGACGCCGTCGCGCTGGGCTGGGGTGTTGCCGCGTCCAGCAATTGCGCGAAGTCGGGCGTGCCCGGCATCGGCGCGACGCCTGCGCCCTTCCCCGTTGCACCGGTCGGTGTCGTGAAAAGCAATGCCTTGATAGTTGCGAGCATAGTCATCTCAGCCTTCCCCTGTCCGCTGCATGCGGCGATAGCGCGGCAGCGCCGCCAGCTTGTTTTCGCGCCATTCTTCAAGGGTCGCGCGGGCGCGATCCTTGAGGCGGGTGGCGATTTCCTTTTCGCGATTGGCGGCGAGCGTCACGCCCTCCTTGGTCTCCACCTTGCGCCGCGCGTCGTAGAGCGCGCCGTCAAGCTGTCGCCCTGCCTGTTCCAGCCGGGTGGCGAGTTCCTGCATGGCGGCGAAGGACGCGCCGGTGGCGGCTCCTTGCGTTTCGAACAATTCGTGCCGGACCTTGTTCAATCGGTCGATATTGCGGGCAAGGCCATCGGCCTCGTCGCGCGCGCGCGCCGTTTCTGCGACGGCCATGGCATGTTGGACATGGCGCACGCGCAACACGCGATGGCGGCGGGACACCAGCCCCTTCACGCGCCGAACCCGGCGATCAGCGCGGCAGCGCTGGTGTCGAGGTCGATGCGGCTTTTCTGATCCTGCCGGATGAAGTCGAGAATTTCCTGACGGCGCTGCACCGCTTCGTCGATCACCGGATCATTGCCGGGGCGATAGGCGCCCATCAGGATGAGATCGCGATTTTCCTCATAAGCGGCCCACAGGCGGCGATAATTGGCGGCGGCCAGGCGATGATCGTCTGGCACCACATCGGCCATGACGCGCGACAGGGACTTGCCGATGTCGATCGCCGGAAAGATCGCCTGTTCCGACAGATGGCGGGACAGGACGAAATGGCCGTCGACAATGGCACGCGCCGCGTCCACGATCGGATCGTCGGTGTCGTCGCCATCGGCCAGCACGGTGTAGAGCGCTGTGATCGAACCACCGGTGCGGGCGTCCACCCCGGCCCGTTCGACCAGGCGAGGAATGAGCGCGAGCGCCGAGGGCGGATAGCCCTTCATCGCGGGCGGCTCGCCCAAGGCCAGGCCGATTTCGCGCTGGGCATGGGCGCAGCGGGTCAGGCTATCGATCAGCAGCAGCACCTTTTTGCCACGGGCGCGGAAATATTCGGCGATGGCGGTGGCGCGTGCAGCGGCGCGCAGGCGCAGCACCGGGGGATGATCGGCAGGTACGGCGACGACGATACTCTTGTGCATCGTGTGTTTGAGTTTGGTTTCGAGAAAGTCGCTGACTTCGCGGCCGCGCTCGCCAATCAGGCCTACGACGACGATGTCGGCTTCGGCCCCGGCGATCATCTGCCCCATCAGCACCGACTTGCCGACGCCAGAGCCCGCGATGATGGCGATGCGCTGGCCGCGCCCGGCAGTGAGCAACGCGTTGACGGCGCGGATGCCAAGGTCGAACGGCTCGGTGACGCGGCCGCGATCGAGGACGTTGCCCTTCACGCCGTTGAGCGGCCAGGTGCCGCCCGCGAGGATCGGACCTTTGCGGTCCAGCGGCTGGCCCATGGCGTCGACGACGCGGCCGATCAGCCCTTCCCCCACCTGCACCATATTAGCCTGGCTGTCGGGTTCGACCCGCGCGCCATTTTCCAGCGGCGCGTCGCTGTCGAGCGGCACCAGCAAGGTACGGCCGCCGCGAAAACCCGCGACTTCGGCGCGCGCGATCGTGCCGTCGCTGGCGATCACCCGCGCGCCCGCGCCGATCGGTCGGCGAAAGCCGGTGACTTCGAGCATGCCCGCATCATGGCTGACCAGACGGCCGACATGGCGCGGCGCGCGGTTCTGCACCTGCAGATGGTCGAACAGGGTTTCGGCCTGGGCCAGCGACGCGCGGATCATGGCCTGCCCTCTATGTCGTCAAGCAGCGCGCGCAGGCGGGACAGGCGCACGTCCGGGCCGTCCTCGACCCAGCCTTCGGCGGTTTCCAGCCGGACGCAGCCGCGCAGCATCGCCTTGTCAGGCACCAGCTTCACGCCGATCTGTTCGCCTTCCAGCATGGCGATATCGTCGGGGTGGAGGTGGAGCGCGCCCTTCTCATCATTCTCCTCGATGAAGGCGGCGACCGTGTCGCAGCGCTGCACGAGGCGTTCGATATCGATCTCGACCTCACCCACAATCTGTTCGACCAGGCGGACGACCGTGGCCGACAACATGGTGGACAGCATGCCGCTGGGCGCTGGCGACAGGGAGGCCAGCGATTCGGCGAGCCGTTCGCGGATTTCCGTGTCGGCGCCATGGGCTTCGGCGGTGATCCGGCAGCCTTCGTCAAAGCCGAGCGTGAAGGCTTCCATCCGCGCTTCTTCAAGCAGATCGATTTCCGGCTCGACCTCCGCCATGGCGGCGCGGATCGTTGCGGTCTGCGCGCCGGGATGGGCGGTATAGAGGCTGCGGAAACCGCTGCTTTCGCTCTGGACGAAGCCGGCAACCGCGACCGGCGCGAAGTCGCGGACAGCCTCCGCCCCCCAAATTCTGGTCCCGGTTCCGCGTGCGCGGACCGGTTCCAGAGTCCTGGCTGCCGCATTTTCCGAGTCGTCGGCTGATAGCCAACTTGAAAATGCTTCAGACAAAATCATTCCCCTTGCCGCCGAGCATGATGGTGCCTGCATCCGCCATGCGGCGGGCGGTGGCGATGATCAGTTTCTGCGCTTCCAAGACTTCGGCGAGGCGGATGGGGCCGCGCTCCTCGATCTCGTCGGCGATCGCCTGTGCAGCGCGCGCGGACATGCAGCTGAAGATCTTGCCCTTGAGCATGTCGTTCACGCCCTTGAGCGCCACGACCAGCACGCTGTTGTCGATGGTCCGCATCAGCGCGCCCAGATTCTTGTCGTCCATGTCCACAAGGTTGTCGAAGACGAACATCTCCTCCTCGATGGTCTGGGCGATCATCTTGTCGCGCTTGGCGACCGCCTTCATGATGCGCTGCTCATTATCCTTGCGGACATTGTTCATGATCGCGGCTGCCTCGACCGTGCCGCCGCGCTGCGAGGCCGCACCCTGCTTGCCGACCGGGCCGCGCATCAGCAACTGCTCCAGATCCTCCAGCGCCTCGTTCGAGACCGGTCCCAAGGTGGCGATGCGATAGACGATCTCCTCCTGATATTCGGACGGCAGCAGTTGCAGCACGTCGGCGGCCACCGGTGCTTCCAGATGGGCCAGCACGATCGCCATGATCTGCGGATGCTCCGCCTCGATCAGTATCGCGACTTCCTTGGCATCCATCCATTTGAGCATTTCAAGCTGGGTGGAGCGGGTCGGCGGGGTGATGCGCGCCAATATGGTTTCGGCCCGTTCCTCGCCCAGCGCCTTGGTCATGGCGCCCCGGATATGACGGGTCGCGCCATAGCCGATGGTGGTGCGCTTCTTCGCCTTGGCGACGAAATGGTCGAGCGCTTCGTTGACCTCTTCGGGATGGACATCGGCGACGTCATACATGGCATAGCCAAGCTGGCGCACTTCATCCGGTTCCAGGCGGGAGAGGATTTGCGCGGCTTCATCCTCATTGAACAGCATCAGCAGGACGGCGGCAGCGGCGCTGCCCTTGAGCGCTTCGGGGCGGCCAGGAACGATCTCAGGCATTTTCCTTCTTCCCCTCCTTCAGGAGGTCGCGAACCACCAGGGCGGCGCGGTCGGGATCCTGCTTCACGAAGTTGCGAATGAGGTCGGCGCGCTGGGCATAGTCATAGGTGGAAGAGATCATGTCGAGTGTGACCGGCCGTTCGGGATCGGGCGCCTCGACCACCTGCTTGGTGAGTTCGGACGAGATTTCCTGGCCGATGCGTTGGCCTTCCTCCGCGGTTTTTTCGGCGGCGGCGGCCTGGGTGGCGGCGCGGCGCTTGAGCAGCGGGCGACCGATGCCAAAGACCAGGAGCAGCGCGACCAGCAGGGCGGTGCCGTTGCGCACAAGCGGGTTCATCCAGTCGGATTCATACCAGGGGATGACCGTTTCGGGCGTCTTGAGGAAGCTGCGCGAGGAGAGCGCCACCACGTCGCCACGGGTCTGGTCGAAGCCGACCGCGCCCTTCACCAGTGCTTCCAAGGCGGCGATTTCCTGCGCGGTGCGCGGCTTGCCATCCGCGCCGGTGTCGAGCGCCACGGCGACAGACAGGCGCTTGACGGTACCGATCGCATCCTTGGTCACGGACACTTCACGGCCGAGTTCAAAGCTGCGGTTGAAGGTTTCTTCGGTCTTCATCAGCGGGTTGGGCGGAGTGCCGGGCGTCTGAGCGGCGGTTTCGCCCTGCTGCACGGCCTGACCATTGGGGTTGGTCTGGGTCACGGTCGGGTTGACCGGTGCCTGGGTGGTCAGCGCGCCGGGGATGCCCGTCGCCTCCCCCGTGCCCTGGCCACGCGGATCGGATGCCCAGGTGCCCTGTTCGACGCGCAGGCGCGCCTCGTCCTGGGGGAAGGTTTCGCGGGTCGCCTGCCGCTCGGCGAAATTGAGTTCGGCATGGACTTCGGCGGAGAAATTGCCCTGGCCCAGGATCGGGGTCAGCAGGGCGATGACCGACTGGCGATAGCGATCCTCGATCCGGCCCTGGATCGACAGTTGGCGATCGTCGGCGGCGTCGCCGTCATTATTGCTGAGCAGGCGGCCATTCTGATCGACCAGCGAAATCTGGTCGGGCGACAGGTCGGGAATGGAGGAGGCGACGAGATGTACGATCGCGCTGACCTGTGCGTCGGTGAGCGTGCGCCCCTGCGCCAGCCGCAGCATCACCGATGCGGATGGCTTGGCGCGGTCGCGCAGGAAGACGCTGGGCGGTTCGACGGCGAGGTGGACCTTGGCGCTTTCGACGCTGTCGATCGCCTCGATCGTGCGGGCGAGGTCCATTTCGCGAGCGGAGCGCAGCTTTTCGCCCTCGACCGCGCGCGAGGCGCCCATCGGCAGGCTGTCGATCATGCTGTTGCCGTCGGGCGCGCTCTTGGGCAGGCCCTGGGCGGCGAGCATCATCTTCGCCTTGAAATAATCATCCTCGCTGACCGTCATGCTGCCGGCGTTATCGAAGTCGAAGGGGATGCCGGCCTGCTCCAGCACCTGCGCCACGGCCGACTTGTCGGCGTCGGGCAAGGCGCGGAACAGGTCGCGCTGGGGCGGTTCGCGCAACGCCAGCCAGGCAAGGCCCGCCAGCGCGATGACGCCGAGCATACCCAGCAGCGGCAGGCTCTTGGCCACCGCCGGTTGCTGGATGAAGCCGGTGAAGCGCGCCTTGAGCGCGTCCATGCCCTTGAGGTTCGTCCGCGCCGCCGAAGCGGGTGCCGGAAGAGCGGGCTTGGCGGCCAGGCCGCCGTCGATGGTGAGTGCGTTCTCGCTCATGATTTAGACCGGCATGCTCATAATGTCCTTGTAGGCGGACAGGAGTTTGTTGCGGACCTGAAGGGTCGCTTCGAAGCTGACCGACGCCTGCTGCTTGGCCAGCATGACGGCGGCGATGTCGGTGGTTTCGCCACGTTCGAAGGCGGCGGCGGCTTCACCGGCCTTGCCCTGCAGGCCGTTGACCTCCTGCAGCGCATTGTTGAGCGCTTCGGTGAAGCCGCCAGGGGCCGTACCCTGGGGTGCGCCTGCACCGCCGACCGCGCCGGTCGAACCGATGTCGCGCAGCGCGGCGTTCTTTTGCAGGATGGCGTTGCGGATCGCCATCACGCTGTCGGTCGCGGAAATGCCGGTCATATCCTATGTCCCCCCTCAGGCCGCAGCCAGCTCGCGCATTTCAGCGAGCCGATAGCGCAGCGTCCGTTCCGAAATGCCAAGTTTGCGCGCGGCAGCGGCGCGATGGCCGTCGGTCTCACGCAGGGCCAGGCGGATCGCTTCCAGCTTGGAATGCCGCGCGACATCGCGCAGGCGGATCGGTTCGGCGGGCAATTGGATCGACGCGGCCATGCGCAGGGGCATGACCATCTGCGGCGCGCCGGCCAGATGCAGGTCGTCGGCCTCGATCCGGTCGCCGTCGCGCAGGACCAGCGCGCGCTGGAGGATATTGCCAAGCTCACGGGCATTGCCGGGCCAACCATGGGCGGCGAGCTTGTCTAGCGCGGCGGCGGTCGGCCAGACAAACCCGGCCTTGCCCCCATCCTGGTGCCGCAACAGCATCGCGGCGGTGATCGCGCTGATGTCGCCGCGACGCTCGGCAAGCGGACGCAGTTCGAGCGGCATGACGTTGAGACGCCAGTAGAGATCCTCGCGGAAGCGGCCTGCCGCACATTCCTGGCCGAGGTTGCGGTTGCAGGCAGCGATGATGCGCACGTTGACCGGCACCGAATGGGTCGCACCGACGGGCAGCACTTCGCCTTCCTGCAGCGCACGCAGCAGCTTGGCCTGGAGCGTGAGGGGCAGTTCGGCGATTTCGTCGAGGAAGAGCGTGCCGCCATCGGCGGCGAGGAACAGGCCGTCGGACGCATTGGCCGCGCCGGTGAAGCTGCCCTTGCGATGACCAAACAGCATCGCTTCCATCATCGTTTCGGGAAGGGCCGCGCAGTTGACGGCGATGAAGTCATGGCCCGACCGGCCGGACTGGGCGTGCAGGAAGCGCGCCATGCCTTCCTTGCCGGTGCCGGTGTCGCCCTGAATAAGGACAGTGGCGTCGCTGCGGGCGACCCGGCCGGCCAGGGTCATCAGTCGGACGCTGCCGCCATCCCCCACCGCCGGAACGGCAGCGGGACGCGCCAGTTCGGCGATCAGGGCAAAGGCAAAGCCCATGTCGGCGAGGCCGAAGGCCACGCGGGCGGGCAGGCCATTGGCCGCCGCGACCAGCGACGGTGCGCCGTCGATCAGATTGATGAGAATGTCGCGATGAGTCGCATGACCGATCTCGGTCGCCAGCAGCACACGGCGGCTGTCCCGATCCTGGCCCTTGTCGCGTGGACTGGCCGCGTCAACGATGCGCACGGTATAAAGAGCGTTTTCGAGCCAGTGCTGCAAACCCGGGACGAGCGCGCAGACTCCACGGCTCACGTCGAGCGATGACATGAACGGAACCCCAATTTTGGTCGGCTAGTGCCCCCGCACGTCCCAGACCCCTTCGATGCATCGATATCTATATTTGTGTGGTTATCAGATGGTTAATGCGGCCATCCATTTGCCGCAAACCGGCAATTTAGTTCCGGCAAAAGCGGCAAAAGGATCTTGATCCTTCAGACCCAAGGCCCCCGCACAGCCAATATTGCAGCATAACACCATGAAAATAAGTATTTTTTCAAAAAAAATCACAATCTCTCTAAAGGCCCGCCGCCGCCCGCCGTTATCCCCTTTCGAGGCCGCAAGCGCACCATGGCAGCGACCTGATTGACACAGAAAGGGAACACCATGACTGTTATCGGAACCAACACTGCCGCGCTTCGCTCGGCCAACGCTTCTTCGATGGCCAGCAAGGGCCTGAGCACCGCGATGGAACGCCTGTCGACCGGCAAGCGCATCAACAGCGCGAAGGACGACGCCGCTGGCCTGGCCATCGCATCGACCATGACGTCGCAGATCAAGGGCATGACCCAGGGCATCCGCAACGCCAATGACGGCATCAGCCTGGCGCAGACCGCGGAAGGCGCGCTGAACGAAGTCAGCAACATGCTGCAGCGTATGCGTGAATTGACCGTGCAGCGGACCAACGACACCAACAGCACCGAAGCCGTCGCCAACATCGACGCCGAAAAGGACCAGTTGGCCGTCCAGATCAACGACATCCTGACCAAGACCGAATTCAACGGCAAGGCGCTGTTCCCAGCCGTCGATGACGTCGTGACGATCCAGGCCGGCGCCAATGACACCGACACGGTCAGCATCACGCTGAGCGACATCGACGTGACCGGCGTGGCAACCGCCACCGAAGCAGTCGACGCCGCGACGCTCGCCAACTTCGACACGGCGTTGCAGACGGTCGCCACGGCGCGCGCCACGCTGGGTGCGGTGCAGAACCGGTTGGAATCGTCGGTCAACAACCTGACCAACAACATCACCAACCTGACCGACGCCCGCAGCCGCATCGAGGACGCCGACTTCTCGTCCGAGACGACCGCCCTCGCCAAGCAGCAGATCCTGAGCCAGGCATCGACCGCGATGCTGGCGCAGGCCAACCAGAGCCAGCAGGGCGTTCTGAAGCTGATCGGCTAAACCGCTACCCCATTGGTCGGCTGAGGTCTGGTCACCTGACAGCCGCCCATAGGCGCCCGGCACATCACAGTCCCCACCGTGCCGGGAGCCACGACTTCGATCGAACGACCAGCATCGGAAGCCTCCGTCCCCCCGGGCGGGGGCTTCATCGCATATGCGGCACGGGGGGCTTGGTTTTGCGGGGCATGCGCCCCATGATGCGGGCCATGACCGATATTGACCGGCGCGCGCTGATCGCCGCCACGGGCGCTGCCCTCTTGCTCCCCCGCGCCGCTTACGCGCAGACGCAAGCTGCCCCCTTTTCGTGGGAGCGGCTGATCAGCCGGGCGCAACGGCTGGCGCGTGCGCCTTTTGCCGAGACCCCAGCCCATCCGGGTGCAGCCAAGATCGATTATACCGCGCTGCACGAGGCACGGTTTCGCGAGGAGCGGACCTTGTGGGGCGACCTGCCGGGCGATACCGGCATCCGTTTCTTCCCGCTGTCGGCCACCGCGCCGCAGCCCGTCGAGATCGCGATCATCGAACGAGGCCGTGCCACGCCGCTGCGCTATGATCCTGCCATGTTCGATGCGCCTGCAGGCAATCCGGTGACCGCCTTGCCGCCTGGCGCGGGCTTTGCGGGCTTCCGCATCATGAATGCCGCGCGCGACGGCGACTGGCTGTCCTATCTGGGGGCCAGCTATTTCCGCGCGCCAAGTCCGCAAAAACAATTCGGCCTGTCGGCGCGCGCCGTCGCGATCAACACCAGCATCCAGGGTCGCGAGGAATTTCCGCGCTTCACCCATTTCTGGCTGGAGCGAACCGGGCCGAGCAGCGTCACCATCTTCGCCCTGCTGGACGGCGCGTCGATCACCGGCGCGTTCCGCTTCGTCAGTCGGCTGGACAAGGACGGCGTGCGGCAGGACGTGACCGCCGCCCTGTTCCCCCGCCGCGCCATCCCCGAATTGGGGCTGATGCCGATGACCAGCATGTTCTGGTATGATCAGGCGAACCGAACGGTGGGGACCGACTGGCGGCCTGAAATCCATGACTCCGACCTTTTGTCGATCGCCAGCGCCGATGGCACCGCCCATGCCCGCCCGATCGTCAATCCCACGGTGCCGATGGTGAGCGCCTTTGCCGAGCGCGACCCCAAGGGGTTCGGCCTGCTGCAGCGCGACCGGGATTTCGACCATTATCAGGATGACGGCGTCTATTATGATCGCCGCCCGACGCTTTGGGCCACGCCGGCCCGGCCGCTGGGCGCGGGCGAGGTGCGGCTCTACGCCTTTCCGACCGACAGCGAATATACCGACAATCTGGCCGTCTACTGGACGCCTGCC
>TARA_R110000787_G_scaffold16622_17_pt1 | contig 50326 bp, 46 predicted proteins | sample TARA_R110000787 | Tara Oceans TARA_R110000787 (sample SAMEA4397920) | marine metagenome | biome: Polar Biome; feature: [DCM] deep chlorophyll maximum layer (ENVO:01000326); material: water (ENVO:00002006), including particulate matter (ENVO:01000060) such as... | depth 35 m | reverse complement strand
CCCCGCCAGTGACAGGGCGAGGATGGCTGCGGTGAGTGTGTGACGCATGTTGTCTGTCCTTTTTGACTTCAGCTCATATGCCCCCGGATTACGGCAAAACAACGGCCCGGCTTGTTAACCTGCTCCTAAAACCTTTCCTTTAGATTGGGAGAATGGCGGAGAAGTCAAAAAAACCGGGTTCCCGAACCAGAAAAACTTCGGCACGGCGTAAACCTGCCGAAACGAAGAAGAGTCGTGCCTCCGGCGCTGAGACAGCGGAGAAAACCAGACGAAAACCCAGAAAGCAGCCGGCTGCCAGAAAACGCCGTTCGGTCATTGGCCTGCTGGCAAGCTGGACGCTGGTGGCAATGATCTGGGGATCGGTTGCTGTTGGCGGAGCGCTGGTCTGGTATGGCTGGGATTTGCCGGACATTGATGAGGCGGTGGCTGAAGGTCGCCGTCCGGCTGTGACGGTGCTGGCCGGAGATGGCAGCCGTATCGTCTCGTTCGGTGATGTTTTCGGTCTGCCGGTGCAGGCGCATGAACTGCCTGCACATCTGAAGCAGGCTGTCATCGCAACCGAGGACAGGCGTTTTTATGACCATTTCGGTGTCGATCCCATCGGGATCGCCCGTGCGATGGTGACAAATCTGTCGTCCGGGCGGGTACGGCAGGGCGGCAGTACCCTGACCCAGCAGCTTGCCAAGAACCTGTTCCTCTCACCAGAGCGCACGGTCAAGCGCAAGGTGCAGGAGGTCATGCTGTCGGTCTGGCTGGAACATAAATTTACCAAGGATCAGATCCTCACGATCTATCTGAACCGGGTCTATCTTGGCACAGGTGTCTATGGGGTGGATGCTGCGGCCCGCCGGTATTTCAATAAACCGGCGACAAGGCTCAGCCTGTATGAAGGTGCAGCGATTGCCGGAATGCTGAAAGCACCCAGTCGTTACAATCCGGCCGCCAGTGAGACCGCATCGCGGGAGCGCACAGCTGTCGTGCTCGACAATATGGTCAATGCCGGGTTCATCGATCCGGCAACCGCCAACAAGGCGGCTTCCGGTCAGGGTGTGGCCAGCAGTGGTGATCCGGGCGGGCTTGCCCGGCACTTTGCGGACTGGGTGATGGACCGCGCGCCTGCCTTTGCCCCGGTCGGTGGCAAGGATCTGACAGTTATCACGACGATTGAGCCGGAATTGCAGCGCATTGCCGAACAGATGCTGGCCGGGGCTTTGAAGAAAGAGGGCAAGGCCCGGGGCATCAGCAGCGGAGCGGTCGTGATCTTGCGTCCGGATGGGGCGATTGCCGCCATGGTCGGTGGCCCCTCCTATGCCCGCAGTCAGTATAATATGGCTGTTCAGGCGCGGCGGCAGCCCGGATCGGCTTTCAAGCCGGTGGTTTTTCTGGCGGCGCTGGAATCAGGTATGTCACCGGGAGACAGGGTTGAAGACAGACCTTTCACGCTGGGTACCTGGGCGCCCCGGAATTTTGACCGCAGATTTCGCGGACCGGTCAGCCTGACAGATGCGCTGGCGGATTCCTTGAACGTACCAACGGCACGCCTGTACAAACGGGTCGGTCATGACCGTGTTGTCGAAGTTGCCCGGCGACTGGGATTCGTCTCTGACTTTCCGCGTGATGCGACGATTTCGCTGGGGACCGCAGATGCCAGCCTGCTGGAACTGACAACGGCCTATGCCGTCTTCGCAAATGCAGGTGGCACGGTTCTGCCTTATGGTATTCGCGAGATCCGAAGCCGGGATGGAGAAACGCTTTACCGTCGGCCGGTGACCGGCTGGAGCGCGGCCGTGAATGGCCGTCAGGTTGCGGACATGCATGCTATGCTGCGGGCTGTGATTGACCGGGGTACGGGAAAGAAGGCCCGGCTCAACCGCCCTGCGGGGGGCAAGTCCGGGACCAGCCAGTCCTTCCGGGATGCCTGGTTTGTCGGGTATACCGCCGATTATGCTGCCGGCGTCTGGATGGGAGCCGGCGACAGCGGGGAAATGGACAAGGTAACCGGCGGGTCTTTGCCGGCGGAATTGTGGCGTGATCTCATGATGGTTGCTCACAAGGGGCTGCCGCCGCGAAACCTGCCGCTGCCAGCCGCACCACCGGCATCCGAGCCTGTGGTTACGGCGCCGGAGGAACCGGGTCTGCTGGATCGTCTTTTGGAACGTCTTGCATCTGGCTGAGACCGCGCGCCCGGATCAGCAGCAGATAGGCCGTCAGGCCGCTGATATTCATCAGTGAGAGCAGAAACATCATCGGCCAGGCAGTGCCGTCGAAGGTAATGCCGACAATAATCCCGGCAGTTGCACCGACAGTCATCTGGACCAGTCCCAGCAGGGAGGATGCGGCACCGGCCATTTTCGGATAAGGGGCAATGGCCGAGGCAATGCTGTTCGGCATGACCATGCCAACTGCGACGAAGACGCCGATAACAGATAATGTAACGGTAACCGGACCGTCAGCACCCAGCCCCATCGCAGCCATACCAATCAGCGACGTGACGGTACCGAACAGGACGCCAGCCAGAATCAGACTGTCTGGTCCGACCCTGCGTGACAGTCGTGCAGAGGTCAGGCTACCCAGGACATAGCCGAGCGGGCAGGCGGAGAAATAGATCCAGAAGTCTTCCGGCGGGATGTCATAGACATCGATATAGACGAAGGACGAGCCGGAGATGAAGGTGAACAGGCTGGCAAAGATGAAGGTATTGGTCAGGCTGTAACCAACAAACCGGCGGGCGGTTGCCAGTGATGCAAAATTGCGTGCCATCGCCCGCGGGTTCAGTGCGGTCGGGTCTTTGTGACGGTTGGTTTCAGCAAAGATCAGGAAGGCCATGATGACGGTCACGGCACCATAGAGCGTCAGCGCCATGAAATTCCCGGTCCAGCCGTAGAACTTGTGGATGAAGCCGCCGATGACCGGCGAAATCGCCGGGGCCAGACCCATTGCAGCACCCAGCAGGGCGAGCACGCGGGCGGACTCCTTGGGTCCGTAAATATCGCGCACGGCAGCGCGGGCAATGACGACACCGGAACAGCCTCCGACGGCCTGAAAGAACCGGGCAATAATCAGCGTTTCGATATTCCAGGCGAAGGCACAGGCGATACTGGCCAGCGTATAGAGTGAAAATCCGATGATGACGACCGGCCGGCGGCCAAAGCGATCTGATAGCGGACCGTAGATGATCTGCGACAGGGCAAAGCCGATCATGAACACGCTGAGAGTCAGCTGTGCCGTGGCGACATTGGTATTCAGGTCTGTCGTCAGCGACGGCAGCGACGGCAGGTAAAGGTCGGTGGTCACCGGCCCCATTGCCGTCAGCATAACCAGCAGGATGGTGACGATCAGGGATTTCGATTCCGGCATTCAGGAATCCAGCCGCAAGCCAGAGATCATGTTGAGCTTTCGCTTGTGTCAGGTAGGGGGCGGAAATTTGCTGGGGGAGCCGTTCCATCCTTGTCGACGCCAAAGTATATGGTCTGGTGCGGAAAGGGAATTTCGATTCCGCGGGCATCGAAGGCCTTCTTGACCCGCTTCAGGAATTCGCGCCGCACCTTCCACTGCATCATCGGTTTGGTCTGGAATTTTACGCGGATTTCAACGGCTGAATCGGCAAGGTTCTGCAATCCCATGACTTCCAGCGGGGTGATAATCTGTGCTTTCCACTCATCTTCATCATAGATCTCCCTGCCGATCTCGCTGAGAATTTCCACGACTTCATCATAGTCTTCCCGATAGGCGACACCGATATCCATCATGGCGACACCGAACTCACGGCTGAGGTTTGTCACCATGGTGATTTCGCCGAAGGGGATGGTATGTACCTGCCCGTCGAGGTCACGAATCCGGACGGTACGGATCGACATGCTTTCGATACGGCCAAACTGATCTGAAATGCGCACCCAGTCATTCACGGCAATGGAGTTTTCCATCAGCATGAAGACCCCGGTGATGACATCTTTCACCAGTGTCTGCGCGCCAAACCCGATGGCCAGACCGACCACCCCGGCACCCGCCAGCAGGGGCGCAATATTGATGCCCAGTTCTGACAGAACGATCAGGGCAGCAAAGACCGCGAGGGCAATCCGGACAAAGTTTCGGATCAGCGGCAGCAGGGTCAGCAGGCGCTGGCTGCCGCCTCCGGCTTCCTCGGATTTGGCTTTCAGATAGCGCTCGATCCCGATGCTGACGACTTCCCATACCAGCAGGGCAATTGTTACAGTGAAGACAATCGAGGCGAGGCTGCCGGCAAAGCCCTGACCGGCTTCAGAGCCAAGCCAGCCGAACACATCGACGCCCCATACCTGTAATATGGGAATCAGGGCCAGAGCGGCGATGATTGCAGCGCCGATCCGGTCAATTGCCGGTAAATAACGATTGGCGCGGGCTTCCAGCATGGGATATCTGGCCCGGGTTTCATCATTCAGGCGGAACAGGCGGGTGGTCAGTCTGCGCAGGCCGCCGCGCAGCAACTTCGCAGCAACGAGAATCACCAGCGTAACGGCGGTTGCCCGTGCGATGAAGGCAAATCCGTCCGGAATTTCCAGCGCCCAGACCAGATAACCGGCAATGGCATAAAGAATGCCGAAGATATGCCATGAGCCGGCCAGCCGGGATCGCAGGATCGCTGATGCACCAGTGGATTCACCCTTCAGGGTTACGGCAACCGGTTCCCGGTTCTGGAGGATGAAGGCTACGGTCATCGCCAGAACCAGCAGTCCGAGCAGTTTCAGCAACAGATTGTAGGCACCTTCCGGCAGTCCGAGCAGCAAGGCAGCTTCGGCAAAGAAGTAGCCATAGAAGATCGTGATCAGGAAACGCCGCACCCAGATATAGAGATAATTCGCGGTCTCATCCGTGAACGGAATCAGGCGCAGGTTGTTGACCCTCGGGCTCAGGATGGTCTGACCAATGACCGTACCAATCCGGACGAACAGGTTGGAGTTGATGACGGTCAGTAACAGCAACCGCGGGACAGGTTCCGGATTGAACAGTGACAGCACGCCGAAGGCGGCACCGGCGAACGCCAGAACCGGTGGCAGTTTCAGAAGCAGACGCCCGATGACGTAAATGATCCGGAACAGGGTCTGCTCACCCTCTTTGGCTTCCATGGCACGCAGCGGACGGGCCAGCAGTCTGACCACAATCCATTCGGCAGCCAGCGCGGCAACAAGGACGGCGCCGATCATGGTCAGCAGGGACAGCCAGAAACTCTGATTATCCTCACGTCCCAGTTCGTTGAACATATTGATGGTCATGTCCGGCAGGCGTATCAGCAGGTTTGCCGACTGCGTCACCTGCTGCCCGAAGCGCTCTGCCGTTGTGGAAACGACGGATAACAGAGAGGCGATGCCCGACACGACCCCGCCGGCCGGCTTGTCCCCGTTTTCCGATTGTGCCGCTTCCAGCTTCTCAACCAGTGCTGCCCGTGCCGCATCGTCCTTGAGAATCTGCAGCAATGTTTCGACGGCCTTGTCAGGCGCCGGTGCGTCCTCGGTCGATTGCGCGGCCAGAGGCAAACTGACGGACAGCATCAGAACGAGGGACAGAAGGGCAGGGAGAAGACGGGTCATGGCTGTCATCGATTTAAATCGTTCAATGTCGGGACGGTATTATGCCGCAGGTGGTGCAGGTAAGCCAACGGACTGGTCAGGGTGCGGGAGCCAGCGGGAATTGCTCCTTGATCCGGGTCATCAGCTGATCGCGAACCAGACGATAGGCATTCAGCTTTTCCTCGCGCGGAGCGTCTTCGGGCAGGACTGAAGGATCAAAGGTGTTCCAGAACAGGACTTCGCAGGCCATCGTGCGGGTCATTTCGACAGCACGATGCTGTGCTTCAGGTGACAGGGTAATGACGTAGTCGAAGGAAGAATCAGCCAGATCATCAAACGTCTTGCTGTTATGACGACTGAGATCAATGCCGATTTCGTCCATCACCGTGATGGCAAACCCGTCAACCACGCCGGCAGAGCGCACGCCCACGGAATCGACATAGATACGTCGGCCATGCAGATGCTTCATGATCGCTTCCGCCATCGGCGAACGGATGACGTTCATGGTGCAGGAAAACAGAACAGCCCCGGGCGTATCCACCTTCAACCCCGGATATGAAGAACGCAGATCAGGGTGAACAACCTCCGGGCGGTGTCGAAATCAATATCGATCTTGCCGTTCAGTTGTTCCTGCAGAACCACCGAGCCGTCATTGTGCAACCCGCGTCGTCCCATATCGATAGCCTCGATCTTTGAGGGGGTCGCGGTGCGGATGGCGTCGTAATAGCTTTCGCAGACGAGGAAATAATCCTTCACGATCCGCCGGAACGGGCGCAGCGGCATGGCAATTTCGCTGACCGTTTCTTCCGTTTCGGTGCTGATATGAAAGACCAGCCGGTTCTCGCTGATGCCAAGTTTCAGCCGGTAAGGCCCTCCCTGGTGGCCGACGGGAGCAAAGCTGTTGGATTCGATCAGGTCAAAAATCGCAACGGCACGCTCGTGCTCGACCTCCGGCTTGCGGCGGACAACGGTCTTCTCGTCGAGAACGATATCGATGATCCGCTGCCGGTCGGACAAAGTTCAGCCCCCGCCGCTGCGATTGAGCCGGATGGAGACGGAACGGGCGTGGGCCGTCAGCCCTTCTGCATCAGCCAGGGCAATCGCTGCGGGAGCCAGTTTCTGCAGTGACTCCGGCGAACAGGAGAGGATCGATGTGCGCTTGAAGAAATCGAGAACACCAAGTCCGGAGGAGAAACGGGCACTGCGGGCTGTTGGCAGGACATGGTTCGGCCCGCCGACATAGTCACCAATTGCTTCCGGTGTGTGTCGGCCGACAAAGATTGAGCCGGCATTACGGATGGCATTGCAAAGTTCTTCAGCCCGTTCGCTGTCGACAGCCAGTTCCAGATGTTCCGGTGCTATCCGGTCGGTCAGCGGAACAGCCTGACGCAGGTTCTCGACGAGAATGATGGCGCCGTGATTATTCCAGCTTTCCCGGGCAATGGCCTCACGGCCCAATGTACCGAGCTGGCGTTCCACTTCGGTTTTGACGGCTTCGGCACAATCCGCTGAGTCCGTAATCAGGATCGACTGTGCAGCGGTATCATGTTCGGCCTGGCTCAGCAGATCGGCGGCCAGCCATGAGGGATCATTCTCACCATCGGCGATGACAAGGATTTCCGAGGGGCCGGCAACCATGTCGATGCCGACTGTCCCGAATACCTGACGTTTGGCCTCAGCCACCCAGGCGTTGCCGGGGCCGACGATCTTGTCGACTGCGGGGATGCTGTTAGTACCGAAAGCCAGTGCGCCAATCGCCTGTGCTCCGCCGATACGATAAATCTCTTCTACCCCGGCGATCCGGGCGGCAGCCAGAACCAGCGGATTCAGCACGCCGTCAGGAGCGGGGACAACCATCGCAATGCGGGGCACGCCGGCAACTCGGGCCGGCAGGGCGTTCATCAGGACTGAGCTTGGATAGCTTGCCGTACCACCGGGAACATAAAGGCCAACCGCACCAATCGAGGTCCAGCGTGAGCCGAGACGGACACCGGCGTCGTCGGTGACTTCAAAATCCGTGGGGCGTTGCCGTTCGTGATAGGCAATGATGCGGTCACGGGCCAGTTCCAGCGCCGACAGAATGTCCGGCGTTACCGAGGCAATCGCGAGATTGATTTCGTCCTGGCTGACCCGCATGGCCTCCGGCGTCAGTTCAACCCGGTCGAATTTTTTCGTATAGTCAAACAGGGCGGCATCACCGCGTTCACGGACGTCGGCCAGAACACTGCGCACGGTTTCCCGGACATCCTCATCGGTTTCCCGTTTGGCATGCAGCAGCCGTGTGAAATCCTGTTCGAAACTTGCGTCGCGGCTGTTCAGTTCAACTGGCATCAAGGGCCTCACGGAAACGGTCAATCCAGCGGTTGATCTCATCCGAGCGGGTTTTCAGTGCCGGACGGTTGACGATCAGCCGGGACGATATGTCGGCAATGACTTCGACTTCCACAAGGCCATTGGCTTTTAATGTTGCCCCCGAGGAGACAAGATCGACGATCCGGCGGCAGAGACCCAGCGACGGTGCCAGCTCCATGGCCCCGTTCAGCTTGATGCATTCTGCCTGCACGCCACGGGCAGCAAAATGGCGGCGGGTGATTTCCGGATATTTGGTTGCGACGCGAACATGACTCCAGGTCGAGGGGTCTTCGTCCCGAACCAGCTGTTCCGGCGCGGCGACAGACAGGCGACATCCGCCAATCCCGAGATCCAGCGGTGCATAGAGTTCCGAGTAATTGAATTCCATGATGACATCAGACCCGGCGATACCGAGCTGTGCGGCACCGAAGGCGACAAAGGTCGCGACATCAAATGAGCGAACCCGGATCAGGTCAACCCGGGGGTCGTCGGTATGGAAACGGAGGGCACGGCTTTTCTTGTCCGTGAAAGCAGGTTCCGGCCGGATACCGGCACGGGCCAGCAACGGCATGGCTTCTTCGAGGATCCGGCCTTTCGGCAGGGCGATGACGATCTTGTCTTCTGAGACCACGATGTTTTTCCGACTCCACTACAGGTGGGCGGTTTCCTAACGCCAATTCGCCGGATATTCCAGCGTCGAAGCCGGTTTTCGTCAGGCAGCGACCCGTTCGATATCTGCGCCACAGGCAGCCAGCTTGGCTTCGACCCGCTCATAACCACGATCCAGATGGTAGACGCGGTTGATGACCGTCTCACCCTCGGCAGCAAGTCCGGCCAGAACCAGCGAGATGGAAGCCCGCAGATCTGTGGCCATGACCTGTGCGCCCTGCAGCTTGTCGACACCGCGGACAATCGCTGAATGGCCGTGCACATTGATGTTGGCACCCATCCGGCAAAGTTCCGGCACATGCATGAACCGGTTCTCGAAAATTGTTTCTGTAATCATCGACGCCCCGCTGGCCAGTGTCGTCAGGGCCATGATCTGCGCCTGCATGTCGGTCGGGAAGCCGGGATAGGGTTCGGTCATCACATCAATGCCCTGCATCCGGCTGTTCGGTGCTGCGACACGGATGCCGTCGGCTTCCTCGGTGATGCGCGCACCGGCTCGGGTCAGGGTGTCGCTGACGGCCTGGATCAGTTCCAGCCTGCTGCCGGTCAGCAGGATATCTCCGCCGGTCAGTGCGGCTGCGACAGCATAGCTGCCGGTTTCAATCCGGTCCGGCACGATGCTGTGCGTGCAGCCGCCAAGCGTCGCCTGACCCCTGATTTTAAGAGTATCGGTGCCGATGCCGGTAATGTCGGCACCCATTGCAACCAGACATTCTGCCAAGTCACCGACTTCCGGTTCGCGGGCGGCGTTGGCCAGAATGGTTTCGCCATCGGCCAGCGCAGCAGCCATCAGAAGATTTTCTGTGGCACCGACAGAAACCATCGGAAAGACCACCCGCGCACCCTTCAGGCCATTCGGTGCGGTGGCATGTATATAGCCTTCTTCAAGGCTGATGGTGGCCCCGAGTGCTTCCAGCGCGGTCAGGTGCAGGTCAACCGGCCGGGTACCGATGGCGCAGCCGCCGGGCAGGGAAACCCGGGCTTCGCCAAACCGGGCCAGCAGCGGGCCGAGTACAAGGACCGATGCCCGCATCTTGCGCACGAGATCATAAGGGGCCGTCGTGTTGTTCACGCCGGCGGCGACGATGCGGCAGCTTGCTTCGCCATTTTCGCCGGTGATGTCGACTTCTGCACCATGCTGTCGCAGCAATTGCGCCAGCGTATCGATGTCGGCCAGTCGCGGCAGGTTGGTAAAGGTGACGGGCTTGTCGGTCAGCAATGCCGATGTCAGCAGCGGCAGGGCGGCGTTCTTGGCACCACCGATCTGAATATTGCCGTGCAGGGGGCGCCCGCCCCGGATTCGAATGCGATCCATATTATGTCCTGTCCGCGGAAAAGAGGTTATTGAAACGGGAGGCTGTTGTTAAGGTTTCAGCCCTGTATGGCAAGAAAAAGGCGTGATCAGGCAAGGTCGACGTCATCGCCGTCGAACACGGTCCGGATTTCCGCCACCGAACCATCCCAGTAGCGGACACTGATTCCGCATTCCTGAAAGATGATGCTGGATGCACGATGGTTTTCCTTCGCCTGCTCCTGCTTATGGTTGCCGGGATGTGCGGCATGCAGGATGACCTCGCTGACACCGGACTGAACAATACCGCGCGCGCAGTCCGAACAGGGCATGAAGGGGAGATAGATACGACACCCCTTGAGGGATTGCCCCATGCGGGCGGCGTTGTAGATGGCGTTGCGCTCGGCATGTTCAAAAAACAGGTGCTTGGCGGGGCGTACATACCGTTCAGAGACCTGATCATTCATTCCGCGGGGAAATGAATTGTAGCCGGTCGAGCGGATTTCATTGTCCGGGCCGACCACGACAGCACCAACCTTGGTGCGCGGGTCCTTGCTTTTCATGCCCACCAGATAGGCGAGGCTCATGAAATAGGTGTCCCAGTCGATCTCCGGATTGGCGATCATGTTTCTGTATCTCCGTTGTCCCGGTTTTCAGGTTTGCTGTCCTGGGACTTCGCCTTGCGACGACGGAGATTGTCACGGAGTGCGACGGCCAGACGTGCCTCGCGTTCCAGTTCGGAGCGGCTTTTGCCGGTTTTCGGCTGCTGCCGGGGTTTGTTCTGACTGTCGTTCATAAAACCTGACCCAACTGTTATCAGCGCAGCTGTCAAGGAAAATACTGGCTATTTCCTGACAATTGTGTATATTACGTAAACATCAGCACCAGAAAGCGTGCTGCTTTTGTATAGACCTTTGTAGAAGACGGAGGGTCATTATGTCTGAAGATATTCCCAGTCGGCCGACACCGCCCGCAGAATTTGCACGGCTGTCGAGCCAGAATACTGTCCTTGCTGACCGGTTGAATGCGGATATCGCTGCATCTCAGCAGCGTGCGCAAACCACGGGCGACCGGTTCAACCGCAATGATGAAGCTCAGATTGATCTGAGTCCGGCAGGCCGGGAGGCGCTCGCCGCATCTCAGGCTGTCGCTGACGTGGATAACAACAACCAGCAATCCTTCAACAGCACCAAAGACGACAATGACGAAGCCGCACGCTTCGCTGCTGTCCTGCGAGACCGGGCTGCCCGGAACGAGGGGGCACGCGAACAGCCGGATGAAAACCGGCGGGCGGAACAGGCCGAAGACAGCAAGAAAGATAACCCGGTCGATGCCGCGGTTCATCTGAGTCCTGCTGAAATTGTCGGTACGGCCGATGCAGTTGCACGTCTGGACCGGAATGAAGATGGCCGGATCAACCGGGCCGAACAGGCGCGTGTTCTGAGGGAACGTCAGACGGGTGGCGATGCCCGGCTGCGTCTGTATCAGCAGACATCGAATCTGGCCGGTGCCAAGGATACCGATATTATCGAGGATCCGGTGCCTGATACGGATAAAAACCTGACCGGTTTTGCCTCGGAGAAGGCTGAGCAACAGACCGATGCAACACGGCAGCAGCCGGTCTATCGCGAACCGGAAAAGATTTACGAAGAGGTTGCCGAAACGACTGAAGAGGCTGAGAAAATCTCTGCCAAAGCCGTTGAGCCGCCCAATGCCGGGTTCGCCGCCTGATTTCTGCTTCCCGGTCGTTAAACTGACCGACAGAATTTATCTGCAAAAACAGGTAACCTATGGACTTGCGGAGCATGAATGCCTGTGGCATGTTCCGCGCCCTCCACACCCGGCCGCCATAGCTCAGGGGTAGAGCGCACCCTTGGTAAGGGTGAGGTCGAAAGTTCGATTCTTTCTGGCGGCACCATTTTTCTTTTCGACATAGTCATACCCTCTAAAACCCTAAAAACATTGGATTTTTTAGAGTTCAAACAGCCTGATTCGCGGGTGTGTTGCAAGGGCTCATCAAAGGCCAATCTAACCACCATATTGCGGGCAGCCTTACCGCCCATTTTCCAGCATTCATAAGGGTTTGCGAGGAATCGCATCGAGAGTTCAAACATTTCGTCAAAGGGACGCAGCGAAGTTGGTTTTTTTGCCGCCTTTTCCAGCGCGATCAGCTTCTCGCGTTCCAGGGTTTCTATCCGTTCCTCGAAGGCTTTCAGCGCACGGGGGTTGGATACCTCAATCATCCGGTCAACCACCTTGCCGATTTCCGCCTCTAATTCATGGGCTTTGTTGCCATAGGTTTCAGCGGCTTGCGACAATCGCGCCGCCTGAGCATCCCACGCCATGGTGAACATTACCTTGGCCATGCCAAGGAATTGCCGTGATGGTTGCAGTGATTTGAGCAATTCTTCGAACCGTCCGTGCAGCTTCGCCACAGGGATGGTCTTTCCGCGCTCGGAACAACCTTGGTGATGGCAGAAATAATAGGGATATTTCTTGTATTTCCCTGTGCTCCATCCGCCCGTCAGGGCATAGCCGCAACACGCGCAAGAAACCACGCCACCACGTAGCGGGAAATCTTCGTTCATATTCTTGCGCGCGGGCATGACGGGACGTTCTTTCAGACGGTCTTGAATGCGCCAGAAGGTTTCCTTGCTGACAATGCCTTCATGCTTGGCCTCTCGCATGGAAATTCCCCAGCTCGGCATGGCAACGTAACCACCGTAGAGGATTTGCGTAAGCATTCGCTTGACGGTCATCTGGCGAATACGGCCATCAGGTAAATCTTTTGGAAAATCAGGTTGGGATTCAAGGTAGCGGACGATTTCTGATTGAGAGGCGAAACGTCCTGTGGTGAAGCCTTCGAGGGCTTCACGGATGATGGACGCAATAGGCTCATCATGCGCCAGAATTTTACCGCCGCCTTTGGCGGAAACGTATTTGAAGCCGACGGGTGGCACGGAGCGAATGGCATAGCCCTGTTCAAGTCTCGCCATGGCCTTTTGCTTATTCTGACGTCCCATCTGTTCACGCTCAAGCTCTCCGGCAGCAGCCGATATGATCTCGTTGAATTTGCCTTCCGGCGTATCTTCAAAATTGAAGTTGAGACATTCGCGCACTGCGCCGCGCTCGTTCATGATGCGGCGGAGCTTGAGGTGGAACTCCACATCCCGCGCATAGCGTTTGAGGTCGTCGAATATCACCACGAAACGATCACTGGAGCGCGCATCCATATAGGCGAGCAGCGCCACCATGCCAGGGCGCTTTATAAAATCGCCGCCGCCCGATACATCGTCGGGAAACACCGCCTCAACCGAATACCCCTTGGCTTCGGCATATTGGCGGCAGCGGTATTCCTGACTGTCGAGGCCGGAACCGTCCTTCGTTTGTTTCTTACCGGATACGCGGCAGTAAATCAGGGCTTTTTGCGATCTATCCATCGATGACTCCTTCCCAGTCTGAGAGGGACTCCGTTCCATTCAGACGCACATATTTTTCGATCAAATTGCCATGAGAAGAGTTTACCATATCCGCCCCGACTAAGGGTGGTGACATGCCGGATGGATCGGGTTTTCCACAGCCTTCTTGCGCCTGCTGTATGGGATGAACACCGAAACCCAACGCAACAAACTCGCAAATGATATTCCAAACCAGTGCGATGTATTCGGCCTTTTCCGCGTCCGTCCAATCCGTTCCTTCAAGGAAGTGCATGAACTCCGCCACATCGAACTCCACAGAATTGCGGTTAGGGGCGAGCGGCTCCGCCTTGCCGGTCTTGGTGTTGAACTCGGTCTTGTGCTTTTGCGGAGCCATGGGGCACCTCCTTCTCTTCAAATGTTAATCTTCGTTCCGCGCCCCCTTTCCGTGAATTGCACAAGAACAAACAGGGAACAACTTATACGGGAATCCCGGTTTGAATGCAATAGGAAGCTTGGCTTTCTTCCTATCTGTCTTTGCGATCACGGTCACGATTGCGCCCATCTTCACGGGGAGCCCGCTGTTGGCGGAATTCTTCACGGCGGAGTTCCGTGGTGCGGTCGTATGCCTTGCGGGCAAGCTCCGAAATCCTGAGCAAATCTGCCCCTACGAAGGTGTGGGTATCCTGGAGTTTGCCGTCGGCATCCTTGTAGGTGCGGGCAATTTCAGTGGCGTAGTAAGCCCCCTTGTCCCCCTCATTGCGCCAGATTGATGCCTTAAGGTTCCCGTCAGGCACCACATCGGCCGGACGTTTTAGGTCTTCATTGTCGCGGTTCATGGTCTTGTTCCTTTCTCAGCGGTTGAAGGTCTTATTCAAGATACGGACACGCCCACCGCTTTCAGGGTCGGTGCGCTCGCGGATGAAGGTTGCGCGGCGTTGTTCACGCTCCCATGCGGCATCGAAGGTCGCGCTGTCAGTGCCGAGCGACAGTGCGGGTGATGGCCGCAAGGTCGGTTTGGGCTGTTCCTTGGCGACCATGTCGGAGTTACGGGACTTCGTCTCAACATCAGGCCGGTTCGCGGCGGCGAAACTTTGGCGCGGCGAAGTGGCCTCGATGGGTGTGGTTGATATGGTTTTTGCATGAGAGGTCATCCGATGCGGCTCCATGTTCCATCTCTATATTGCGGGTAATGCGCGAAGGCGCGCGGTACTGGCTCTGTGATCACAGGACGCCATGCCGCACCGCGCGGGGTCATAATTTGCACACGGTCTTCTGGTGGGAAGAACGGGTTCGGGTGATAGCGTCCGGTCATGAACGGCAGCTCGTAATACGGAAAGCGGTCGGCCAAAATCGGATGTGCCAGCTTATCGGCGAAGATGATTTGCTTTCCCTGCGGCAGCCCAAGCACCTCGTCCTGTGTCATCAGAGCGCGTTGTTTGAGCGCGGGGATGTCGCCGACCCGCGATTGATGCTGCGCCTCAAGTGCTGCCTTGAACGGGTCTTGCCCCGAGAAAATTGCTTGCACAGCCGCACGCTTTGCATGTCTTGATGACTCACGGCGCTGTTCATCCTCATAACGCAGGGTCTCAAACCCCATGCGCCGTGAAAGAGTGATGGCTGTATCATCGTCGCGGATGCCAAACCAGTTTGTCAGCGCCGCCGATGCCGGAATGATTTTCTCAGCACCGGGCGCAAGCGCTTTCATCTGTTCGGTCGACTGCCAGAACCCCCAAGGGCGAATACCGAGCCCCGCATCACGAGTGAAGAGTTTTAGGGCAAGCGGAAAAGAACCGAGATTGCCGATCTCATCCAATATCCATGTTTGGCGCGGGGCGGCTGGAGCGCGCGATTTGTAGGTTCGAGCATTGACGAAAAACGATTTAAGAACCGCAGCCCAAGCCTCTACCATGTCACCCGGTGGCATGAGGTAGAATTGATAGGTTTGATCGCTCTCGCACATCTGCGCCATGGATGCCGTAAATGGCGGCGAGACCGAAGCCATCAAGTGAGGATCGGACAAACACGCAAAGGCAGAGGTGATTTCACCCAGGATACCTTTGAAGCCGCCCGTACTATCATTGCGGCTGCCTGCAACTTCTTCCTCAATACGTCGAACGACATCGATATCGCTTTCCGCCATCTCAAATGCGAAGTCGAGCCAAGCATCACCGCCGATCACCAACAGGTTGATTGCGCGGTACAGCGCCGGATAGGTCATAACGCCATCGCGATTGACGACAGTCAGGCAAATAGCTTCAAGGATTTCCTTGGCTCGACCTTCGAAAAAGCGCCCCTGCGGGCTGCCACTCAGGGTTATCTGGTTCTCGGCAAAGACCTTGATATCTGAGATCAGGGTCGGGCTGTCTTTGCGCAGATGATCGAGGGGGTTGATCGTATCGCCATGGATGCCGTGCAACCCTTGGGGATTCCAATAGAGGCAGAACTTTCGGTCGGGTGTTTGATTGCGCGAGATCGCGGCAAGCTCCCCCTTCACATCCAGGATCAGCATGGATGGGGTATGAATGCCCCAGCATATGTTCATGCCGATCAAAGTGGAAAGCTTGCCGCTGCGCGGCCCTGCATAACAGGCCGCCCCGCCCATATCGCTGTACCACAGCCCACGGCCTTGGAAGAACCCGACTAGCAGAGAATGCGGCTGACGGTCAAACAAACCCGCTCGCGCGATCTCCTTCGGCTCAGCCCAACAAGCTGAGCCGAAGGGATGGTCGGCGTTATGTCCGAACGATGCGCTCATGACTTACACCGCGAAGCTGGCGAAGCGCAGCGCGCCGAAGGTCACGATGGCCGTGATCGCATACCAGAGTGTCATCCGGCTGACCGCGAAAATCACGATTCCTGTCAGCAGGAAGCTGGCGGCATACATGAACGTCGCCAATTCGCGCCAGCCATAGGCCTCATAGACCAACCGTTCGACGAATGGGCCGACATAATGAAACACATAGGGCGTTCCGAGCACCGCTGCGAGCAATGCGAGGCAGATGCACAGCAGGTTCTGACCCGGCGGGCCGCCATTGGGATCGCCGCCGACGCGGCCAGGTGAGGGGTTGAAGTTTGTCATTTCAATATCTCCAGTAACTAGAAAGGGACAGGCCGCCCGGTGTTTTGCACCGGGCGGCTTCCAAAACTCAGCCGAAGATCGCGCCCATTACACCCAGCACAAGCACGCCGAGGACGATTGCGCCAATCACCTCCCCCGCGCTTTCCCAAAAGGACTTCTTCGGTTTCGGACGATAGATGTCGTAGCGTCCACCGCCGACACGCTCGAACTCTTGTTTCTTAGCCATGTGAATACTCCTTGGATTAAGTGACATGCTCTCGACACACGCCGGGGTCAGCCATGTGTGAGCCCTTTCCAACTACACCCGTTCCGTGAGGGCATCGGGGGGATAAACGAAAAAAAGCGACCCCGAGGGATCGCTTTTTCGTGGACTTAGGAACCCGCTAGAGAAGTGGAGGTTCAGACGACTGCCCCCCCCAACCCAAGGGTTTGATAGGATCGCTGGCCCGAAGAATGGAACTGATTGCCCGGAACTCCTCCCAACGTTCCTTCCGAACATGAGCCCGTTGCTGAGAACCCGGGTTCCACTCGCACAGTTCCTTCAACCAACCCATGCCGTCCTCGGTTTCGAGGAATTGCAGGTCGAATAAAACCTCAACACTTTCTGTTCCTAGGTCATAGAAACCGCCTCGCATGTCCCGTACCACATTGACTAAATAATCTCGCAGCGCTTTGGGTCCGAGGTTCATTAGGAAGATCATTGTCTTCACATCAAAAACAAACGTTGTGTCTCTGAGTTCTGCATCGCTCGTGACCCGTGTCGTAAGCCGCTGGCAGTAGCCCTCGGCGAAGCACTTTCTGCAAAACCCCTCACTTACACGGCAAGCTCCGACCGCGTTTCTATCACTCCTCCGCTCGGATTGATTCCTAGCGCGTCCAAGTTTCCAGATCACTTCCGATTTTAACGTGTCCTTTTTTTGCTCTACCATTGTTCTTTCCTATGGCTAGGAAAGAGGAGCTCCCCTCTCGGGTTTCGCGCGTTGACCGGGGGATACTGACAGAGCTAAAAACCCGTTATCCGAACTTAAAACTCTGATAAGTTCGGAATTTATTCAAACCTACAAGCACCCCAGTTCGACGTGGTCTTTATCGAATATGAGCAGAGAATTTTCTGACTTACAGGCAGCCTTAATAAGAGAGCGGCTGATCTGTCTTTTTTCCTTTGAATTCAATCGCGCTTCTGTGCGCGAGATATTGACGGATATCGTTTGTTCAGAAGCCACGTCCTATGACGCGAGCTTATTGGATGATCAGAGCATTAAGAACTATGATAAACTTTTGCCTCTTAAGAACGATACGCTCGAAAATTTCCTAACCCGTGAGACACGGCATCCGAGAAGCGAATTGTTGGAGGAATTGTTCCTTTATTTGAAGGATAAAGAATGGATCTCCGACGATGAGATTCTTGCTATAGGAAGCCAACCGGAGAGCAAGCTACCCATTTCGATCACATCGAATTTGAGTCGGGATGAGGCCGCGATAGAGGTTTCTGAGGGTGAGTTCTTTTACGATGAAAGGGCGGAGCGATCTTACACAGCACAAGTCATGCTTACCGTGCGCGCAAGACGCAAAAATTACATGTCGTGCCGCCGCAGAAATATTTCGTTTGAACGCGCCGCATCGGAAACAACTGAGGTATTTTACACGCGTTGCAGACAAGGAAAGAGCAATACGGACGAGACGTACAATGGGTCGATTACTCCATTAAATGCTAAAAAAGCTCTCCTTCTAGATACGGCGGATGGAGAGTTCTTTTCAACGCAGACGCTTCAAAACGTATATGCACCCGGCATAATTTTCTTAGAAGCCTCTTCACCGGAAAAGAGAATAAAACTACAAGATTTCAGAAATTTAGAAGATAATTTGCAAAAGTACATGTATTTACGTATAATAAAGTCAGGAATACAGCTTCTGTTTATGGGAAGCATAAGTAATAAAGTAAATATAAAAATAATGAATTCGATAAATACAAACAATGACATATTGCTTCTGGAATCGGCGGAGCGGAACGATATCTTGGGGATGCTGCGAGCCTTATTGCTGGGTGCGGATATAAACGTACGCGACAGTTCAAACGGATATACGGCCATGCATTGGGCGGCACAAAACTGTTCTGATGAGGCTTTTGCGATATTGACCATGAGGCAAGAAGAAGTAGAGCTTATTCAGAACGTGTTCCTGCAAAAATTATCAGAAGAGTTTGGCGACGTCGAAGCGATGACTCATCAATTACGCGATATAGGGTCCGAAAGAGATGCCTTGGCCAAAGATTTTGACGGTTACCTGCCATCCAGCCGGATTGCCGGACTAAATATTTCACGAAGTGACCCGGAAAATCTGGCGAAGAAAGCCTTTTGGGATCGTATGATGAGTGTCGAATTCAAGGCCGCGAACGATCTTGGGCAGAACTTTTTCGACATTATAGGAAACGGAGGACAACCATTTTTTCCAGGCCTAGAATTCGACTAAGCAGTTTCATCTAGTGAATATTGAGAAGCTCGCCCATGCAGCGGGGTATCTCAAACCCTCGAGAAAGTCCGTATGTTTCGTGTTGGCCGGAGCATTGTCGTTCGATGAGGGCATTGCATCAGCACTCCCCAATCTTCGAACATATGGCTCTCTTGCTTGTCTTAGGCGTCTTTGGGCATTCGTAAAGTTGATGACGTGCTGTTCCACTGTTTCCAGCCTCAAATCAAACTGTGGCTTTAACATTCGTTCGGCACATTCGATGGGAATAGGCCACGCAGCTCCAATTACCACATCAGCGCCCGCCCACAATAATCCGGTGGCCAAATTTCGGGCCTCATTTGCTTGAAAAATAGCGTCACTTGCCGCTGTTTCACATGCCCCAAGCAAAACAACCGGTGATCTAAAAAGATCTAGACCTCTAATGTCTGAGAGCGACAACGCATCACCCATTGAGAGCTCTAGACCAGAGTTCTCAGGCTGTTCACTATCGAAATTGGCGTGACAGAAGAAGATTGCTTCAGATGATGCGCGAAGTTTGCTTATGACATCATTCCTGCGTGCCGCGTTCCCTTCCAAAATTTGGCACTCGAAGAATTCCTGCGACACAAGGTGGAGATCGCGATTTGGGTTGATAACAGCTAAGCGTTCGGAGCGAGCCTTACCTTTTGCAGCATCACGAATTTCGGCCGGAGTGTACATGTTGTGTAGGATTGAATCAGAGACTGTGACATACCACAGGTCATTCAAACACATCCACTTACCCTGTTCATTTATTTGCCCGCATGAAGCGAGCGGCAGACTTAAGAGCGGAGCGGCGCAAACAATGTGCACGCGGGAATTCTGAGGGACGCCAATCTCCTTCAGCGCACCGTAAATATGTCCTCCCAAGTTGTCCCACAGCCAAGTTAAGCCAGTAGCAACGGTCTCATTCCAATCCGTCCAAGAAGATTCAGCGTCCTTAAGGTTCCTAGATAGAGCTGCGCGGCGAATTCGCTCATGGCCAGCTCGCCATCCATGATCACCATTCACGAAGTCGTATAATGCGCTGCGTGTTAATTTGGGAATGTCGACGAGGAGTATTTCTGTTTTGCCACCAGACTTCATTAACATTTGAATCGCAGCACCGTGGGTGGCTACATCCACAAAAACGTTTACCCGTTCGAAGCTTTCCTCATTAAAAACAAAATTTGATTTGTCGAATAAATCAACTTTCTCCTCTCGATGAATAAACTTCTCTCGCCCGAATTTCCATGAGAGGGAACGGGTTGCTTCGGAGAACTCTATACCCCAATACCGTTGCGACGGAGCGTCAACAATCGAATGTACCTTTAGCGCCGCATAGGCGGCTTCACTACCCATTTTTTGAAGGTATGTGATGTGAAACTGGAAATCTTCGAAATCACGATCTCCTCCGATGGAGTTTCTGACATTTGTGAGAATGCGATCAGCTATCGCGACCACTCCCTCCCAGTTTTCTCTTTTCGCATAGATGTTTGTCAATAAAACCGCAGTTTCGAGGAACGTATAATTTTTTTGATATCGCTCGGCCACAAACATACGATTGACGATACGAATAATGGCCTCGATCCTGCCGTCAAATCCAAGTGGAATTTCTGCGTTTAACTCTCGATATTCAATTGCTTTCATACACCAAAAAGCATGTTCAAGGTCAATTTCGAATGTGTCTGCTGTTTCCTCTCCGTGAACCGGCATTCCAGTAAGCTTGATTAGAGCATACATTCCTTTGGATATCAGCGACCAGTCGTCTCGAATCATCCCAATTTCAATGTGCGCCAGAGACTGATTGAGGATGCTCTTTACGCGTGCCAGAGCGGAGAGCTTGCTGATTTTTGAAAGCCAATGCGTTTCTACCGCATTAATGTCAGATAGAATTTCCTCCGAAACTTGCTCTCTGTCTACCTGTTGCTCGAATCTCAGACGGTGGAAGTTTGCATCGATCCGAGCCGAACACCCAATCCAAGAAAATTGGGCGTAGTCGAAAAAATCCATCTTCTTTTTGTTTTCAGAAACTACTGTCAAAAATTGATTTATCGATTTTAGGACGGAATTTGCATCAATATTTACTGATGGATTGTTAGGTTTCTTCACTTCGACATTCAAAATGCATTGATAAATTTGGATGCGAAAATTCATCAGGTTTAACGCGAGATTTAGATCACCTTTTATGGTCTCAAAGTATTCGACCATAAGCTGATCAAGCTCACCGATCGAGACGAAGCATTCACGTTGAAGCTCGAGATCATCAAAGAGTCCTACGGCGAATGTAATCGCCGTTTGGTGAAAAGCTAAGTAGTGAACATAAAGGCTTTTGTCCTCGTAACTCGCAAACAATTCAGCCTCGCGTCTTATTCCGTCGGCGGCTTGCCTCCACGCGGCTATCGATTCATCAGTTGCTTTGGCATGTGAAAACGCCTCCAGCTTTGCCGCATGATGAAGAATACGTTTGCTGGCTTGCGTGAATTGAGTAGCCTTAGCGTATTTTTCTTTGATCCCGCTTGTGATCCGAGAAAGCATCTTGCCCTTCAACTAACGATGGAGGTTACGTTAATGTATTAAAGCTACCTAAAGATACTGTTTCGACGCAATCATAATGCTCTGTCTCATGGCGTTTTGCGGAGCAGTTTCATCGTCGCCGGTGAATTCAGAAACCTCAACGCATTCTTATACCGTGACCTTGCCGCACGCGGGCTAACACCGAGCGCCGCCGCCGTATCATCCGTACCCATCCCTTCAAACACCACCCGTGAAAACACATCATAATCATCCGGCTTGAGGCGGCGTATCAGTTCTTCCGCCAGTGGCTGCGCCTGATCCTCTTTGACCAACGCTTTGATATCGAGCAAACCAACAACCGCGCGCGCCTGATCCGAAGTTATTGTCCGCTCAGGGAAATATTTCGGCACCTCACGCTTCTTTGCCCGCCGCCCGCACTCCCCCGGATGATCGCCATCAGGGAGCTTGTAAGGCGTCTTTATGTACCCGTCAGGAAACAATGCCTCCAAGGGCTCCCCCAGCGCCTCACATAGCGCCACGGCGTCATATTTGACGTAGCCCCAACGGTCTATCGGGGAGCGCTGTAACCGCGCATATTGGTACAAACAATTATAGTGAACGCCCAAATGTTCCGAGAGACGAGAAATGCTTCCGAACTCGGAATCCTGAATAGCTTGATAAAATTTTTCATTTCGATCTAAGAAACCGTCAGACATACCCCATATTACAATAAAAACAGTAAATTAGGTATTTCAAATTTGATTTAAATACGGTCAATTATTTACATATTACAAACACTTACCTCATATAATACTTATGTGATCAAGAATATAACGCTTGGTTAACCTTTATTATGTAAAATAACTATAACAATAAAAAGAAGACGATAAACAGGGGCGAAATGGGGATTTCAGACGAAGCAGCGAGATTGCGGGAAGCCGTGCCGGAGCAATTCCAGGCAGGATCGCAAATTGGTGCCCTGACAGGGGCGTTCCCGTCACTATTGGCGCAAAACCCCTATGCGAGCGCCATTGCCCTTGAAGACACGGAAGAGCCGCAAACGGATGTAGAGCGCATCAACAAGGCCGCGACAATCGAGGGCAACGAATTAAACGAAAGACGCCTAGCCGAGAATGCGGGCATAACCGCCGGACGTATCGAAGTCACCGGCCTTGGAAAGCAAAAACTGGATCAAACCCGCGCACAGGAAAAGGCCAAAGCTGATGCTGATGCGCGCATGCAGACCATCATGGCACTACAGGCCCAGATGGATGATCTGTATAATGAACGTGATAAAGGGCTCGCCGATTACCTATCTCCGAAAGAGCTTGATGAGATCAATCGTCTTCCACGCGACAAACAGGATCAGGCGATTAGAGATAAGATGCGGGAGAAGCTGGAAAACGGCGAAATCTCTCAGGACAAATATGATGAATGGAAAGCTTGGTACGACAACTGGTCACAAAGAGAAGCCAGGCTTCAAAATACTATCGGCAGAGTGCAAAACGCCGAAACAAAAGAACAGATAGAGCGTGTCGTCAAAGATGTTGGCGCTGTGACCGGAGAAAAAGCCGCCGAAAAAATTGGAGGTACAAAAGGTCAGGTAGTAGAGGTTGTGTCAGAGAAGCTTGATGATACCGGAAGCGCGGCGCAGCAAAATGACAGCTCAGGCAATTTTGGCTTATCAAACCTAAACTTTGATAATGTGTTTGGAGCCCCGTCTGGCGCAATGTCTACGGCACATGGCTTAGGTGAGACGAATCCCTTACGTCATAATGCTCCGCCCGTGCGGCCGGAGTTTGAACTTGCCTCTGCACAGATAGCCTCGGTTGAACCCGAGGCGAAGGTCGAACTTTCCACGGAACAGGTACTGAACAACCCATTCTCCACTAGCAAATTGGGATAGTTATTGTGGTTGCGTGTTTAGAGAAACCGTATCAGGCAGCCATGCACCTCGGTGGTGTGCGAGCATTTGAGGAAGTTCTTCCTTCAAGCTGCCTACATTAACAGCAAAATCGACGCCCTTCACATAGAAGGTCAGATCGGTGGCGGTACCGCGAGACTGATTAAGCCGATATTCAACGGGAACTCCGCGACTTGCAAATGCAGCCTTCAACCAATCACCTAAATCTCGCCCTTGTTCAAGTGTTGCATCATGCTGCAAATTAATAAAAACGCCTATGCCACGCGAATTCGGGTCTTCGGAATAATGGCGCATGTCGCGGCGCCCTTGTACGGCATCTAAACCGCGCTCACCCGGAGTTGCCGCTTTTGCTTCACCCGCTTCGGCATCTTGCCCAAGTGGCAAAGAGGCCAGCGTCAGCCCCGCCGCCCCGGCCATCAGGCCACGCAGCACGCTCCGACGGGATAATCCTTTATCCTGTTGGCTTCCTTCTCCCAATGTGTCTTTAAAAACCTTCATCGTCTTTTCGGCTAAAATGCCGACTCTTAAATACATTAAATATGCGTCTTTTATACGCGATTCGGACATATTTGTCCAGTTTTTTGAAACATTGCGTAAATAATAGACTCTTGTATTGAAATTATATATTGATTTTATGCTGTCTATTTTTACAGACATAATCGATGATTATTGTATGAAAGTGATATTGATATGGAGTTATATAATTACAACTTGAAATTTGTTAGATTATCGCCAATCCTAGAGATTAGCCTTCGGCCAGATTGGCTCTCACAGCGCGATATCGGGCGCTGGACAAAAAGGATCGTTTTTGTCCCGCTTGAGCGAGGTGCAATATGAGCGTTTGGCCTTTGATAGACTGCCCCGGTCGCAAGATCGGCTATGCCCGCGTTTCCACCAAAGACCAGAAGCTACGCATGCAGCGCGATGCGCTGGAGGCCGTTGGGTGCAACGCAATTTTCGAGGATCATGGCGTCTCCGGCGCGAAGGATTCGCGCCCCGGCCTTGATGCGATGTTGGAGGGTCTCTCCCCCGGCGATAGTGTCGTCGTCTTCAAGCTGGATCGGCTGGGGCGCTCCGTCCTGCACTTGGCCGACTTATTGGTACGGTTTGAACGCGAAGGTGTGCATTTTGTCTCGCTGTCCGAGGGCATTAATACGACCACACCGGGCGGCAAGCTCGTCTTCCATATTTTCAGTGCCATGGCCGAATTCCAACGCGAGATCATTGTCGAGAATACGATGGCAGGCATTGACGCCGCCCGCCGCAACGGCAAGACACTGGGACGGCCAAGAAAGCTCACCCTGGACGATGTGGCAGAAGCCCATCGCCAGATCATGCAGGGGCATAAAGACATGGAACAAATCGCCAGCCTGTTCGACGTTCACCCGAAAACGATAGAACGAGCGTTTGAGCGTGAGGGGTTGATGGCGGCTTGAGGGAACCAGTAGCGGTTCACTGATCCAAAGTGATTTCTGTTGAGTTAAGCATTCGCGCGTTGCGCAAGAGGTGCGTGGTAGTACCACGCCTCTTGTCTGCGGTCGCTTTGCGATCCTCGGCAAGGGGGTCGCTGCGCACCCCCGTTGCATCCCCCGCGCTGTTGGCTCTTCCCGGCATTGAGCCGGTTGCGTGCCAATGAGAACGATGGCGCCGTTCAATCACGCGAAACCGTTTGGCCGTTTCATCCCCACTCGGGAGGAGCCTCCAAGCTCCCCCGAGACCCCCATGGCGACTTCATCGAGATCGGGGGGATTTTGCTTCTCCCCTTGACCCCATCAAGCAGGGCGGAGATTTCGTTCTCTCCCTTGCATCCCCCATCGACCAAATGGCTTTCGCGCCCCTTGGAACCCTCGACCAACCTTGCGCAGATTGGATGCGCGCCACCGTTTCGCCGCTGGATTACGACCAAGAACCGTCCAGGGATGCGGTTGTGGGTAAGTCGAAATTCTGAGGATTTCGATGGCAGTGCGTGTATCCACTGGATACACTATTTGCATGAAAGACTCGGGCCTCCGCATACGTGTCGAACGTCAGCTTCGCCAGAAGTTCCTCGAACTGTGCCGTGAGCAAGACCGGCCAGCATCGCAGGTTATCCGCGAATTCATGCGCGAGTATATCGAGAGCCACGAAGAAGAAATAACCGACGAAAATAAGAAACGGGCAAAAAATTGAACGCCGTCGAAATTGAAGAAGCCATCTCTGCCCTCGCTGAGCAACCATTCGATGCTCACGAATTTCCGTTCGCGTTCCTTGAAGCTTTTGGGCGTAAGCCGACAGAGATCAAACGTCTACGAAAGGGCAATACAAATAAGTCAGACTTAGATGGCGTGCTTCAGCGCAATCACATCCACATCAAAGTCTGCCTCGAAGGCGAAGTTTCTAAGACCCTCGCCACGCTGAAAGCCAGCTCCGCGACGACAAAAGCCAAGGCGAAATTCATCCTCGCAACGGATGGTCAGACACTGGAAGCGGAAGACCTGACCTCCGACGATGCGCCGATTGCATGTGACTACAAGGATTTCCCAGATCACTTCGGATTCTTCCTCCCGCTTGCCGGCATCACCACCGTCAAACAAATCCGCGAGAGCTCTTTCGACATCAAGGCGACTGGTCGCCTGAATCGCCTCTATGTCGAGCTGTTGAAAGACAACCCCGACTGGGGAACCGCTGATCGCCGTCCTGACATGAATCACTTCATGGCGCGGCTAATCTTTCTGTTCTTTGCCGAGGATACGGACATCCTGAACGGCGAAAATCTGTTTACAGCCACCATCGATCAGATGAGTGCGCGCGACAGCACCAACACCCATGAGATCATCGGTGAATTGTTCCGCGCGATGAACACGCCCTCTAAAGAGCGGGAAGCAGCGAAGCTGCCGCGTTGGGCGGATGTGTTCCCTTACGTGAATGGCGGGCTTTTTTCGGGCTCCACCGACGTACCGCGTTTTTCGAAAATTGCGCGTTCCTATCTTCTTCACATCGGCAGTTTGGACTGGACGAAGATTAACCCGGATATCTTCGGCTCGATGATCCAGGCCGTTGCCGATGACGAAGAACGCGGCGCGCTTGGTATGCACTACACGAGCGTGCCGAACATCTTGAAGGTGCTCAACCCACTTTTCCTCGATGATCTGCGCGAAAAGCTGGAAGAGGCCGGGGATAATGCGCGCATTTTGCTTAACTTGCGTAAGCGTATGGCCAAGATCAGGGTTTTCGATCCGGCCTGTGGATCAGGTAATTTTCTCGTTATCGCCTATAAGGAAATGCGCGCAATCGAGGCCGAGATCAATCGGCGACGCAACGAACCTGATCATCACACGGAAATCCCGCTAACCAATTTCCGAGGAATTGAACTGCGCGACTTTCCTGCCGAAATCGCCCGGTTGGCGCTGATCATCGCCGAGTATCAATGTGACGTGACCTATCGCGGGCAGAAGGAAGCACTGGCGGAATTTCTGCCGCTCGATGCCATGAACTGGATCACCTGTGGCAACGCTCTGCAGCTTGACTGGCTGAGCATCTGCCCCCCAACGGGAACGGACGTGAAGCACCATGCCGATGACCTGTTTAACTCGCCGCTCGATCAGGCGCAGATCGACTTTGAGAACGAGGGCGGCGAAACCTACATTTGCGGAAACCCTCCCTATCTGGGATCGAAATGGCAAACCTCTGAGCAGAAGTCAGAGCTTCGGGCCGTATTCGATAGATATTCCGTTAAATGGAAATCCTTGGACTATGTATGTGGTTGGTTCATGAAGGCTGCGGAATATGGGTTAAATACGAAAACTGTTTCAGCATTTGTAACAACAAACTCAATTTGCCAAGGGTTGCAGGTTCCACTTCTATGGCCATCTATTTTTGAAACTTGCCACGAGATTACATTCGCGCATACGTCGTTTCGATGGGCCAACCTTGCCAGTCACAATGCAGGGGTGACGGTTTGTATCGTAGGGTTATCGCGCGATCCAACGCCGGTAAAAAGGCTATTCTATATTGATGAAAATAACGAAACTATTGAGCGAAGCGTAAGCTTCATAAACGCGTATCTTGTTTCTGGATCAGGAACGATAGTGGAGCAAGCTAGGTCTCCGATATCTGATGGCGCTCAAATGCTATTCGGAAATATGCCCAGGGATGGTGGAAATTTCATATTAAGCCAAGGCGAGAGAATGGCTGTTTTGAATGAATATCCTGAAATTGAACAGTTCATTCGTCCGTATATTGGGTCTGAGGAGATGATTAATGGAAAACTTCGATGGTGCATTTGGATCGAAGACAAAGACATTGCATTTGCTGAATCTCACCCCGAACTGCAAAAAATACTAAAGAAGGTGCGGGACTTCAGGCTAGACAGCAAGGCTCAATCTACCCGTGACTTTGCTGCTAAACCGCATCGCTTCGTCCAAATTGCGGGAACCTCTAAGCAGCACTCTTTGTTAGTTGCAAAGGTGTCTTCAGAACGCAGGCCATACCTCCCGGTAGACCTTCTTAAAGCCGATGCAATTGCAAGCGACCTCTTGTTCGCGATGTACGACGCACCAATCTGGAACTTTGCTTTAGTTGCCTCAAAACTTCACATGGTGTGGGCGACTTCTGTGTGCGGAAAACTCGAAACAAGGATTCGATACTCGAATACGCTCGGCTGGAACACATTCCCAATTCCAAGCCTGACCGAGAAAAACAAGGCTGATTTGACCCGGTGCGCGGAAGACATCCTTTTAGCCCGCGAGGCGCATTTCCCCCAAACCATTGCCGATCTTTATGACCCCGAAAAAATGCCTCCCAACCTTCGCGCCGCTCATGAGCGCAACGACGAGGTGCTGGAGCGCATCTATATCGGCCGCCGCTTCCGCAACGACACCGAGCGGCTGGAAAAGCTGTTCGACCTCTATACCAAGTTGACCACCAAAAAGGATTTAACGAAAACCAAATCGAGAATGAAAGCCTGACCCCATGACCCGAGAAAAACACGTTCCATCCGTTACCGTCACCTATGCCCAGACCGGCAGTTCGACCAAATCGAACGAACTCGGTATGCGGGCGATGCAGGAACGTGCCTATGAGAAACGGGGCGAGCAATATCTCCTGATCAAGTCGCCGCCCGCTTCGGGCAAGAGCCGCGCGTTGATGTTCATCGCGCTCGACAAGCTGCATAATCAGGGTCTCAAACAGGCGATTATCACGGTACCGGAGAAATCCATCGGGGCAAGCTTCAACGATGAGGCGCTGGCCCAGTTCGGGTTCTGGACAGATTGGACGGTGCAGCCGAAATGGAATCTGTGCAATGCGCCCGGAGCGGATGGCAGCAAGGCCGACTCAGTCGGCGCATTTCTCGAAAGCGAAGACCGGGTTTTGGTTTGTCCGCATGCCACGTTCCGCAATGCGGTTGAAAAATTCGGAATCGAGGCGTTTGACGACCGGTTGATCGCCGTCGATGAGTTCCACCACGTTTCAGCCAACCCCGAGAACAAACTTGGCCAGCATCTTGGCGCGCTGATTGCGCGCGACAAGGTGCATCTGGTCGCCATGACCGGATCGTATTTCAGGGGGGATGCAGAAGCCGTTCTTGCGCCGCACGATGAGGCAAAATTCGATACCGTCACCTACACCTACTACGAGCAGCTCAACGGCTACACCTATCTGAAGACGCTCGATATCGGGTACTTCTTCTACAGCGGGTCCTACGCTGACAGCATCCTGGAGGTGCTCGACCCTACCGAGAAGACGATTGTGCATATTCCGAGCGTGAATTCGCGGGAGAGCACGAAGGACAAGCACCGGGAAGTCGAGCACATTATCGACGCTTTGGGCGACTGGCAGGGCACTGACCCAAAGACCGGGTTTCAACTGGTGAAATCGCCGGATGGCCGCATCCTGAAAATCGCCGATCTGGTCGATGACGAACCTGCCAAGCGGGACAAGGTGTCGGCGGCTCTCAAAGATCCCACCGCCAAGAATAACCGCGATCACGTGGACATCATTATCGCCCTGGGCATGGCCAAGGAAGGTTTCGACTGGATTTGGTGTGAACACGCGCTAACGGTTGGTTATCGGGCAAGCCTCACCGAAATCGTACAAATCATCGGGCGCGCAACCCGTGACGCCAAGGACAAAACCCGCGCCCGTTTCACGAATTTGATCGCCGAGCCGGACGCTTCCGAAGAAGCTGTCACGGAGGCTGTGAACGATACGCTGAAGGCAATCGCGGCAAGCCTGTTGATGGAGCAGGTTCTTGCTCCGCGTTTCAACTTCACGCCCAAGAATGCCAACAGCGGACCGGTTGAAGGGTATGACTACGGAGAGAATGGTTACGACCCTGAAAAAGAGAATGTCGGTTTCAATGAAGAAACCGGCCAGTTCCAGATGGAGATCAAGGGTCTTTCGGAACCGAAGACAAAAGAAGCTTCCCGCATCTGTCAGGAGGATTTGAACGAGGTCATTGCCGCTTTCGTACAAGACAAAACAGCGATCGAGCACGGCATATTCGACGAGGAGCTTGTACCGGAGGAGCTGACACAGGTTCGGATGGGCAAGATCGTCAAAGACAAATACCCGGAGCTTGACGATCACGATCAGGAAGCCGTTCGTCAGCACGCAATTGCAGCCCTTAATCTGACCCAGAAAGCCAAGGAAATCGCCCTTGGCGATGATAATCAAGAAAAGGGCAACACGGCGCTCATTGATGGCGTTCGTAAATATGCCATGGACGTGCGCGAACTGGACATCGACCTGATAGACCGTATCAATCCGTTTGGAGAGGCCTACGCTATTCTGGCGAAGACGATGAGCGAAGAGAGCCTGAAGAAGGTTGCCGCGATTATCTCCGGCAAGCGCACCAATCTAACACCTGAAGAAGCGCGCGACCTGGCGAAGCGCGCGCTGAAGTTCAAACAAGAGCGTGGACGGCTCCCCTCGATCACCTCCCCCGACGCATGGGAAAAACGTATGGCCGAAGGCGTTGCCTTCCTCGCGCGAATGAAAGCCGAGGCGGCAAATGGCTAAGCAATTCACAGAAGAAGACGATGCTCTTCTAGAAGAGCTTGGGATTGAGGTTGAGTCCAAAAAGGCCGCGAGCCGGACACCCCGAGACGAACGCATCATTGCAGGGTTTGAGGAAATTCAGCGCTTTTTCGATGAGCATGGCCACGCTCCGAGACATGGCGAGGATCGGGATATTTTCGAGCGGCTCTATGCCGTTCGGCTTGACCGTATGCGCGAGCTCGAAGAGTGCAGAACGCTTCTTGAGCCACTAGACGATCAGGGGCTTCTAAATCAAGCGGATACTTCCCCGGCGCATATACCCGACGACATCGACGACGACGCATTGCTAGCAGAGCTCGGGGTAGAGGCGGAATCCGCTGACATCACCGATTTACGGCACGTCCGCTCGACCGCCGAGAGGCGCGCAGCAGAAGAAATCGCGAACCGCGAACGATGTGAAGACTTCGAGAAATTCAAACCGCTCTTCGAGCAGGTTCAGCAAGAGCTTGACGATGGCATTCGCACAACGCGGAGATTCGTTAAGGACGCCGGATTTTTGAAGGCGGACATCAAGCAAGGCGAGTTTTTCATACTCGGCGGCCAGACCGCCTATGTCGCGGAGATCGGTGAACCTATCAAAGCCCCGAATGGCGAATTCGACGCGCGCCTGCGCGTGGTTTATTCCAATGGAACCGAGAGCAACTTACTACTACGGTCTCTGCAACGAGCTCTCTACAAGGATGAGGCTGGCAGGCGCATTACCGAGCCGACCGCTGGACCGCTGTTTTCCGATCAGAGTGCGGACGGCGATGAAGCAAGCGGTACGATCTATGTGCTTCGTAGCAAGTCACAGCATCCGACCGTCGCAGACAACAGAGACGTGCTCCATAAGATCGGCGTCACGAGCGGCAAGGTGGAGCGCCGCATTGCGAACGCGAAGCTCGATCCCACGTTCTTAATGGCGGAGGTCGAGATTGTGGCCACCTATGAACTATTCAATATTAACCGGGCAAAACTTGAGAACCTGATTCATCGCATCTTCGACACTGCGCGCCTGGATATCGAGATCAAGGATCGTTTCGGCAATCCTGTTGTGCCACGTGAATGGTTCCTCGTCCCGCTGTTCGTGATCGATGAAGCCGTCGAGAAGATCAAGGATGGCACAATTTCAGATCATTTCTACGACCCGCAGGCTGCGTGTTTGAAGCCGTCCGAAATCAGGGCGTTAAAAAAATAACTTAGGAACCAGATGCATACCTGTCCGCCACCTATTGATGAATTCAGCGAATGCTTTGACGAGAATGCCAGCGTAAATGGTGATTTCGGGCATACACTTTTGGTTCAATCGGAAGAAGATGACGGGTCCCTTGCTGCCGCGCTGAAGGGTTATTTCGAGTCCGCTCATCTAGATGCAAGAAATATTTTTCATGCCAACATAGGCATTGATTTGCACCCTGACGCGAATGGTGATGACGAAATAGTTACCTATCCTGGGTCGTTGCCATCTAGGACGCGCCGCGGTCTGTTTGGTGAAGTGCTCGCTGGATTGCTAACCGAGAGTTACGAATATGTCGGTGACCACGAATGGTGTGTTCCGGTCTTTCTGTTTCGATATCACGATGATGCCTTCAATTATCTCTTCAGTCTTGCTCGGGACCCCACTAGATCTCGTCAGACAATCGGCCGGCTGGGTTCAGATTTTATCGGTCTTTCACTCTCCGAAGATGGAGCGGTGGGTCGCATAATTTCCGGCGAAGCCAAATGGCGGGCAACACTGACACCAGCCACCGTAGACGAAATTATGCTCGGAGAGTGGGTGGATGATGGTGACGGAGGAAGAGTTCGATCAGGAAAAGGTGTCTGGAATAGCGTAAATCATGAACCTCCCACTCCGAGCGGGGTACGCCAACTTCAACGTATTCTCCAAGAACATGACCCAGATGGCTACGATGCTACGATATTATCACTCGATAGAGCTTTGGTGGTAAAAGACCCTGAGCCCATCCCAAAAACAGATTTGATTGTATTCGCTGGAAATGGCCGCGCCCGGCGTGAAGATGATGAATGCTTGCTTCCCTTCGAGGAAGCTCCAGAAGAGTATAACGCAGGGAACGACCTCCAAATTGTAGAAGTTCTCTTCGTGGCGGGCGAAGATTTGATCGACGCCGTCTATGCCAGTCTCTGGGAAGAAGGCGACGATGCCTGATTTGGACCCCGAGCGCGTTGCTCTCGCCGCCGAGCTTCAGCGGCAAATTGGCTCTGAGAATGAGCTTACCCCTGTCCAGGCACGAGCATTCGTTCGCGGGCTACAAACAGGCTGGCGCGTCCCAACGATCCAGTGGAGACAGGAAGAAACTCACAGTCAGTATGATGACGCAAAGAGGCTCTTGAATGCCGCGTCAATCTTTCGGTCCGTAGAGGGAAAGCACTCACAAAACGCGAGGTTTTGCTACAGGCGAGCCGCAGAGTTGTTTGAATGGCTATCACGTGGCGGTGACGACTCAGAAAAATCTGCGCCGTTGGAGCTTTTGGCCGCCGCCGCCTATCAACTTGGCGGTAGTCCTGCCATGTCCGCTGCGTTGTTATCAATATCAGAGCAGGATAGTCCCGGAGAACGATTATTCGCTTACTTTCTACGTGCAGATTTTGATGGTGTGATCGGGGCGGTTACTGACTTTTGGCGCGAGAATCTCGATATAACTGACCGAGAAGCGCCGCAACGGATACTGCAAGAGGACGGCGACGATAAAGTCGGATGGTTCGCGACGGTAGAACTTGTTCGCGTGCTTGGGCTCTTGGCTGACTCTATTCGCCGTGGGGAAGTGAGCCGTTTTGAGCTCGCTAAGCGCAAACTTGAAGCTATCGATAGAGTCGCTAGCCGAAGCTTTGACGAGGATATTTCTCTGCTCGTTACACTATTGCTTGAAGTTGCTGATGCTTATGTCGATGCGAATATCTACGGGCCAATTCGCCAATTGGGTGAGATCAACCCGGAACGGGTAAGTCGCCTTGAAAGATTTGCCCGTGGACAATTTAGTCGTGGGCGCGGAATTCTCTGGACCTCTCAAATTGATGGCTTGAAGCGCCTGATTGAGGAAGAATCCTTCGCACTTTGCACACCTACCGGGTCCGGAAAAACGCTTGTCGCCAATCTTGCGATTGTCAAAGAGCTCTTACTCAACGCAGGAGACGACGAAGGAGCGTTGGCTTTGTATTTGGTGCCTTCGAGGGCATTGGCGAGTGAAGTAGAAGCAAAACTTTCTAGTGAGCTATCCAATGATGTAATTGTCACAGGACTGTACGGCGGAACTGACTGGGGCGTTACTGACTACTGGCTAGAGGCTGACGAGCCGACCGTCTTAATTGCTACGGTCGAGAAAGCAGATGCCTTGATGCGTTATCTCGGCCCTCTTTTATTACGACGTCTTCGTCTCCTGATTGTCGATGAAGCGCATCAAGTCGTGCCGGAAGATAATGACAGAACACAAGATGATTTCGCGGAGCATTCCTCTCGACCATTGCGCCTTGAAGCCTTTGTTTCCAGGTTGCTTTCCCGTGCTCCTGAGATAGTACGTGTAGCTCTGACTGCTGTTGCGGGCGGCGCCGCCACCCCGGTCGCCCGTTGGATCGAAGGGAGAGAAGAAGCGGAACCTGTCGGTTCAAACTACAGAAGCACTCGTCAGATTATCGGCTCATTTGAAGTTGCGCCCGATAGGTCAGGTCAGATGCTCTTAGAAATCCTGAACGGCAAGCCCTTGTTTGTCCGGGGGCGGGACGATGAGGCCGTTTATATTAATGTGCGGACACCGCCTATGCCCGCACTGCCAGCAAGTATGCGGAATAGTGTTTTCCGATTTACCCAACTTGATGTCCTCTGGACAGCTCAGCATTTGATTGAGGGTGGCCGCCGCGTTCTGATCTCGGTCGCCCAGCAACCCGAACGAACTATGGGTTGGTTCAAGGACGCTCTTTTGCTCCCGGCCTGGGAGGACGCGCCGCAGTTCGAACGCCCTAATGACGAAGATGACCTCCGCCGCTTTGTTAAAACTCGGGAGGCGTGCGTGGATTATTGTGGCGAAGAGTCATACGAAGTTGCATTGCTGGACCATGGTATCGCCACAAACCATGGACAGATGCCGCAGCGCATTCGCCGACTCATGGTCGATCTGATCGATCGTGGAATTTGCCCAATTACTGTCGCAACGGCAACGCTTACAGAGGGCGTAAATCTTCCGTTCGACCTGATTTTTGTAACTGCTTTAAAGCGTCGCTCTTTCAATTCCGTTTTGAACCAACAGATAGAAAACCCTATTTCTACTTCCGAGTTTCGCAACCTTGCTGGCCGCGCCGGTCGTCCTGGTGCGGGGATCGGAATGGAAGGGATAACTTTGGTTGCTGTCCCTGTTCGCCCATCTTCCTCTGCGAGAGGAACAATCCCGACTCAGCGTCGGCAAATTGCTCAAATGCAAGAAGAGTGGAGAACGCTTAGACAGTCACTCTTGGCTGAAGAGCTGGAGCGGGTTGATATTGATAGTCCGCTGGCCTTGTTGATGGATGGAATCGCAGAGCGGGCGCGACAACTCCTAAATATCGAGGGCGATGAATTTCTCGATTGGTTAGAGGGAGTTATTCCGCCTGAAATCAGTGACGAGGCGGGGCGAGCATCACAAGATGAAGAGGCGCGTCTTGCTGATAGCATCGATGAATTGGATGGGGTTCTTCTAAGTGCATTGGAGGAGCTGCAACGTATAGATGAGGTGGGCTTAGAGGGTACTGAGGCGGAAGCTGCCTTATCCGCCATCTGGCAAAAATCTTTCACTGCCTTCGCGTCCGCACAGGAAGCTTGGATGGAAGATGCGTTCATTCGCAGGGGGCAGGCAATAATCGATGAGCTATATCCTGATAGAGACGAACGAAGTCGGCTGTATCAATACGGCTTTACGCCTTACGTCGGTAGACGCTTCGAGACTGTAGTTCCAACAGTGCTCGAATATCTACGTAACGCTGGGGATTACGGTGAGCTTGATGACGCCGCACGCCTTGCCCTGTTTGAAGAACTAGGCGAGCAAGTAGAGGGCGATAGGGGGTACGGGTTCAGAGTGCGCTCGACAGCCACCGATCAAGAGATGCTGGATAATTGGACGGATATTCTGAAGTGGTGGATGCGTGGACCGGAGGCTGAAGCTCCAGCGCCCGAGAACCTCCGATCATGGCAACGTTTTGTGAGTGAGAATCTGGAATTCCGTCTTGGTGTGGGTCTTGGAGCCGTGGTCGCACGTGCGTGGTCTGATGGTGTAGACGGCGCGCTAATTGTCCCCTCCCTCGAGGCCTGGCGAGAGACTACCGAACTTCCTTGGTTCGGTTTTTGGGCAAGAGAGCTTATTCGTTGGGGCACTCTTGATCCGTTTGTAGCCTTTGCTCTCGCTGAAGGTTTAGTCGGGACCAGAGATGAAGGAGAAGAACTCAGATTGGAATTTGATGAATGGTTAGACGCCACTCGAGACGCTGTTGTTTCGGAGGATCGCATTGACCCACAGCTGTTCCTCGAATGGAAGCGATCTCTAGAGGGCCAAGCACGCCGTCCAGCGCGGCGGAGAAGGCTAGATGCGCAGCTTGACGGCACTAATGGGGAACGTGGCCAGTATTCTGTAATTCCAGTTGTTTCCGATGAATCCATACATTGGATCGATGCCGCCGGATTCTTGCTTGCGCGATCACAAGCAGACGATTTCCCATTTCAAGGTTTGGTATTTCGTGACGATTTTGAGCTCCGCACGGATCGTGAGCAGCCTGTTGTGCGGCGAACATTCTCGGGGCTTCGTTAGTCTTTCGGCCTCTCTCTTGTGGTGATCAGGGCAGCATTCTTAAAGCTGAATAATTTTGCTTAGCACACCCTGACGGGCCGGGCTCTCGTAAACCGAACCCGCCTCTGGCGGTTTCGGCCATTTGGCTTCGATCCCTTGCGCAAGACTTAGGGGCCAGCCCCTCAGCGCACTTCGAAAAAAATAGACGGTCTCCCGAGGCTCAGGCTAACGCCTTGCGCCCGCCGTCGATTTTTCCCTCCGTTTGCACACCCCGTTTTCGCCAAAGGGCAGGGTTTCAGAAGCGAAACCCCTACCTAAAAGAGACGAGGGAAATGACTACAAAACTATATGCACAGCCGCACGATATTTCAGCGGCAGGCTTTTATTTCGAGACGGCCGAGCAATACGAAGAGCTTGCGGCCAAGGCCGTCAACAATTTCGGCCAACCGGTCGAAGAATTCGAAATCCAGTTCATCGATGGTGAGCGGATCGATTGCGAACTCGCGAGAGCTTGGGAACTCAATCAGGTCAATTTCGAGGAGTTTCTGGAATCGGCAGCGGATTGGGACGACGAGCGCAAGCGGCATTACATCATTGCGGTTGGTGAATGCGGCTATGGTCATTTTGACGTAGTGGACGATCCCGAGAGCGTTGAGATCGATCTTTATCCGGTCAGTAGCCTGCGAGACTTGGCGGAGCAGTTTGTCGAGGAAGGTTTGTTCGGTGAAATTCCTGAGCCGCTGCGCTTCTACATTGATTACGAAGCTATCGCCCGTGACCTGGCTGCCGATTTCTCGGAAACCGAGATTGCCGGAGAAAGGCTTGTCTATGCCTGCCGGTAACAAACCCAAAGAGACAGTCTTTATCTATAACCGCAAATGGCGGGGGATCGATTTGACTATCACACATAAGAGGAACTGGTGTTGCGGCGAACTCGATCATATTGAGCTCAGAAGCGCTGGAAATGCCCCGCTACCCGTCACCGAGACGGGCTACAAATCACACTTTCTTCATCCGGACTGTCTCACTGACTATAGCGATGCTGCCAGCTATGTCATGGCTTGGCTGGATCATGCCGCGAACTGCAAGACTTGGACGCGAAAGGAAGGAGCAACCCGCCAGCTTTCATTGTTCTAACGCTCCAAAGACGGGTCTCTATCGCGCCCGCGCTGCGTATCGTCATTGCGCCGCCGCTCCTTGAACGCCTCGCGGCGTTGCTCACGTTCAGACATTTCCGGCTTTGGTTCTGGCGGTGCCGACGCCTTTTTATACTCAGCGTGTAAGGCAGGTTGCTGCGGTTTCTCAGACGTTGGCGGATCACGCTGGTTATCCGGTTTGGGTACAGGCGCACGGGCGGCGGCGGCAAACTTGTTCCGATCCGTTTTGAGCGCGCGCGAGGCTTCGCGGTAGCGCTCACGCATCGGCACTTGCGCTTTCACGATATCGCGGCGCTGGCTTAGATGCTGGAAGACAAGCCTGTCCCGCTCGTTGCTGTCGCGCTTGGCCGCCCCAGCGGCTTCCTTGAGATTCTGCTCCTGAATGCGTTTATGTTCGCCGCGCAGACGATCCCACAGACCTTTGAAGCCGGGGCGAAATCGCTCTTGCCGCGCTTGTGCCTCAGCTTCGCGGCGCGCCTTAAACGCATGATCTTGCGCCACCCGCTCATGGCGCTGTCTGGCAACAAGGGCGGTGCGTTTCTCGGCAAACACTGCGCGCTCGGCCTGACGGCGCTGATCGAGTTCTTGTTGCAGGCTCTGCGCCTTTTTGAGCAGATCGGACGACCAAGCCGCCTTTGCTTCATCGACGCTCGGTAGATCGGCAGGCTCGCCGATACGCGCCCGCACATCCTTGGTTCTTACGCCTGCGTATTTGGGGACAGAATAGGCCTCACCGCGATAATCGATTGCCACATAGCCGCGCTTGTCACCACGCGCCAGACGGTATCCGCGCTCTTCAAGGGCATGTTTAAGGGCGCTCTTTGAATCCGACATCGCCCACGCATCTTGGATATGGGTTTTGATATCGCGGGGATCGACGCCACACCGTTTGGCCTGTTGCCATTCCTCCAGCGTGAAGTTGCGCGGATCGCGCTCGCTGCGCTCCAGCAGGCCGCGTGGCATTTTCCAGCCATGTTCAATATGCAGTTCCCGCGAAACATCCATCAGCTTGAGCTTGGAATGGGAGAGCTGCACGGCTTTCATGTTCTCGGTATCGATCCGGCTCCACACCGCATGGGCATGACGCCGCCCTTCCTTCTCATGGAAGACAATAGCGCGCGGCTGACCCGTCAGCCCCAGCTTGCCTTCAACGCGCTCAATCGCCGCCTCAAAGTCTTCTGTTGCGACGTTCTTATCCTTCGGGGGATTGAGCGAGAGCGAGAACAGGAATTGCTTGCAGCACGTCCCCCGGCTGACCGCGTAGCTTTCCGTGAGCGCCCCTTGCAGATCGTCCGCCATGAAACCGCGCAGATCATGGACGCTCACATGATCGTTTTCCTCTTTGAGGAGGTGCTGCGCCAAATCCTTGGCTCCGCCGCGCTGATTCCCGATCAGGATCATGTCCGCAATCCCAAGGCGCTAATCAGGATCAGGCGGATATCATGGATATCGGAGCAGGCCTCCTTGAGCTGTTCATCGGTTTCCTCGTCCAACATGAGTGAACCGGATTCCGCCGCCACGGCGAGCAGACAAAGGCTGGACGGCAATTCAGATTTTCCCAGCACGCCGAGAATCTGAGCTAGCAGAACCTTGTCGATTTTAGGGGTGGGAGCCACCTCCTTGCGCGCGGCCATCGCGTCGCCCAAGAGCTTCTCACGGGCATAGGTGCCAAGCGGCTTGTTTCCGGCTTTACGCGCCAGATAGGCGCGTTCTTCATCGCTCAGACGGATGCTAAACGGCGCGGGGCGCTTTTTTCTCACTGATACGGAAGAGCTCATGGCGACGGCTCCTCCCATTCGATGGGGATATCTTTCTCAAGCGCCTTTAGCTGATGTTCCCAGTCTGCTAACTCTTGAAAGAGGGAGTTCAAGCTTTCTCCCTCTTGCAGCACCATTTTTCCTCAGTTTTATATTTCGCAAATCGCCCGGAATTACCGGCGATATATGTATATCTACGGATCGACGCCGACATTCAGGCGGCCTATCACTGTGGGATAAACCTCAGGAAATCGTGTTATGGAAGCTCTCGCAAATATTCGGCAGCAGGCTGCGAATGTCCTCGTCCCGTTTCTTTGGGTCCATACAGGGCTGATTGTTCTTGCGGGCTTTCATACGGGAAACGACTGGACAGGATCTCTGGTTGCGTCGGTGATTTTCTGCGTCGTGGCAACACTGGCCTGGCGGCTGGCTTCCTGCCCGCGGATCATCATGCGGGTTGTGACGGCCGTGGCCCTGATGGGGCAGGTCATGTTGCTGGTCTATATGTACCGGAACCACCCCTGGCAGATCGATTTGCACATGTATTTCTTTGCCAGTCTTGCGATGCTGGCATTCTTCTGTGATGTGACGGTTCTTCTGGCGGCTGCAGCTGTGGTGGCCGTTCATCATCTCTCGCTTAATTTCACCCTGCCGACCTGCATCTTTCCGGATGGTGCCAATTTCTTTCGCGTGGTTCTCCATGCAGTGATTGTTGTTGCTGAAACCCTTGTGCTGCTGGTTCTCGTTGTACGTCTGAACCGGAATTTCCTGGCCGCTGATATTTCCATGTCAGAGCTGAAAGCGGCAGGCGAGAGCATCAGGGCAGAACAGGCCCGCGCACAGGAGGTTGAGAACGAAGCTCGTCTCCAGCGGATACAGACACGCCAGGAACTTGCTGGAAATATTGAAAAGTCTGTTGGTAGTGCAATTGGCCGGATTGCCGGAACATCTGACGATGTCCGGCGCACGGCGGGTACGGTGAAGGATGTCTCCAGAGAAACAGCTCAACAGGCGGGCGATGTGTCCCGTTCCGTCAATGCGGCATCTGACCGTGTTGCCGGTATTGCCGCAGCCATGGAAGAAATGAGCGCCTCTGTTGCAGAGATTGCCCGCCAGGTTGCGGCTTCGGCAGAAGTCGCACGGGAGGCAGAAACAGAAGCAGGATCTGCTATGGGGCAGGTCCGTGATCTGGATGCCAGCTCGCACAAGATTGGCGATGTGGTTCAGCTGATTACAGACATTGCCGAACAGACCAACCTGCTGGCCCTGAACGCGACAATCGAGGCGGCGCGTGCGGGTGATGCAGGCAAGGGATTCGCTGTCGTTGCCAACGAAGTGAAAAATCTTGCGACGCAGACGGCAAAAGCGACCAAGGATATCGCAGAACAGGTCGGGTCTATTCAGTCTGTAACCGGTGTGACGGTGGAAGCGATTGAGCATATCAACACGACGATCAACCGGATGAATGAAATTTCCGGGACGATCTCGGCTGCCGTGGAGGAACAGGAAGCGGCAAACCGGGAAATCGTCTCGGGTGTTCAGGAAGCGGCTAACGAGACTGCGATCATTGCGCAGGGTGTGGGGGCGCTGGCTGATGCTGCCGGGCAACTCGACCAGACCGCAGCCGAGCTGGATGAAGTTGCATCCTCCCTTGCGTCCGAAACCGATGGAGTCCGGCAGGATCTCGGCAGCTTTGTGGAAAAGCTGCGCTCTTGACACTGAAGAGAGCCACTTCTATTGCTGACGGAATATTGTCCGTAATCTATTTTAAGTGGTGAATGATGAAATTTCTGTCGGCGTTTGTCCTGCTTGTCTTGTTGACAGGTTGCCAGTCCCATATCGGCAAGGGGCCGATTACCCTCTCCCCCACTGTGCAGAGTCATATCGCAAAAGCGATGGAAGATTCTACAGTCAGCTATATTGCGGTTTCTGAAGACGGGCAAAGAGTTGGCTGGGCATATTGCCCGGCGGGATATGCCTCGGTTTGCAGCGGGAACAACGGAGCTGTCGTTGCGATCAACAGCTGCGAGCGCAGTGGTAAAAAGTGCTATATTTACGCAAATGGAAAAACTGTCCTGTGGGACAAGTCTGCGCCGGCGTCTGAGGGCTCCTATGGGTCAAAGCTTTCCAGCCAGCCCTGGAAGGAATTTGTGCTGACTGTGCCAGGAGGTGGTGCGTCTGACATCTCCGGGCCGATTACATGGAACGCCAGTCAGGTTTACGGTGAATTTGCCATTGAGTCTGAAGATAAGGGCTACCGGGGATGTGCCGGGGAAATCACCCGGCGGTTGTCGGCAACGACCGGGCGCTGGCAATTATATTGCGCAAGTGGCCAGTCGTACGCGGGGGCTGTGGATTTCAGCGATTTGAAAGTCCTGAAGGGTGTTGGCTCTTCGCCGACAGGCGAGACCGTCAAAATCAGGATAGAGTGATCAGGCTGTCCGGCAGAGTGCGAGGCAGGTGATATCGTCTGCCGGGTCAGCACCACCGATATGGTGGTTGAGGCTCTGCATCGCACTGCCGACGACATCGGCAGCTGACGACCCGTCGGCCTGCTCTGACAGCAGGCGGATCAGCCGTGAGGTTTCAAACCGTTCACCGGCATCGTCGCGGGCATCGATGGCGCCGTCTGTATAGATAATCAGCCGGTCACCGGCTGCCAGCGAGGCGGATCGTGTTTCGTAAGGCAGACCGGACTGAACGCCGGCGATGACCCCGTCCGGATTGTCCAGCCGGTCGATCCCGCCACCACGACGCCGGATGATCGGCAGGTCATGTCCGGCATTGGCAAATTCCAGATCACCGCTGGCCGGGTCATAGACCGCATAGAACAGGGTCACGAGCATATTTGCCGGTTCCTGATCGGCAATCTGATCGTTGACCCGGTGCAGGCATTCGCCGGGCGTACAGCCGGACAGAGCCGTTGCCTTCAGCATGGTGCGTGCAATGGCCATGAACAGGGCGGCGGGAACGCCTTTACCGGCGATATCACCGACGACCAGCCCGATACGGGCGTCCGGCAGATGAAAGACGTCATAGAAATCACCGCCGACAGCCCGTGCCGGATGCATTTCCGCATGGACCTCATAGCGGTCATCTTTTGGAAACTGTCGCGGCAGGATGCTTTGCTGGAGCCGCCTTGCAACTTCCAGCTCACGCCGGATGGAGGTCAGTTCCATTTCCTGCTTTTCCGCGTCACGGAGCAGGGCAACATGTTCGATTGTCTTGTTCAGCGTGATTTCCAGATCCTGGAAGTCGATCGGCTTGGTGACAAAATCAAAAGCACCGGAATTCATGGCACTGCGGATATTGTCCATATCCCCGTACGCGGAAACCACGACGGCCTTGATATCAGGCCGTATGTCAGCCAGTTCGTTCAGCAGGGCCAGCCCGTCCATGCGGGGCATGTTGATATCAGTCAGCAGCACATCAATGGCAGGGTTCTCGACCAGCGTCTGCAGGGCATGCTCGCCGTTTGCGGCAAACAGAAAGTTCAGTTCACCCGAGCGGATACGCCGCCGGAATCGCTGGCGGACAAGCATCTCGAAATCAGGTTCATCATCGGCAACCAGGATGGTTGGCATATTGATCTGTCTTGTTGCTGGTAGGGGTGAAATGGCCATGGAAAGCGCGGAAGTACAACTCTGTATTGGGCCTCAGACTTGTGGCATCAATTTGACGATCAGCAAGGCACCTCACGGAGGCCGCAATAATCCTGATTTTACAGCATCGGGCAGTCGTCCCCATTTTCGTCTGACGACATTTCACGGATTTCATCACTGTCACGCCAGTGCCTCAGATTTCGTGCTGATGTTCGGGTTACCCAGACGATCTCTCCGATGTTGCCACTGTTACTGACCATCGCGCAGACCAGTTCAGCACTGTTGTTTGAGACCGAACAAATTCTCTGCGTGATTTCGATTCATTCCACAGCTAAAACTTTATCTATAGATAATATCTATGAAGGTTTTATTACACGTGACGAATTCATCAGTGACTGAGACTGAGCTCAAGCTTTCAATTGATCCGAAGAAGTTAAAGGATATTTCGTCTGTCATTCCCGCGGGATGGGAGATGGCGAAGCCGAAGGCCAGAAAACTCATCAATACTTACTATGATACTGACGACCTTCGCTTCCTGAAGGCTGGTTGCTCCCTGCGTGTTCGTGAAACCGGCGGGCGGTTCATTCAGACCATCAAGTCGGATTCCGGTTCGGATGTGTTGCATCGCAGGCTGGAGCAGAATCGCGAACTTACGGATAACAGGATTACGGCTCCGACAATTGATGACCCGAAGCTGGCAGAGCAGATCGGCTTTCTGTTCCCTGATGATCTGGTGATGATCTTTTCAAATCAGTTCGAACGCCGGTCGATGGAACTGACCTGTACAGATACCGGGACCCTTGTCGAGGTCGCCTTCGACAAGGGGGTGGTCCGGTCAGGGCGGCAGCAGCAGCCTTTCGCGGAAGTTGAAATCGAGCTTCTGGAAGGCAAGCCGGCTGATCTCTACCGGCTTGCGCAACAGTTTCTTGAAAGCGGTCCGCTGTATCTGAGCGGTGAGACGAAATCGTCCCGGGGTTACAGGCTGGCAAGGAATATTCTGCCGGATTACAGGCTGGCAGGTGCTCCGGTGCTGGAAGCGGATATCTCCATCGGGGCGGCGATGCGGACAATCTTCAAGGATTGTTTTGGCCAGTGGATGGCCAATCAGGCCGCGTTGCTCTCGGATCACGATCCGGAAGCTGTGCATCAGATGCGGGTTGCGTTACGACGCTTCCGGTCTGCTCTGTCGCTTCTTTCAGACTATCTGCCGGAGGCAGAAGCCAGTCGTATAGAGCGTGAGGTGCGGTGGATTGCAGATGTTCTGGGGCCTGCCCGTGACCTGGATGTCTTCATGGGGGAAATCCTGACCGGGACAGCTGATGGTGCCCTGACACCGGATATTCTGGAGCCATTGCGGGATGCGGCGGGGGCAGCCCGTAACCGGCGCCGGGCCGTGATGCGCCGTGCGCTGACCTCTCGCCGGTATACGTCGGCGGCATTGTCCATCGGATTATGGATTGAGACACTGGGCACGATAGGCCTGCCTGACAAAGCCACCAGCACGGAAGTCTCGCAGGTGTCGAACCGGGTGCTTACAGCACAATGGCAGCGGGTTCTTAAACGCGGAAAGAAGTTTGAGAGTCTGGATTATGACAGCCGCCACCTGGTTCGGATCGCGCTCAAGAAACTGCGCTATGCGAATGAATTTTTCCGAAGCCTGTACAAACGCGACAAGGCCCGGAGTTATGGCCGGAAGCTGTCCGGATTACAGGACGACCTCGGGTTCATGAATGACGTGGCTATGTCGATGCAGCTTTGCGAAGATCTGTGTCGGGCTGACCCGGAGAATGCATCGCTTGCCGCAGCCCGCGGGTTTCTGCTGGGCTGGCAGCAATATCGTCTGCACCATGATGATGCGGGCATGGTTGCACACTGGCGGGCGTTCGAACGCGCCAAACCCTATTGGGAGACCGGCGAATGATTTCGATTCTGGTGGCAAATGCCAAAGGCGGATGCGGGAAGACAACCATCGCGACGAATCTGGCCGCAGCTTATGCCAGTCGGGGCTTTCAGACCTGGCTGATTGATGCGGACAGGCAACAGAGCTCACGGCAATGGTGTGCCCTGCGCCGGGCGGAACAGCCGCCGATTACCTGTCAGAAGTGGCGAGATGACCTGAAGCTTCCGAAGGAGGCGGGTCAGCGGGTGATTGTCGATGCGCCGGCGGGTGTCAGGACCGGGGCCTTTGCAACGCTGCTGGAAAAATGTGATCTCGCGATTGTGCCGATTTTGCCATCCGGCTTCGATATTACCGCGAGTGAGCGTCTGCTGGACCGGGTCGACAAGCTGAAGCCTGTCCGTAAGGGCCGCAAGCCGGTGGCTGTGGTGGTGAACCGGTTTCGCAAGGGAACCAGAGCGGGGAATCAACTGCTGGAACGGCTGGAAGAAACCGGCCGTACACCGACGGCAATCATCAGCGACCGCGCGGTCTACCCGGATTTTGCGGGGACCGGGGAAGGCATTTTTGAGAAAACCGGACGGAATTTTCTGCCGCTGGTCCGCGAGTGGGAACCGTTGATCCGGTTTATCGAATCCTTTGCCTAGCCTCAGGCTATATCTCGCGGACGGATGAAGTCTGTCAGCCTGGCTCTGCCTGTATCGAGTTCTGACCAGTTACCGTGAAAGCTAAGGACGGCAAGTCCGGCTGTCGGAAATTTTTTCTGGAGTGACCGGCGTCCCTTGCTTTGCTGATCATCCGCAAGGCTGAGGGCAAGTTGCTGAAGATCCGGGTTATGGGCGATCAGCAGGCAGGTCTCTGCGGCGGGGTCGACGGTTCGCAGGGCGGCGAGCAACTGATTCTGGCCGGCGAGATAAAATGATCGGTCGATTGTGACGGCGGGTCTTGTCTTCAGTTCTGCGGCGACCAGCTTCCAGGTTTCAAGGGCCCGTGTCGCAGATGATACCAGTGCAAGATCCAGTGCAGGTGCGTTGTCACGCAGCCACTTCCCGATCAGCGGTGCAGCATTCCGGCCACGTTCGTTCAGAGGGCGGTCATGATCGCTGAGATCAGGGTTTTCCCATGTCGATTTGGCGTGTCGCAGAAGATAGAGAACTGGCATGCCGGAACATATGACCTGACGACAGCTGTTGCCAAGCACCGGCGACGATAATCGGATGGCAAAGCCCGTTAATTTTTCCAGTCGTCATTTCATCCCGTTTCTGCGCAGGATATAGTCCGGTCATAATAAGCGAATAAACAAAGCAAGCAGGTGGGAAATGCCAAAATATCTAAGTGAGCAGCAGGTCAGCAGCTATCAGGAACAAGGGTTTGTCTCTCCGGTTAACGCCCTGACGGCAGAGCAGACGGCGCATTATCGCGCTCGTTTTGAGGCCTATGAGGCAGCGAATGATGGCTGGTATGAGCTGTCAAAGGGGCAGAAGCTTCACCTGTTGCAGACCTGGGTCTGCGAGCTGGCCACGAATTCGGTGATTCTGGACGCGGTCGAAGACGTGCTGGGGCCTGATATCTTCTGCTGGGCGACCAGTCTGTTTATCAAGGATGCGGGGACCACGAATTTCGTTTCCTGGCATCAGGATTCGACCTATTGGGGCCTCAGCAAACCGGATGTCGTCACGGCCTGGGTCGCCCTGTCCCCGGCCAATCGCGTCAGTGGCTGCATGAAAATGTGGCCGGGCAGTCAGAAAATGGATCAGATGGAGCATGTCGACACCTTGTCGAAGGATAATCTGCTGACCCGGGGGCAGGAAGTTGCGGTTGCGGTGCCGGAAGCTGAGTCAGTTCTGTGCGAACTCGATCCCGGACAGATCTCCCTGCATAATATCCGTACTGTTCATGCCTCCGAACCAAACCGTTCCGATGATCGTCGGATTGGTGTGGCCATTCGCTATATTGCTCCGGATGTTCGCCAGATTCATGCTGCGGATGACAGCGCGATGCTGGTCCGGGGTGAGGACAGATATGGCAACTTTATTCACGAGGCACAGCCAAAGGCGGATATGGATGCGGCTGCCCGTGCTGAGCATGCGCGGATTATGGAGCTGCGTCAGGGTGTCTTGTATAAGGGCGTTCAGGGTAAACCGGCACATCTGGAAAAGCCTGCGGGGTGAGGATTTCGACCCTCTGACTATTGTTTTCGGGGCAGGCAGCGTTCGGGGGGCAGGGTTACGATTGCTGTCGTGCCGACGCCTTCCCGGCTGCGCAGTTCCAGCGTACCTCCCTGCAGTTCGGCCAGTTTCTTTGACAGGGGCAGGCCAAGGCCGACCCCTTCATAATTCCGGGTGAAAGAGCCGTCTACCTGACGGAACATTTCCATGACGGAGGACAGGTTTTCTTCCGGAATACCGATTCCTGTGTCTGTAATGACGAAGGACATGCCTTTCCGGGGGGTGTAATCACAGGAAAAGGATACAACCCCGCCCGGGTCGGTGAATTTGACAGCGTTGGCCAGAAGGTTGACGAAAATCTGTTTCATCCGCCGCTCATCGGCATGCAATACCGGTATGTCCTCCTGAATTTCCTGCGAGAAGGTAATGCGGCGCTCCCGAACCCGTGAATCGATCAGGCGTGAACAGGACGCCATGATGTCGGACACGATGATATCGGATTCCATGATCGGCATTTCACCGGCTTCGATGCGACTGACATCCAGAATGTCATTGATCAGATCAAGCAGATGCCGTGCTGAATCGCAGACATAATAGGCGTATTCAGTATATTTTTCCGACCTGCTGCCAAAGAACTGATCCCGGATTGTTTCGGAAAACCCGATGATGGAGTTCAATGGTGTCCGGAGTTCATGGCTCATGTTCGCCAGAAACTCGATCTTCGCCCGGTTGGCGATTTCGGCTTCTTCAAGGGCGACATTCAGGGCGAGCTCTTTCTTGCGAATTTCGGTGATGTCAGCGAAGGAGCCGACCATACGTATCGCGCGTCCGTCAGGGCCGAACTCTGCCATGCCGCGGCTGCGTACCCATTTGATTTCATCCTGCGGAGTTCTGACCCGGAACATGCATTCATAGTGAGGTGTTTTACCTCGCAGGTAATTACGTATTGCTGTCCGGTGGATGACGATATCTTCATCCAGAATCCGTTCTTCAAGTGTATGGGATGATGCCGGTTTAAGGGTCGGCTCATAACCAAGAATGGCAAGCAGCGTTGGCGACAGAAATACGGTGTCAGGTTCGATATTCCATTCCCAGATACCCTCACTGGCGGCTTTGAAGGCGAGTTCGTAGCGGGCTTCACTTTGTTTGAGTGCGGCCTCCGTCTCTTTCAGTTTCGTGATGTCGATGGCCTGCCCGGAAAACCGGACTGCCTCATTGCTGCCGGTTTTTCTGGAACAGTAACCAGTGCATTGCAGCCAGATCCATTCAGAATCGTTTCTCTTTGCACGCAGCTGGCTTGAGTAATGCTCGGTTTCGCCCTTCATGTGCCGGAGCAGTATTTTTTCATGTTCGGGCAAATCATCCGGGTGGATGTAATCCTGCAGCCGGAATTCATGGAATTTCCGCTCGTCCAGTCCAAGAAGCGTTATCCAGCCGCGTGAAAACCAGAGGCCTTCTGTCTCAAGATTCCAGTCCCAGAGATTGGCGCCACTGCCGGAAATGATGAAGTCCAGCCGTTGCCGGGTGAGGCTGGTGTCGAGCCGTACGCTTTCAGCTTCGGTAATATTCCGTCCTGTACCGCGATAGCCGGCGAACCGGCCGTCGGGGTGGTAGTGCGGAGAACCATTGATAAGAATGATCTGCCGTCCGCCCTCCGGTGTCGTGCGCATATAGCTGAAATCCCGGAGGGGCTCGCGGGAGGCTATTGTGGCATCATGGTAGGACCATTTTTCTGCTTCTGCGGCGAGATCGCCGAGATCGGCCAGGTCTTTGCGGGTCTTGCCGATTGCGAGACTGACATCGAACCCTTGTTCTTTGAAAACCTCACCTTCCATCAGGGTGAACCGGTCATTCTCGTCGGTTGCCCAGATCCAGTCGGAAGCACTGTTCACGAACTGAGCCATATGTTCTGCGGGGCTTCGCGCCAATATCTCGGCTTCGCGGCGGCGATACTCTGCGCCAATGCGCTGAACGATGAGATGGAAGATTGTCAGGTCATCTTCATTCAGGTCAATCTTCTGGTCGTCCATGATGCAGCAATGGCCAACCGGATTGCCATTCGCATCATGAAAGGGCTGTGCCAGATATCCTTCGGCGCCGATGTCGGAGAAGATACCGAATAGCGGAAACCTGTCCTGCAGATTGGAATCAAAGAAGACGGAAGTCTCTCCTGATTCGGCATAAAGCATGCCGCATGGGCCGTTCTTCAGTTCATAGTGGAACGGGGCTGCTATCGTTTCCCGGTCGATCATGCAGGTCGTGTTTACACCTGTCCCGTCCTGATCGATTTCGCCTGTTACAACCCATCTGACCCCAAACGCCAGTTGCAGTGCCCGGCTGGCTACCAGATAGAAATCACCTTCTGTCGCTTCGCGGCTGGCCAGCAATTCAAGGGCGGCAATACGGTCGCCTTTTTGCCGCCGGGAAGTCCGATCCGGCCTTGATCTGGTTTTCCGAGGGGTGCTGATATCGGCCTGCCTGATCTGGATGTTGTTACTATTGCGCGTATGTATTGCCTGTTTCAGCGTAACAATGTACTGCCGGTATTACATAATTTCCAGTGGTGATAACCCTGATGCTTTCCCGCTATTGTTGGTCCGCCATCCCCGGCGTTCTGACCATTACACCAGATTTCCAGACCGGATACCCGCAGATGGTGGTCCCCTCATGATACGACAGCCAGACGGCTTCCCGTTTGTCCCCTGGCGTGGCCGGGTAATTCTGTTGCTGGCTGTCCATCTGGTCGGGACGGCGGGCTATATGTCGGTGATGGCGATGGCCCCGGTCATCCGGACAGATCTTGGGCTGACCGCAGCAGATTTCGGCTTTTTTCTGTCCGCCTTTTTTGCTTCGCAGGTGCTGACTGCACTGCCATCTGGTCTGATGACAGACCGTTTTGGTGTCGGCTGGACGCTGTCACTGGCGATGCTGATGATGGCCGTGGGTATGGGGTTGTTTGCGGTGACACCGGGTTTTTCAGGTGGCGTCGTTGCGATGTTCATCATGGGGCTTGGCTATTCGCTGGTGAACCCGGCAACCGCCAAGGGTGTGCTGACCTGGTATCCGCGCAATCGTCGGGCGACGGCAATGGGCATCAAGCAGTTTGGGGTGCCGGTCGGCGGTGTTGTCGGTGCTGGTGGGGGTATGCTGGTAGTGCTGATCGACTGGCGTCTGGTTCTGATGCTGATTGCCGGTGCGACTCTGGTAATCGGTGGGCTATGGCTGTTGTTTGCGCGTCGGCCGACCCGCGATGACCGTGGTTTTCGCGGGATCCTGAAGGATCTGCGTGCCGTCCTTGGTCATCCTTCACTTGGGATTATCTGCATTTCAAACATTGCTTTCAGTATTGGCCAGTCCAGCCTGTTTGCCTATCTCACCCTGTTTCTGCGTGATGCGGCGGCTCTCAGCCAGCCCCTCGCCAGTCTCGGGACCGGGTTGTCGCAGGCCGCCAGTGCTGGCGGGCGGATCGGGTTCAGCTATCTGTCTGATGTCTTCATGGGCGGACGACGAAAATGGATTATTGTCGGACTGATCATTGCCGGAGGGGCAAGTGTCACAATCGCGGCCTTCGCCAATCCGGGCTGGCCGGCACCCGTACTGATTCTGCTTGCTGTCGGTATGGGGGGAACGATTGCTTCCTATGCCGCGCTGATTCTGTCGATGACGGTGGAGACGGTAGAACCACGCCTGTCCGGTGGGGCGA
>TARA_R110000787_G_scaffold86057_11_pt1 | contig 50350 bp, 49 predicted proteins | sample TARA_R110000787 | Tara Oceans TARA_R110000787 (sample SAMEA4397920) | marine metagenome | biome: Polar Biome; feature: [DCM] deep chlorophyll maximum layer (ENVO:01000326); material: water (ENVO:00002006), including particulate matter (ENVO:01000060) such as... | depth 35 m | reverse complement strand
TGCTGCCGTACGCAGGGTGGCGAGCCGGTCGAGCGCCTGTTTGATATTGAATCTGGGTTCCGGGGCGTGAACGCCGAGACCGGCAATAACCAGACCATCCGCATTGCGAACAGGGACGGCGAGGGCGATGAGGCCAATGGCGTCCTCCTGGTTATTGATCGAGTAGCCCTGGGCCACGATCTGCGCCAGTTGTGCCTCCAGAACACCGGGGTCGGTGATGGTGTGTTTGGTATAGCGACGCAGGTCAGCGGTTTTCAGAATGCGCTGCTGGGCGTCTTCTTCCTGATGCGCGAGAAGCAGTTTCCCGATAGCGGTGCAATGGACCGGGACCCGGCTGCCAGCCTGCAGTTGAACGCGAAGCGGCCAGTCACATTCTACCCGGTCGATATAGAGGACTTCATGATCGTCGAGGATGCCGACATTGCAGGTTTCATTAATCTCACCAACGAGATCCTGAAGGATTGCGCGGGTACCCGTGGCGTTGCCGGCAGAGACCGTGTTGATCGCCAGTGTCTTCAGCCGGGGGCCGACCCCGAAACGTTCGCGATGTGGGTCTTTCTGCAGCAGCCCGAGCGCTTCCAGCTGCTGGATTGTCCGGTGAATGGTCTGTCTGGGCAGTTCCAGTTCGTGAGAAATATCTGCGATGCTGAGGGGACGGCCATTCTTGGTAATGGCTTCCATCACGGACAGTGCCTTCTGAATGGCGGAGTTCGTTTCCACTTTGTCCGACACGGATCAATGTTCCTGTTATTGTTTTGAATATTTTGTGAAAAATGTGACGTGATGTCACGATCTGTTTCGGGGGCGCTTGATATGCAGGCTGTTGCCCTTTGTCACGCAGTGTCCGGTTTGGCAAAAGTCTGTGAGCGGTGCAAAAGGGAAAGAGAAACAGTTTGTGCCCTTCACGAGGCGTTTGATGACTTCCTCTTCAGACCGGCCGGTCACTGCAATTCTCCTGATTACCGGCGCGACACTGGTCCTGGTGGCAATGGATGCCTGCATGAAATGGCTGGTGGCTGATTACCCGGTCAGTCAGGTCCTGTTTATGCGGACCGTGATCGGACTGGTCCCGACACTGTTCTACATATGGTTCACCTGGCAGCCGGGAGCCCTGCGGATCAGAAGTTTCCGGGCGCATGTTCTGCGTATCGGATCTGCCCTGATTGCGATGTTTGCGTTTTTTACGGCGATTGCCGAAATGGAACTGGCGGCGATCACCTCTGTTGTTCTGGCTGCGCCGGTTTTCATCACGCTCTGTTCTATCCTGATGCTGGGCGAAAAGGTGGGCTGGCGACGATGGGCGGCTGTGGTAACGGGATTCGCCGGTGTTGTTGTTATTCTGCAGCCGACATCTGAAGGGTTGGTACAACCGATAACCCTGCTGGCGCTGGTTGCGACACTTGCTTATGCGCTGATGCAGATATTTACCCGTCAATACGCCCTGTCGGAAACGGCTTCGTCGATGATGCTGTATCTGGCGCTGACGGTGATCTTCGTGACGGGTATTGTCGCGCTTCCGGACTGGCGAACGCCACTGGCCTCTGATCTGCCGGTTATTCTGATCGCAGGTGTCTGTTACGGGGTAGGCGTCATCATTCTGACGCTTGCCTATCGCCTGGCTGAAGCATCGCTGATCGCACCGTTTGATTATCTTTCACTGATCTGGGCGGTTCTGATCGGCTATCTGGTCTGGGGGGATATACCGACGGGGCTGATGCTGTCCGGGGCAGCGATCATCGCCGTCAGCGGAATTTTCATCCTTCGCCGGCAGGCTGCACGAGAGGATGAGGGCGGAGGGTGATCTGTTGTAAATGAACTTGTTTCGGGTACATTGCATACAGTGTTGGAGTAGTGCAGAGCACATTCCGTTCGGGAGAGCATGTTTTGAGTGAAGATAAGAAAAAATTTCGTCTTGTGACACGCAGTGACTTTGACGGGCTCGTTTGCGCGGTTCTGTTCAAGGAACTTGGTATGATCAACGATATCAAGTTCGTCCATCCCAAGGACATGCAGGATGGCACAATTGACATAACGGCCAATGATATCACCACCAATCTGCCTTACGTGGCTGGTGCGCATCTGGCGTTCGATCATCATCTGAGCGAAACACTCCGTCTTGATGAGATACCGGAGAACTACATAACAATACCGGAAGCGCCGTCAGCTGCCCGTGTGGTCTATGACTATTATGGCGGCAAGGAAGCTTTCCCCTCGGTCTCTGAAGAAATGATGGAAGCCGTCGATAAAGGGGATTCCGCGCAACTCAGCGAAGACGAGATCATCAAGCCGAATGGCTGGATTCTTCTGAACTATCTGATGGATGCGCGTACCGGGCTTGGCCGTTTCCGGCATTTCCGTATTTCCAACTATCAGCTCATGATGGAGCTGATCGATATGTGCCGTACTCAGGATATCGAGGATATTCTGTATAATCCGGATGTACGTGAGCGTGTCGTCGAGTACATGGAGCAGGCTGGCCCTTTCAAGGAGCAGCTTAAACGCTGTGCAAAGATTGACGGCAATGTGCTGGTCCTTGATCTGCGCGAGGAAGACACGATCCATGTCGGCAACAGGTTCATGATTTATGCCCTGTTCCCGGAAGTGAATGTGTCCATCCATGTCATCTGGGGGCTGCGTCAGCAGAACACGGTCTTTGCTATCGGCAAGTCGATCACCAATCGTTCCAGTAAGTCGAACATTGGTGAAATTTGCCTCGGGTATGGCGGCGGCGGACATGAAAATGCCGGTACCATGCAGGTAGAGAATGATGTCGTGCCTGAACGTCTGGCAGAAGTGACGGCCAGACTGAAGGCTGACGGATAGTTCCTGCCGGTCATTCGGGAGTAACGACGGTCGGACTGACCCGGTCGTCGCTGTCTCAGTCATGATGCCGTCTCAGTCATGATGAGGCGCAGTTCAAACGCGGCGGAGCGACGTTGATGACGTTGGCTTTGACAGCAGTTTCCCGGGCAGCGGTTTCCTTTCAGAAGGCCGGACTGCCATCTGACCCGCCGGTCCGGAGCCCGCGGCCAGAGAGCCTGTCGGTTACGCCGGGCGCACAATCCCCAGCCCACAGCATATCAGATCAGCCGCTGTCGCCGGACAATGCCGTCATCGCACAATCCGAAACAGAAGCGGAAGCTGATCCCAATCAGCTGACCGAAGAAGAGCAGGAAATTGTCGATGATCTCCGGCAACGGGACCGGGAAGTGCGGCAGCATGAACAGGCGCATGCTGCGAAAGGTGGTCCTTACGCAGGCTCTCCCAGTTACGATACCGTGCGTGGGCCGGACGGTGCCAGTTACGCAGTCGGCGGGGAGGTGAAGATTGATGCTTCGCCGGTACGGGGCGACCCGGAAGCGACCATTCGTAAAATGGAAGTCGTCAAACGGGCGGCTCTGGCGCCGGCGGAGCCATCTGCGCAGGATCGGGCCGTAGCTGCCCAGGCTGATGCTCAGAAGGCGCAGGCTCAGGCGGAACTCCGGCAGCAACGGGCCGATGAGAGGGAGGAAGAAAATGCGCCCTCCGAAACGGCAGAGTCAGAAGATATTGCCACATCATACAGGGCTGGCGGGTTGATTGACCGTTACAGGCGGGCAGCAGAACTGGCTGCTTCAGAAGGGGCGGAGGCGCGCCTCGGGCTTGTTGCCTGACCATATTCCTGATGATGAAGTATAGTGTAATAAATACATCTCTTTTTTTCTTGTTAATACTGTCAATAATTTAAATAAGTTTGTTTCCGGTTTTGTTTAGCGGCTTCTGTGCGGCTGTATAGATTGGTTAACGCGGTAGCGCAAAAAATTCGCAGTATTTCAGGGCCTTATGAATCGTCAGTTAACCTTTCCGGCAGGAAGAGGTGGTTGTGGAAGGCTGAAATGCGCCTTTGGCAGCCCGGTTGCCGGCAATTATCCCTGTTAACCATATAGTTTAACCATAATAAAAATCGTTAACCATTTTGCTCTGTTCGGTGATGTCTTTCGCTGTAGATGTCCGCTGTAAAGATTTTAAGATTTCATAAATTTAATAAAATCAATAACTTAGTCCGTAATCTCGGCGTTCTCAATGCGACTCGGTTTCGGTTTTTAGGGCGGGTTCAGCGTAGTGCTCGAAAGATTTACATGAAGTGTTTACAGGTTAATCCAAAGGGCTTATAAAGATTACCAAGTAATTAAGCCGCAACTGGGGGCTTCAGCATGAGCGAAAGTGTACAACATAAACTGGGTCGGGTTCGGCCTCCGCGTGTCCAGATCACCTATGATGTGGAAATCGGCAACGCGATCCTGATGAAGGAACTGCCGTTCGTCGTCGGGATCATGGCGGATCTTTCCGGTAAGCCGGAAGAGGCGCTTCCGAAGGTTCGGGATCGCAAGTTCGTCGAAATCGACCGCGATAATTTTAACGATATTCTGGGTTCGGTTAATCCGCGGATTGCCTATCGCGTCCCCAATCGCCTGACAGAAGGTGACGAGGATTCGGAAGCCGGTGACATGCTCAATGTGGAGCTGAAGTTCAGCCATATTGATGATTTTGAGCCGGTCGCCGTGATTAACCAGGTGAACCCGCTTCGCCAGTTGTTCGAAGCGCGTCAGCGGCTCAGCGATCTGCTGACCAAGCTGGATGGCAACGATGAACTCGACGCCCTGTTGCAGGATGTCATCGCTAACTCCGAAAGTCAGACCGAGCTCACGAAAGAACTCGACTCTGGTGATGAAGGTGGCGACGACGCCGGCAAGAAGGGTAAAGGCAAGAAATAGGGGGCAGCCGGTATTCAGCCGCTGAAGGCGGCGCCGGCTCAACTGGGAGTTTAGACCATGGCGGATGAAGCACAGGAAAAGAGCCTTCTGGACAAGATTCTGTCTGACGGCAAACTGGCGCGTAAGGAAGAACAGGAAGCTTACGCAAAGGATCTCGTTGGCGAATTTGTCAAACAGGTGCTGGATGCAGGCGATACGGCCTCCAGTGACGTTGAGGCCTTTCTTGTCGGACGGATTGCCGACCTCGACAGGCTGATTACGGCCCAGCTCAATGAAATCATGCATGCTGAGGACTTCCAGAAAATGGAATCCTCCTGGCGTGGCCTGCATTTCCTCGTGATGAATACGGAAACCGGAACGCAGCTCAAACTGCGTCTGATGAACATCACGAAGAAAGAGCTGCTGACCGATCTGCAGAAAGCAGTCGAGTTCGATCAGAGCGCTCTGTTCAAGAAGATCTATGAAGAAGAATATGGCACCTTTGGTGGCAGCCCTTACAGCTGCCTCGTTGGTGACTTCGATTTCACCCGGCATCCGCAGGATATGGCGTTGCTGGAACTGATTTCGGGTGTGGCCGCGGCTGCTCATGCGCCGTTCCTTGCCGCTGCCGGCCCGTCGCTGTTCGATCTGGACAGCTGGACCGAACTGGGTGTGCCCCGTGACCTCTCAAAGATCTTCGAGAGTGCGGAAGTCATCAAATGGCGGTCGTTCCGGGATAGCGAAGACAGCCGTTATGCCTCGCTTTTCCTTCCCCGTGCGCTGCTCCGCCTGCCTTATGGCAAGGACACTGTTCCGGTTGAAGGCGTGGACTTCGAAGAAGACACGGATGGTACGGATCACGGCAAATATCTCTGGGGTAACCCGGCATGGCTGATGGCTCAGCGCATCACGCAGGCCTACGCCCAGCATGGCTGGGTGGCCGCGATCCGTGGTGTCGAAGGCGGTGGTATCGTTCGCGGTCTGCCGACCCATACCTTCAAGACTGATGAAGGTGATATCGCGCTGAAATGCCCGACCGAGATTGCGATTACCGACCGTCGGGAGAAAGAGCTTTCCGACCTCGGGTTTATCTCGCTGGTGCATTGCAAGGGTACGGATTACGCCGCGTTCTTCGGTGGGGCCACTACCCAGAAGCCGAAGGTCTACAACACGAATGAAGCGAATGCGAATGCCCGTCTCTCGGCCTCGCTGCCCTACATTCTGAATGCTTCGAGGTTCGCGCATTACATCAAGGCGATCATGCGTGACAAGATCGGCAGCTTCATGACCCGTTCCAATGTTGAGGAATTCCTCAACACCTGGATTGCGAACTACGTGTTGCTGACGGACGAAGCACCGCAGAATACCAAGGCGAAGTATCCACTGCGCGAAGCGCGTATCGATGTGTTCGATGTTCCGGGCAAGCCCGGGGTCTATCGGGCGACAGTTTTCCTCAAGCCGCATTTCCAGCTTGAAGAACTGACGGCATCTATTCGTCTGGTCGCGGATCTTCCGCCGCCGGCCGAATAAGGCCCCATTCGATACAGTAGTTAAACAGCTCGGCTCCAGGGGAGTAGACAGGTTATGGACGGATTAGTTCTCAAAATTCCCAATATTAACGGCGAATGCAAACTCGACGGCTACAAGGATCAGATCACCTGTCTGTCCTACAGCCACGGTGTTTCGATGCCGATTTCCTATGACGTGTCGAATGCCGGCCGTTCACGGGGACGTGCCGAACATCAGGCATTTTCGGTTACCAAGTACATGGACAAGGCAACACCGACACTGAACTTCAAGTGCAATATCGGTGCAAATCTGGGGACCGTTGAATTCCGCGTCATGCGGACGGATGGTGCCAAGGGTCAGTCCGAGATGATCGTCTACAAGTTTGAAGACACCATTCTCTCCTCGATCTCCGTCTCCGGTGGCGGTGGTGATACGCCGGTTGAGAACCTGTCCTTCAACTATTCGAAGATCTATTGGGACTATAAGGTTCAGGGCGAAGACATGAAGAGCCCGGGTAACGCCGCGGCCGAATGGGACCTGGCAATCAACAAGGGTTCCTGATCGGCACCTGCTGATCACGGAGGTATTTAGCAATGCGTCGACCAAGGGTTTCCCATGGCGGCGCATTGCCGCTTTTCGACAGGCTTACCGACGAGGACCGAGAGGTCACCCGCGAGATCAATCCCTATCGTACGCTTTCAGTCGAAGAGGTCCGGGCGTCGGTTGTTGCAGAAACCGACGCGCTGTTTAACACCCGTAATCCCCTGTCGATTGAAGAACTGGAACGCCGGGGTGAACTGACGGCGCTGGAATATGGTGTCCCCGACCTCGTTGATTTCTCCCCGCAATATCTCGAAGACCGCCGACGCATGGCGCGGGTCTACCGGGATATTCTGCAAACCTTTGAACCTCGGCTGCATGATGTGCGGATTACGGTCGAAGAACTCTCCGACAACAAACAGAAGCTGGTGATGCGGGTGGATGGCAATGTCCGGATCGGTGATGTGATGGCGCCTTTATCCTTTCCGGTAGTGATTGAGCAGGGAGCTGCGGGACAGACCGATGGCTGATTTCAACGCGGAAATGCTCGACCATTATCAGCGCGAGCTGAGCTATCTCCGGCATTCCGGTGCGGCTTTTGCACAGCGCTATCCGAAAGTTGCCAACCGTCTTCAGCTCAGTGGCGATGAAAGCCCTGATCCGCATGTCGAACGTCTGCTGGAAAGCTTCGCCTTTCTGACGGCACGTCTGCAGCAGAATGTGGAAAATGATTTCCCGGAAATCACCACGGCTCTGCTGGGTGTCCTGTTTCCGCAATTTACCACACCGATCCCGGCGATGACCGTGGCGAAGTTTGAAGTGGACCCGGAGCAGGCCAAGATAACCTCCGGCCATCCGATCGCCCGTGAGACCCAGTTGTTTGCCGAGACGGGGCAGGGGATCGTCTGCCGTTTCCGTACCTGTTATCCGGTGACGCTCTGGCCGGTGAAGATTTCGCAGGCGGTGTTTGAGCCGACGGACAAGTATGATTTTCTGGATGATGCACCGGATATAGCGACGGTGCTTCGTCTGCGGGTGGAGACACTGGGCGATCCGCTGAGCGATCTCGAAATGACGTCCCTGCGGTTCTATCTGAATGGTGTGCCGACCACGACCAGCGATATTTATGAGCTGCTGTTCGCCCATCTCAAGCGGGTCGCCGTTCTGGTAGATGACGAGAAGCGCCCGCGTTACCTGCCTGACTCTGTCGTGCGTCCGGTCGGTCTGGAGCAGGATGAGGCGGTCATGCCCTATCCGGATCAGGGGCATCCCGGCTATCGCCTGCTGATGGAATATTTCAGTTATCCCGAGAAGTTTCACTTCTTTGATGTGGATGGTCTGGATACGTCAAAGGTTTCGAAGCATTTCGATATTCTGTTCTTGCTGGACCAGCCCAAGCCGCGCCGTCTGTCGCTGGCGGAAGATACATTCCAGCTTGGCTGTGCGCCGGTGATCAATCTGTTCCGCAAGACATCAGAGCCGATCCGCCTCGACCATCGCCGCACCGAATACCGTCTGTCGCCTGACCTGCGCCGCGAAGACACCACTGAAATCCATTCTATCGAACGGGTTTCGGCATCGTCTGACGCGAGTACGGAACTGGAGATCGTGGCGCCGTATTTTGCCTATGATCACCATATGGAAGGCGCCGGGCAGGAGTCCTTCTGGTTCGCTCGGAGGCGCTATTCCAGCCGGGAAGATATCCGGGGCACGGAAATGCATGTCTCCTTCGTGGATCTGGATATGGATCCGTCAGAGCCGCCCAGTCAGACGGTCTTTGCGCATACGCTTTGCACCAACCGGCTGCTGGCCGAACAGGTGCCGCCGGGTGCGGAACTGCATATCGAAGAGACGGTGCCCGTCAAATATATCAAATGCCTGCATGCGCCAACGCCACCACGTTATCCTCCGATGGGGGGCGATACCTACTGGCGGCTGATTTCGCATCTGTCGCTGAACTATCTGTCCCTGTCGGAAGGCGGGCCGAAGGCGCTGGCTGCTTTACGGGAAATTCTCAAGCTCTACAGCTTTAATGAAACATCGGCAGTTCATCAGCAGATCAATGGCATCCGGGAAATGACCTGCCGGAAGGTGGTACGCCGGACCGGGGAAGACGCCTGGCGGGGGTTTGCCCGTGGCACCGCCATTGAACTGTTGTTTGATGAGAGCAACTTCGTCGGCTCCAGTGCCTTTCTGCTGGCCAGTGTACTGAACCGTTTCTTTGGCATGTATGCCTCCTGCAACTCCTTTACCGAGCTCGCGATTACCAGTCGCGACAGAGATGGAATCTGGAAAAAATGGCAACCCGTCGCCGGAACCGAGAGCCTTCTGTAGCGGATAGTCTGCTCCGCGAGGGACACCGCTTCGAGTTCTTTCAGGCGGTGCGGCTGCTTGAGCGCAATCTGAAGGGTGAGCCTTCTGTTGGTGAACAATCGGTTCCGGGGCGCGAGCGGATCAAATTCAGATCACGTGTCCGGATGGATTTCCCGGCCTCCGATATTAACAAGGTTATCCCGCCGAAGGGTGATGACGAGCGCCACGAACTCGACACCAACTTCCTGCCGGTTGGTGGCTTCAACGGGCCGCTGCCGCAGCCATATGTTCAGACCCTGCTGGACCGGACGAAGCGTCGTGATTATGCGATGCGGGATTTCATCGATATCTTCCATCACCGGCTGATTTCGGTCTTCTACCGCATCCGCAAGAAACACCGGGTTGCACTGGATCAGAGCCATCCCGGAGAAACCCATTTTACCCGGTACTTCCTGTCTTTTCTGGGGCTCGGCACCAAGGGAACGCTTAACCGTCTCGGTGTGTCGACAGCGGCTGATCTGAACCCGGTTGCGGGTAGCGCAAACCGCTCCGAAGAACAGACCGAGGGTCTGCGCAAACTGCTCAATCCCTGGCTGTCACGGACAGCACCGGTTGATGACCGGGCGCTGATCCGTTTTGCGGGCCTGCTGAACCAGCGTCCGCGTTCAGCTGTCGGGCTGGAGCTTTTCCTGAGCGGGCATTTCAGGATCCCGGTGAAGGTTCGTCAGTTTGCCGGTCAGTGGCATCGGCTGGATGATGACCAGAAGACGGTGCTGGGTCGGGGCGGGATGAATAATGTACTGGGTCAGACTGCCACACTGGGTGAAAAGGTCTGGGATAATACCTCCCGCATCGAAATTGAGATCGGGCCGGTCAATTCTGCGACGCAGGCGGATTTGCTGCCATCCGGTTCCGGTTATGCCAGCCTTTGTGCTCTGGCCCGGTTTTATCTTGGTGACAGCACCGATTTTGATATTCGCTATCGTGTTGCTGCCGGCCAGGTGGATCAGATCCGTCTGGGGGCCAACACCCGCCTCGGCTGGACATCATGGCTGAAGACCGAGGGTGCGGAAGGTGATGATGCACAGGTCTCTGTCAGGCCACGATTCAACTGACGACCCGAAGCTGCCGGTGTCACGTCCTTCCTCTGGCCTTTCCTCTGGACTGTCCGGCGTGACGCCGCCACCATCCCGGGTATTACGGATTCACATGTGGCGGGGCTATGGCGCACGACATCAAACTACTGGTCGGAAAACTGAACGGGGTCTGCCGGGAAGCGCTGGAAGGCGCGGCGGAACTGTGTGTCGCCGAAACCAATTATCATGTCGAGATCGAGCATTTCTTTACCCGCCTGATTGAAGCCGATGACTCTGACCTGAAACGTGTGTTGCTGCATTTCCGGCTGCGTCCTGAAGATGTGCTGACTGAATTGCGGGCTACGCTGGACGGGTTTGAACGGGGCGCGGCACGGACACCGGCATTGTCACGCCATGTTCCGACCCTGCTGTCAGAGGCGTGGAATGTCTCCAGCCTGCGGCTCAATGGCGGCAAGATACGGTCTGCGGCATTACTGCTGGCGCTGTTCGAGGATGACAGTCTGCGCGCTCTGGTGATGGAAAACAGCCCGACCCTCGCAACTTTGTCACCCGACCGGCTGCGAGATGCCCTGCCGGAAATCCTGCGTCATTCCATCGAGCAGGACGAAGCGGTGGAATATGATGAGGCCAAGCGTGAAGCGGCCGGCCTTCAGAAGGCTGCGTCGGCGAAGAAAAAGAACACCGATACGCCGCTGGACCGGGCAAGGGCGAAGTCGAAAACCCCCACCCTTGATGAATATGCCATCGACCTGACGGCAGAAGCACGGGCCGGGCGGATTGATCCGATTGTCGGGCGGGATAATGAAATCCGGCAGGTCATTGATGTGTTGTGCCGCCGCCGGCAGAACAACCCCATTCTGACGGGCGAGGCTGGTGTCGGTAAGACAGCCGTGGTCGAGGGATTTGCGTTGCGGGTGGCAGAAGGAGATGTCCCGCCCTCGCTGCGTGATGTGGCTGTGCGCAGTCTCGATATCGGATTGCTGCAGGCGGGCGCTGGTGTGCGGGGCGAGTTTGAAGAACGGCTGAGCAAGCTGATCGAAGAGACAAAAGCCTCGGTTGAGCCGGTCATTCTGTTCATCGACGAAGCACATATGCTGATCGGTGCAGGCGGTGCCGCCGGATCGCAGGATGCGGCGAACCTGCTGAAACCGGTGCTGGCACGTGGCGAGTTACGGACCATCGCCGCAACGACATGGGCTGAATACAAACAGTATGTTGAAAAAGACCCGGCACTGGCCCGGCGTTTTCAGGTTGTGCGTGTCGATGAACCTGACGTGGAAACGGCGATTGCGATGATGCGCGGCGTGGCTGAGAAGCTGTCAGCGCATCATGGCGTGGATATTGAGGATGAGGCTGTACGTGAAGCCGTACGCCTGTCACATCGCTATATCACCGGGCGTCAGTTGCCGGATAAATGCATTGGCGTACTGGATACCGCAGCAGCGCGGGTGGCGCTGGCCCGTGCAGGTGAACCGCCGGAACTGGAAGATGCCCGCCGTGAAATTCAGCGGCTGGAAACGGAGATCGCGGTTGCCACAAGGTCCGCAGACCGCGGGGTGGAAGATGCGGCACACAGACTGGCTGACTATCAGAAATCGCTGGCCCAGGCCCAGTCCACAAAACAGACCCTTGAAGCCCGCTGGCAGCAGGAGGCCGATCTCGTCAGGGTGATTGAAGCGGAAGAGGGCGATCCGTCACAGGAACGGCTGCGTGAACTGCACGAACTGCAGGGCGACATGCCACTGGTGCCGATGTCTGTTGATGCTCGTTCCGTGGCAAATGTCGTCGCCGGCTGGACCGGGGTGCCGGTCGGGCGGATGCTGACCGATGAAATAGATGCGGTCCTGGAACTGGAACGCCGTCTGGGAGAGCGAGTCGTCGGTCAGCCGGATGGCCTGCGTGCCATCGCGCGGAGGGTGGCAACCTATCGCGCGGATCTTGGCGATCCGGGGCGTCCGGTTGGAGTATTCCTGCTGGTCGGACCAAGCGGCGTCGGCAAGACGGAGACCGCACTGGCGATTGCTGACCTGCTGTATGGCGGTGAGCGGCAACTGGTTACAGTCAATCTCAGCGAATATCAGGAATCTCACAGTGTGGCGAAGCTGAAGGGATCACCGCCCGGCTATGTCGGTTACGGCAAGGGTGGTGTGCTGACCGAAGCCGTCCGGCGCAACCCCTACTGCGTGGTGCTGCTGGATGAGGTCGAGAAAGCGCACCCCGATGTGATGGAGAGTTTCTATCAGGTCTTTGACCGTGGTTTTATGGAAGACGGGGAGGGGCTGGAAATCAGTTTTTCAAATGCCCTGTTTCTGCTGACGTCGAATCTGGCGACAGATGCCATCATGGCGGCCTGTGCCGACGGTGGAAGCCCGGATACGGATGCACTGATGCAGGAAATCAGACCGGAACTGGTACGACATTTCAAACCCGCTTTGCTGGGGCGGATGACGATAGCGCCTTATCTGCCGCTTGGCCGCGACCGGTTGCGGGAGATTGTGGAACTTAAACTGGGGCAGATTGTCACTCGTTTCTCGGAACGTCGCCGGGCAGACCTGATTGTCGATCCTTCCCTGATCGACCATATCGCTGATCTATGTGCGGCACCGGACGCGGGTGCCCGCGAGATTGACCGTCTGCTGACGAATGGTCTGTTGCCGGACCTGTCCGGCGAGGTTCTTCGCCGGATGGCGAACCGGGAGAGTTTCCGCCGGGTCGAGGTCACCCTCGATTCAGACGGCAGTTTCGCCTATCGTTTCTCTGATGAGTCTACAGCATGACGATAACCGATAACGAAGGTACCCGGTGCAATGGCTGACAGCCTGACACAGGACAATGTCTATCTCTCGGTCAATTCTCCGCTGGGGAAAGACAAGCTGATCCTGCGGCAGTTCCACGGTGAGGAACGGATATCCAGCCTGTTCGAGTTTCATCTGGAATGTGTTTCGGTTGATGATGATCTGTCGTTTGAAAAGATCGTCGGCGAACATGCGACCATTACAATGGTCTATCCGGATGGCACGAAGCGGTTTATTGACGGTATCGTCTCCAGCTTCACCCACACCGGCGTCGACCCTGATGTCAGCTATTATGCGGTCGAGATGCGCCCCTGGTTCTGGCTGCTGACGCTGGGTCGGGACTGCCGTATTTTTCAGGAGAAAAGTACGGTCGAGATCATCAAGGCGATCTTTGATGATGCCGGTTTCACGGATTATTCGGATTCCACGACAAAGACCTATTCACCGCGGAATTATTGCGTTCAGTATCAGGAAAGCCCGTTCGAATTCGTCTGCCGCCTGATGGAAGAAGACGGCATCTTCTACTTCTTCGAACATACCGACGGTGTTCACAAGCTGGTGCTGGCCGATGACGCCGATGCGCATCCCGATTGTCCCTATGTCAGTACCCTGACGATGGCGCCGACAGACCGGATCGATAGCTATCAGTCCGATGCTATTCTGAGCTGTGCACTCCGTCAGTCCGTGACAACGGGAAAGGTGGCGCTGCGGGATTACAATTACGAAACCCCCAGCACCGACCTGCTGGTCAAGGCAGAGGGCGACTGGAAGCAGGAATATTACGAATATCCCGGCCGTTATGATGCGAAGGCGACCGGCGAGAAGCTGGCGACCCTTCGGCTGGAAGAACTGGAATTTCCGGCGGTTATTCTGAGCGGTGAAACAACAGCACCCTGCCTGACATCGGGGCATGTCTTTACCGTGACGGGTCATTCCCGAAAGGATGTCGACAACAAGAAATTCATGCTGACATCAGTCGCCCATCACGCCAGGGACGATCATTACGGCAACAGCTTCAAGGCTATTCCGTCGACAACTCCCTACCGCCCGCTGCGACGGACAGGGAAGCCCCGGATTCATGGTACGCAGACGGCGGTGGTTACCGGCGCCAGCGGGGAAGAAATTTACACCGACAAGTTCGGGCGCATCAAAGTCCAGTTTCACTGGGACCGGGATGGCAAGAAGGATGAGAATACCTCCTGCTGGATCCGGGTGGCGCAGAGCTGGGCTGGGAAAAGCTGGGGTGGCTGGTGGCTGCCCCGGATCGGCATGGAGGTTGTGGTGAGTTTCCTGAACGGAGATCCGGACCGGCCGCTGGTCACAGGTGCCGTCTATAATGGTGAAAATACCCTGCCGCTGGGACTGCCGGGCGAAATGACGAAAAGCACCATCAAGTCGAATTCAACCAAGGGCGGGGGTGGCTTCAACCAGATCCGGTTCGAGGACAAGAAGGACTCTGAAGAAGTCTATTTCCATGCCCAGAAAGACCATAACCTGACCATCGAGAATGACCGGTTCATGGAGGTGCTGCATGATGAGAAGACAGAGATTACCAATGACCGGACGATAGAAGTCAAGGAAGGCGACGAAAAACACACGGTGACCAAAGGTGATTACACCAAGAAAATTTCTGCCGGTAACCGGACCATTGAGGTAACCAAGGGAAATGAAACCCACAAGGTTGCTGCGGGTACACGGACCTTATCCGTCAAGAAGGACGAGAAGCATACCAATGACGCCAATTTCACCCATCAGGTGAAGGGCGACTATACCCTGAAAATTGACGGAAACCTGACGATCGAGGCGGGTGGGTCGATCAAGATCAAGGCCGGAAAAGACATGACCTCTGAAGCAGGTACGGCAATGACCAACAAGGCGGGGACAGAACTGACGGACAAGGCTGGTACGAATCTGACCAGTCAGGCTGGTGCCAACTGGACGGGCAAGGCCGGTGCGAATGTTGAGGTGAAGGCGGGTGCCATGCTGAATGTGAAGGCCAGTGCAACGGGCACGGTTGACGGTGGCGGCATGCTGACGGTCAAGGGCGGCATGGTGAAGATCAACTGATGATGGGCGATGAAACCCTTATTGATCCGGCTGATGAAGCTGCTCCGGAACCGGCTGAACCTGTGGTCGAAGAAATCGAGGAATTCCACGATACCGGTGCGCCAAGTGCCCGTTACCGCACGGTAAACGGCAAGCCTGACGGACAGTATGATTCTTTTGATGAGGCTGGAAACCCGACGGGAAGAATGCATTTCCGGAGTGGGGTTCTGCATGGCGAACTGATTGCCTATGGTCCGGGTGGACGGGTGGTCCAGCGGGCAAACTACCGTGATGGCCTGCTCTCTGGAGAGATGCTGAATTATGACCCGCAAGGGCGCCTTGTTCAGAGAATTGATTATCGGAACGGCGTTATTGATGGTGTGATGACGCTATATGCTGCAGGGCGTGAGCAATCGGTCATCCGTTATCGTGGTGGCCGAAAGGAAGGTATCATGACCGTCTATCATGATAACGGGCGTCCCAGTGCCGAGATGACTTATGCCGCCGACATGCTGAATGGTGAGACCCGGTATTTTGATGATCATGGCCGGCTGATTCGCAAAAGCCGTTATGCTGATGATCTGCAGGAAGGTGAGGACCATGAATACTGGGAGGATGGCAGTGTTCGGGTTGAGGCGTTTTATCATACCGGGCTGTTGAACGGGGTGCGGATTGTTCACCACAAGAACGGCCGGATTCAGGAACGCAGCCATTGGGCAAAGGGCCAGCCGGTTGGCGAGACTGAACAATATGATATGAAGGGTCGTCGTCTTGGGGAAGAAGGCGAGAAGAGAGGCTGGATCGCACGGAAGGTATCAGGGGAGGATGGGCATGGCTGACCGACCAAGGCAGATAATTCTGGATGTACTGAACGAAAAGCAAAAGCATGCATTTAGCCATCTCGCGGCGAAGCTGGTTCTGGCTGACTGGCGGGTGCCGGATGATGAGGATGACTTTGTTCAGAAAATTCGAGCTCATCTGGATATCGATGAAGAGCCGCCACAGGGGGCATTTTTCGCAGATGTGGATTTCTCGGTCTTCGATACCAAGCGTGCGAAGAATGCAACGATGGTGCTGTTATTCCTGATCTCCTATGCGGATCAGCAATTCCATCCCGCTGAAGCCGAATTGCTCGAAGAATGGGCCGGGAAGATGGGCGTGTCACCGGAAGAAGCTGAGCGGATGCGTGCCTGGTCAGAAGAACATATCGAACAGATGCGACAGATCATCGAACTGCTGGGCGAAGACTGACAACCGTCAAACCCGTATCTTTGCATCAGGGAATCGGCGTCAGCCGTATTGTCCGGGATCTGCTGATGAGTTCAGGCCTGACGCCGGGCGACGATCAGATGGACGGAATAATCCACTGAACTGCGGTCGTGCAGGCGGGTCGCCCAGGGCTGGTGCGGGATTTCTTCGATAATGTTCCAGCCTGCCTCCCGCAGCAATGCGCGCAGCCGTGGCTCGGCAGCACCTTTGTCCTCAGCGCGCTGTGAATGGCCACCAATCCAGCTTTCTGTCCGCGTTACCGCAGGTGACCAGTCATAGGGTGTCGCCAGTACCAGCCAGCCATCAGGCTTGGTGACCCGCGCCAGACCCGCGATCAGGTCCGCCGGGCTGGAGACACTGTCGGTGGAGTTCAGCGCCACTGTCAGGGCAAAGCTGGCAGTACGAAACGGAAGTGCAGTTGCATCGGCCACCCAGAAGTCGGCAAAATCCCTGCCACCCAGCGAAACATCGAACTGCCGTCGGTCATATACCAGACCAAGACGACGCCGGGGATAATCGACGACATTCCGGCGCAGGATCGATTGCGCCATACGGATCATTGAAAAATTGAGGTCGACACCGAGGGCAGGGCGTTTGTACTTTTCTGCCAGCCTGAAGGTTGTCCTGCCGACCGAGCAGCCGACATCCAGTATCGGGCCGGAGGGCAGGGAGCCGACCATGGTCAGTCCGGCTTCGAGACAACGCAAGGCGGCGCCGGGACGTGGCTTTTCAGTAATTTCCGACGGATCAAGTCCGGCATAGTGATCCCAGGCATAGGTGCTGAGATGCTGGCGTGTCATGTCGAACAGACTGCCGCTGCCGATGCCGTCTCCGATGATACTCTCGATATCAGGCGACAGGTCGTCGCGCAGCAGAAGGTGGCTCTGATGATCTGACAGATAGCTGCGGATATCACCGATCAGCAGGGGAGCCCCGTTCAGAACAGGATATTCCTGAACCGTGTCACCATCACCGCCATGCAGCACTGCCTGATCGAGATGACCATCGGTTGTCCTGATGTCGGTGGCCAGCCATAGCGGTGCCTCGATACCATCCCGCATGAGGCTGCCGGGGCAGACGGGTCTGAACTGATCGAAGAGTTCGGGGCGCATGCCCGTTCAGCCGCCGATCATGACGGTTGGACAGCCCGGTCCGATAACCTTGCCAACGGGAGCCGGGATCGGTGCGACACAGCTGGGATGCGAGGTCATGTCATTCAGCCGGCCGGCGGGCATGCTTTCAATGATGACCGTCGCCGAGCCTTTCATGATCATGCCCGGACCACCGGGAACACAGCCGGGCAGCATGCAGGGAGCAGACTGATCCATCACCCGGGCCGCAGGCGGGCCACCGATCATGACCGTACCGGCCCCCTTGATGATGGCCAGTGGCAAACCGGGATGCGGTGCCGGGGTCGGAACCGGTGCAGCAGGATGAATTGGCGCATGACAATGCGGCGCATCCTGTTTGATCATATCGCCGAGGCGGGCGGCTGGCGGCATTAAGGGTCCCCTCAAGTAATGACGGGATCATATCAGTTCCGGAGGGGGATTGTCATTGATATGTGGTGTCCGCGGGTCTGCTTCTGTCGGGAAGAGCGGGAAATATTTCTGAAATTTACGGTCTGGTAAGCGTTCTGTGGTCTGGTGCAGGCGGGTCAGTCTGGACCCGTCAATGCCAGGGGATGGTCTGCGATGTCGATCACACCGATGAAACCGAGCTATGATCTGGCGCCGGAATTCTTGCGAGAACCGGCACCACAGGATGAATCGCTTTCCTATCCGGGCGACGTTGAGGAGCAACCGCTCAAGTGGCGAACAGGCGAAGAAAAGCCGGAAACGGGCAAGGACAGTAACATGCGCTTCATGCTGATCGCAGGCATTGTGCTGGCAGGTTTATTGATTTTCCTGGCCGGCATGTTCACCGGTGCCGCAATCGTGTCGCCGGATCCGGTGGATGACCGGGCTTCAACGATACAGAACGGGTCTGCCGCTGATGGTGATATGGCTGGCTCTTCCGGCAAATCAGAAACTCTTATGGCACCGAAAAAGGCGCCGCCAGTGGTTGCGCAGGCTGCCCCGCCCGCAGCAGCCCCGTCTCCTGCCGCACCGAAAGTTGCCGTTACACCGAAAGCTGCTGTTGCTCCACCGCCGGCTGCACCGGCAGTTTCTGAATCTGCTGCCCCGGCAGCGGCAGCGCCTGCTGCACCGCCGGCACCTTCTGCGGCCGTGACGGCCCCGCCGCCGGTTGCGGCACCACCTGCACCGAAGGTCATTGCTCTGCCGCCGCCATCCGCATCTCTGGTACCCCCGAAACCACCGGCTCTCCCGTCTGCGGATGCACCGGCCAAAGCGGATGATTTGCCGCCAGCCCCGCCGCTGGAGCAACTGGCGCGTGATCTGGAAGGGCAGGGCGGTACAAAACCCAAAGCTCTGGCCAAACCTGCTCCTGCACCGGTTGCAGCGGGATCGTTCAGTGTTCAGGTCGGGGCGTTTTCCAGCAAGACCAATGCAGACCGTCTGGTCGCCAGGTTTGGAAAACAGGGTGTTGAGGGCTTTGTCGTTCGTGGCACTGATTCGCAGGGGCGCACCCTCTATTACGTTCGCTCCGGCAGTTTCGAGACACGTGAAAAGGCCCGGATTGAGGCCGACCGGATCAAGAAAGTTGCCGGAACGGCGGCCATTGTCGTCGCGCCCGGCAAGGATGATGTCCGCCTGTAGCTCAGTGATTTTCGGCCCTTAATACCTCAAGTCTTTCATATCCACGGGTCGTCGGTCTATTCTGTCGGTCAGCAAACCGGAATGGTAACAGCAGCCTTGGCATCCCTGACGCTTTCAGATTTCAGCATGAAGATGCGCATGTTCAGCGCAGGGGCGGTGGCGCTTGCTCTTTCGGCCTGCGGTTCTGCGCCGCAAACGGATCCGCGCCTCGGCTCGGTTGCAACCCAGGTCATTGAGATTCAGGTCAGTCCGAAAGTTAATAACGACAGCCCGGTCGCGGTTGATGCGGTTCTGGTTTACGACGCGACATTATATGACCAGTTGCTGCAATTGCCGGCGCGTGACTGGTTCGCGAAGGTGGAACAGTACCGGCTTGATTATCCCCGCGGATTTGATGTCTGGCGCTGGGAGGTTGTGCCCGGTCAGGTCGTTCAGCCACAGCTTTTGCCCGATACGGTGGTACAGGCCATCGGCATGATCGTTTTCGCTGATTACTTCGCGCCCGGCGACCATCGGGCTGCGGTTGGTGCGACACGCGGCATCCGCATTTATCTGCTGGATAAAACCTTCGCGATCGAGCCTTTCCTGCCGCCGGCATAGGTTAGCCGCAGCAGTTGCGATCTAGCTGAACCGGAGGGCAGGGAACTGTCCCATAGGAACAAAAAACGCAGCAGTCGCCGGCGAGCGGTTTCAGCACTGTTCCGCAATTTTTGCAGTCATAATAGTACTGACAGGCATCTGTCGGCATAATCTCTGCCTGACGATGGCTGCATTCGGGGCAGGTTATCTCTGATGATTTTTGAAGGCCATGCGCCATAACATGAATCCTGTAAGAATGAGAAAGCTCAGGAGTGCGGGAAGAAGCAGGTAATCCAGCCAGAATGGCAGGACCATGATTCCTGCAAAGCCTGCCAGAATGATGAGTAACGGCGTAAAGCAACAAAGTGCCGTTGCTATTGAACCCACCAGCCCGGTGATGAGAAGTTTCCGGTCAGACATCACAAAATGTTTCTTTCCATTGAGGACGGAACATCCTGACATCTATAGTGCCTATAGGTTCAAGGCCTTATTCAGGAGAGGTGAAAGCTGTGTATCTGACAATCGGCGAACTCTCGCGAGAAACCGGAATAAAGGTTGTTACCATCCGGTATTATGAACGAATGGGGGCGATACCGGAGCCGGGGAGATCTTCGGGAGGGCATCGCCTGTATGTCTCCGAAGATATTCGCAGGCTGGAATTTCTGAAGAAAGGCCGTGAACTGGGATTCTCCCTGAAGGACCTGGCGGGAATGTTGTTGATGCTGGATCAAAACCAGATCGATTGTCTGGCCTCAAGATCTGTCGCCAGCGAAATTCTGGATGGGGTGCGCAGGCGTATCGAGCATCTGAAATGCACCGAGAAATTGCTCGAGCAGGCGGTGAAAAGCTGCGGTGGGAATACTTCCAACTCTTGCGCCGTTATTAACGCGATCTCGGGCCGGTGATCGGAACGCACCCGTTTGTTAACCAAATATTCCCATCTGAAACATGCCGCATACCACCTGTTGTGGAAGCAAAAATGGTTAATGCGCAAAGGAAGTGCTTTTTATTGCAAGGGATTCCAGCCGGTTATAAATAAGCATTGATGGAAATTGGCAAGATTCCGGCAGGTCTGGTCTTAATCATGTCTGTTAACCATTGAGACTAGTCAAGTGAAACGGCGTTAACGGGTCAACCAACATGCGAAATGCGCGGGATTTGCCGCAGGCGATACAATGGCACGAGGGTATGCTGCTGGCACCTCAGCATTTCCAGCAATCCTTCCTGCGTCAGGAATCGCTGCTGCATTACCACCTGACCACCGGGATGCAGTATCACTGGGGGCTGCGCCGTGTGCGGATTGACCCGGCCTTGCTGGTGTCCGGTGTGTTCCGGGTTACGGATCTTGAAGCCGTGATGCCTGACGGGCTGGTGGTCTCTCATGATGCGCAGCTTGATGGTGATCTGGAAGTTGACCTGACCCCCTTTGAGGAGGGGCTTCGCGACAAACCGATCCTGCTTTATCTGGTGGTCCCGGCAGAACAGCCGGGTGGAGCGTCTGTTGCCGGCAGCCTGCCCCGTTATGAATCTGCGGAAGGCCCGTCAGTTGTTGATGAGAATACAGGTGAGGGGGACCTGCGCATTCCGCGTCTGCGGCCCCGGCTCAGCCTGCTGGTGGTCGACAAGCCACCACAGAAATATGTCGGCTTTCCGCTGGCACAGATTGTTATCCGGAACGACGCTTACAGCCTGACCGATTTTATTCCTCCTTTGCTGCATGTGCCGACCCAGACGCCGCTGGGTGAGCTGTGTTCGCAGGTCGCGGCAAAGCTGCGCGAGAAAGCTTCGTTCCTCAGCGAACGGGCGCGGGCACCCGGCTCAGAAGCTGACCGGCCAATGCTGCTTGAAACAGACCTGCTGATCCGGGCGCTTTGTGCGCAGTTGCCGATGTTCGAGGCGGTGCTGAATACCGGTGTGGCACATCCCTATCCCCTGTTTCTGGCCCTGACCGGGGTGGCGGGCAGTGTTTCGACGCTGGGTGTCGGTGGCGTGCCACCGGTCTTCCCGACCTATAATCATAATGATCTGCGTTACAGTTTTGGTGAGTTGTCGAGCTACGTTTTCCGCATGATCGATACCGTGCATGAAAGCTTCCGGACATTACCGTTTGATCTGGAGCAGAACGAATTTTCGCTGGAACTGCAGCCGGACTGGATCGGCGACCGGCTGGTAATTGGTGCGCGTGGTCAGATCGGCGCGACGGAAGGCGATATGATCAGCTGGCTGAACGAAGCCCTGATTGGTTCGGCAGATGTCATGCGGTCGCTGCGTGAACGACGGATTCTCGGTGCCGACCGTCGGGTGATCGATACGGCAGATGAAATGTCATTGTCGCCGAGCCGGGGTGTGGTCCTGTTTGAAATCAAGCCGACGCATCAGTTTGTCCGGCCAGGTGAAAAGCTGCTGATTACGAATACGTCGGATCGCGTCGGCGTGCGTCGTCCGTCACAGATTGTTCTTTATGTCGCTAACCGGGGAGCTGGTTGACGGATGTCTGCCCTTATCGCCAGCGGTGACTACCGGTCATCATTTGTCCTGAGCCATTTCCATGACTTTTATGCAGAAGTCATGCGCCTGAAGACGATGATTCATTCCGGTGCCTGGGTTTTTGCACCTGACGGCGATATGCCGGAAGGGGAAGGCGACGCGCGCTCGTCGAATGCTGTCGCTGCCCGTATTTCTGCCGTGATTGAGAAACAACTGGCTGAGGCGGAACGTACAGGCGGTGACTACGGCTCCGGCTTTTATCGTGAAGCACAGTTTGTCATGGCGGCACTGGCTGATGAGGTGTTCCTGACGATGGACTGGGACGGGCGGGAAAGCTGGCAGTCCAATCTGGTGGAAACCCGTCTGTTTGGGACGCATGCCGCCGGTCAGGTGTTCTTTGACAAGCTGGAGCGTCTGCTGGATTCCCGTGACCCGGCACATTCCGAAGTTGGTGTGCTGTATCTGCTGGCGCTTGCGCTTGGCTTTCGGGGCAAGTATCGCGGACAGGACGATGACGGGGCGATTGATCGCTATAAGCGGAAACTGTTTACCTTTGTCGCTCGCCGCGAGCCCGACCTGTATCGTTCAGCTCGCCGCCTGTTCCCGCTGACCTATGCGCACACGCTGGATCAGGGCAAGAATCGTCTGCTTCCGTCTGCCATGAAATGGTGGCTGCTGGCGGGAGGGATTTTTCTGGTTCTGCTGGTGCTGCAACATTTCATCTGGACCGGGATGACCGTCGATCTGCAGCAGTCTATCGACAGTATCATGAAGCTGGCGCATCAGTAGTACGATGGAATCCTTTATCACCCAGTTCCTTGGTTTTCTGTCCCGGCATCTCGGTTTGCCGTTCTGGATTCTGTTGTTCCTGTTGCTGGCTGTCGCGCTGATTGTTCTGGTCTGGCAGCTCTGGTTCCGATCTAAACCGGCGCAACCTGAAGAAGGTGAAAAAGTCGGATCCAGCACGATGAGTGGCGGGGCAAAAAGCCGTCAGCATGCGCCACTTGGCCTGAAACAGTCTTTCCGGCGTGCCTGTTCAACCCTGCGCAAGAACGTCGCCGGCCGTAATTACCTGTATGAAATTCCCTGGTATCTGATGATCGGGGAAGCCGGCAGCGGCAAGACGACAGCGCTGGCTCATTCAGGGCTGAATTTGCCGATGGGGCGCCCGGCAGAAAACGAAAGCGGGCAACGTCCGCCGGTCTCCTGGTGGTTTTACGACCGCGGTGTCGTGCTCGACGTCGCCGGATCGATGATCCTCGAACAGGAAAGCCGCAACGGTGACGAAAAAGGCTGGGAAGATGTCGTCTCAGCCCTCGGTGAGTACCGGACCCGGCGTCCGCTGGATGGCATTGTTCTGTCCATCCCGGCATCGGACCTGATCGGCCCGAACATGGAGCCGCCCGATGTTATCGCGGCGAAGGCTGAACAGATATATGAGCGTCTCTGGACGCTTCAGAAAAAACTGGGATTCACGCTCCCGGTTTATGTGCTTGTCACGAAGTCTGATGAGATTCCCGGCTTTGCCAGTTTTGCCAGCGCCCTGCCTGAACATGCGAGGGAGGAAATTTTTGGCTGGTCTGCTCCCTATGGTCCTGAGACAGCCTATTCGCCGGGCTGGGCGGATGAGGCGTTTTCGCATATGGGCCGGGTTCTGTTGCAGAACCAGCTGGAGGTGTTTGCCGAAGGCGGGACACTGAGTGACGCAGAAGCGGTCTTTGAATTCCCATCCTCTTTTGAGGAACTGCATGAGCCGCTGCGGCTTTATCTGAATCACATCTTCAAGCCGAGCGTCTATCACGATTCTTTCCGGATGCGCGGACTGTATTTTACCGGTGATGCCGAAGCTTCCATGGATATGGACAGCTACCCCGGGAACGTACACCAGTTCGACAGCGCGCTTGGAGGGGGCAGTGATGCCGGGCTGGCGGCATGGCAGGGCGGCACATCCGGTACCGGTCCAAGACCTGTGTTCCTGAAGCATCTGCTTGATAACAAGGTATTTGCGGAAAGCTCGCTGGCGCAGCCGGCCGGCGGCAGGGTCAGATCTCAAACCCGGTCCGTTTTCCGGGCCCAGGTTGCCTGCGCAGCTGTTCTGGTACTTGGTTTGCTTGGCATCACCTTCTCGACCTTTGACCTGAACAATGACCGTGATGCTCTCAGCCCGTTATTCGCGTCGAAATATGTGTCGCTGAATCAGATGTCCGAGATGGAACGGCATGGAGAAAAACCATCCCGTCCCTTCCTGCGCAAGGCATCGGAAGAGGTCATTGAGGGCATGTCCCGGGTTCGTCACGCGCGCCCGGTTTACGCATTTCTGCCATCATCCTGGTTCAGCCCGCTTGGTGACAAGGTTCTGGTGGCACTGGAATTTGCCTACGACACGGTCATCATCAAGGCGATGCGGACAGAGTTGCAGGCGCGAAAGCAGGGGCTGATTGTTCTGCCACTTCAGCTGACAACTGAAAAACCGGGCACTCTGAATACGAACAGCGGTTCTGACTCGACGCCTGAATTTCAATTGCTGTCAGCCTATGTTGACGAACTGGTGCGTCTGGAAAGCATGATTCAGGGGTATAACCGCCTGAAGCAGGGTGGAGATGTCACCAGCATCGGAAAGATTTTCCAGTATCTCTATGATTTCGAAATACCGGAGCGCTTCTTTCCGCTGGCAGCGCGTTATCAGCGCGACCTCGATCTGAACAATTTTCAGCTCGTCGACATCGAACAGTTTTCAGGTGCCGCGCAGGCCCGGTTATTTGAACTTGCAGAACGCGCGCTGGATAGCCTGCGTGATGGCCGTGTGATTTTCAAAAATGCGCCACTGGTTGCCGCTGGTATAGACACGCTGGCCTATGAGCGGGGAGACCCGGCAGAGGTTGCGGCCAGACTGCGCGAACTGGCTGTCATGATCCAGGAACTGAAGGCTGAACTGGGCAGTGCCGGTCTTCTTGCGTCACTGTCACGATCGTCGGTGATTGGTAATACGCTGGGCGATATTCTGGTTGATGTGGAGACATCAGAATTCTTCGGACCCGAAGCGCGCAAGCGGATCGATTCAATGGCGGGTGAATCTGCTGAACATGCGCGTGAACGGCTCTATACAACACGGTCAGCGATTGTCGGGCCGATTGTCATTGTCGATCAGGCGACCGGTGCGCCGATGGTTGCCGGGCCTGTCGCCCATCTCGGGCAGGCCCTTGAAGAACTCATGACACAGCGTTTCATGCTGAAACAGTCCGGGGCAATTCCAAAACTTGTCGCAGGTAACAGCGCCGTTTTCTGGGACCGCCCGTTACTTGAAGCTGCGCTTTCGATGCTGGACAGTCATGAAAGCTACATGAATACCAGCCGCTCGCGATATCCTAGGGAGCTGCTCTCTGTCGTTGAACGGGCGGCGACCCGTCAACTGGAAATCAGTGTGCTCGACCTGCTGGCGGCCGCGCAGCAAACCGAGACCGTTCTGGCATCTGTCGGAACTCTGGATCCGGAAGGCCAGCTCCGGCGTGAAGTAACGGATTTCCGGGCGGCTGCACCTGCGCTGCTTCGAATTCTCGACCGTTTTTCACGCCTCAAAACGGTCGCTGGCGAACGACTTGTTCTGCGTCTCGTCCGGGATCAGGCAGATGATCTGATACAGGAAGTTGACGTGACCTTGTCAGGGGATGGTCTTTATCAGCCCCGTGGGGACGGGTTTGGCTGGTGGGACGGGATAGAGCCTCCGGCATATGAAGGTTTTGATGCGCGTGATGATGCTGAAATCGCAGCCTATCTTGATGCACAACGCTCACGGATCGCTTTTCTGGCGCAGGACTATGCCCGCCCTCTGGTGGCTGTTCTTTCCAGCCCAGCCCTGAATCAGGGGCGCTCGGAAAACCGGATTGCCACCCGCTGGCGGCGCATTCTGGAAGCACTCGACAGCTATGACCGCCGGACGACAGGAAACAGTGTTTCAAACCTTGAGGACTTCATCCGCTTCACACTGACCGGCCTGACCGGACAGGATTGCCTGCTGCAGGCTGGGCAGGATGCGGATGCAGGCCGGTCTGCCGACTATTTTGACCGCCGGCGCCGTGAGTTGCTGTCCGATCTGCTGGCGCGCTGCCAGCTGATTGCGTCGGATACTGTTCTGTCCAGCTATGGTCAGATATCAGCCTACTTCAATGAGCGGCTGGCGGGACGCTTCCCGTTCGGGACGCTGGCGACATCTGCGGGGGATGCGGAAGCTCTGCCGGAAGATATCCGGGATTTCTTCCGTCTGCTGGAAGACTATCAGCTGACTGGTATGGATCTGCTGCGACGTTCGGAACGGTTCGGCCTGTCGCGGGACCGGGTACTGTCATTCCTTGATACAATGGTTGCTGCACGGGCCTTCTTTGACCCGTATCTGACCTCTGCAGACGGTGCCCTGCCGACCTTTGATATTGGGGCGGAGTTCCGGGTAAACCGGCGCAGGGAAGTCGCGGGCAACCAGATCATTGAATGGCGGCTGGGTGTTGGCGAACAGGTTGCGACACTCCGTGGTGAAGCAAAGACATTGCGCTGGCGATATGGCGATCCGGTTGGTGTTGTGCTGCGCTGGGCGAAAGACGCGCCAAACACACCGTTCGTCAAACCGGGAGAGCCGGCCATGACGGTGGACCGGGGTGCGGTTGCCTATGTCTATCAGAACAAATGGTCACTGCTGAGCCTGTTGCAGGATCAGGCGTCGACATCTGAAGACTTTGCCCGTCTGTCTGACCCGGACCCGCATAGCCTGCGTTTTGATGTGCCGACAGCACGGGTTGGCGGCGGTGCCGGTCTGTCACCGGTGACGCCGGAACCGGCCCGTGTCTATATCCGCGTCAAGGTTGCGGCCCCGTCTGATGAAGGGCGGCTGGTGGAACGACTGAAACTGCCGGCTGAACTTCCGGTCAAGGCCCCGGCGCTGGAGATAGGGCGCAAGCTTGCGGGCCTTGAACAGCGTACACAGCAAACCCGATAGACGCAGAGAACAGGAAAGACGACTGAATATGGCCTCAGAGCCCGAAGACAAAGATGCCGGTGCTCCGGAAGATGATGATGGCCTTGTAAATGGTCGTTTCCGACCGGTGCTTGAGGATTTTCTGGAGCCGGTTCCGGGCGATGATCCTGCCGGTGTGTCGATCCGGTATGAGAATATTTATGACGAGATCAAGGATGCCCGCCGGTCAGACGACCCGTCACTATCCCAGGGTGTCTGGGAAACTGAACTGAAACGGGCGGACTGGAAGCTCGTTGAATCCCTTTGCACAAAAGTCATTGTCGAGCAGTCAAAAGATGCCCAGATCGCAGTCTGGCTGACCGAGGCCTGGCTGCACCGGTTCGGGTTCGCAGGGTTTGCAGCCGGACTGGATCTGATTGTTAAGATGTCGGAACGCTACTGGGATGGCCTGCATCCGCGTATCGAAGAAGGCGATATTGAGTTCCGTGTCGGACCTTACGCCTGGCTGAATGACCGGCTGGCCATTCAGGCCCGTCTGTTGCCGATCACACAACCGTCGACGACGGATGCCAGACCCTATTGTCTGAATGACCGTGAAGGCGGCGACCGCCTCGAAAACCTGTCACGCCGGGATGAAGGTGCTGCGGATCAGGCAGAGCGTGGCGGGGCAGTGACCCGCGAGAAATTCCTGACGAGTGTGGCTCTGACGCCGGGCGCTTTCTTTCGCAATCTGTGGAAGGATTCCAGCAAGGCTTATGAAGCGGCCGAGGAACTGGATGATTTCCTCGACGATCAGGCGGGAAATGATGCGCCAAGCCTTGGCAGGCTGAAAGAGGCCCTGAAGCAGATCATGCTGTTTGCCCAGCGGACCATGGCCGAAAAGGGCGAGACACCAAAATATGATGACGACGATGATGATGATGACAGTACCAGTTTCCACGATTACTCGGTGGATGAGGATATGGAAGGGGATATCTCTGTGACAGATGGCCCGATCACCAGCCGCGCACAGGCCTACAAGATGCTGGATGCCGCGGCTGATTACCTGTTGCGCGCAGAACCGCACAGTCCGACACCTTACCTCGTCAAACGCGCTGTGACCTGGGGGCGGATGCCGTTGCATGACCTGCTGGCAGAGTTGCTGCAGGATGGTACCGACCGCCATCAGCTATATAAACTTCTGGGTATGAAGATGCCCCGTGGGGATGACTGAGGCCGGTCTCCGACATAATCCTGACAAAGACCGGGTGAATACCTATATCCTTGATATTCATATTCTGTCCGGGGAACCATCATGAAGCCGCTCGTCTCCGTTTTTGTCATCCCGTTTGTGATCGTCTCAATCTTTGCTGCTCCGTCGTTCGGTGCGGGCGGTGGCAGCAGTTCTGACGGCTCCGGCAGTTCCAACTCCTTCAGTCAGGCTTTCATTGCAGCAGAAACCGCAGTGAAGGCCGGAGACTATGAAGATGCCATAGGAAAACTGACCAGACTGATTGCCGACGAGTCTGAGAATGCAGATGCCTATAATTACCTGGGCTACAGCAACCGGAAACTTGGCCGGATGGATCAGGCCCGGAACTGGTATGGGAAGGCGCTGGAGATCGATCCGAGACATCTGGGGGCCAACGAATATCTGGGTGAGCTTTATGTCCAGACAGGCGAAATGGAAAAGGCAGAAGCCCAGCTCGATATTCTCGATGGCCTGTGCTTTTTCGGCTGCCGTGAATTTGATCAGCTGAAGCGTTCGATAGCGGACGCGAAAAAGCGGGCCGGGGGCTGATTCTCCGTATGATGCAGTCTCTTGGCTGGCTGGCAGCGGTTCTGCTGGCAATTTACCTCAGCATCACGCTCGGCATGTATCTGTTCCAGCGAAAACTGATTTACCGCCCTGACGTTCATCGCAGCCACCTCAGCGAAGCAGATCTGGCGGAAGCTTCAGAAGTTACCCTGAAGACAGAAGACCATCTTGAGCTGAACGCCTGGTATGTACCGCCGCCCCGGACTGACAGGCCGGTATTGCTGTATCTTCATGGTAACGCGGGAACGCTGGCGGACCGTGCGGCCAGATTGCGACATTTCATTGCCGCCGGATTTGGCTGCCTGCTGGTTGACTATCGCGGGTTCGGGGGAAACCCGGGGACGCCGACGGAAGCCGGATTGTTCATGGACGGGCTGGCCGGACTGAACTGGCTGCGGGCCGAGGGCATTGCCGAGAACCGGATTGTGATCTACGGCGAATCACTGGGGACAGCCGTTGCGGTCAAGCTGGCGTCAGAATCGGCTGTTGCAGCTGTTATTCTGGATGCACCGCTGACCAGTGTTCCGGATGTTGCTGCGCGCCAGTATCCCTGGTTGCCGGTGCACTGGCTGGTGAAAGACCGCTTTGATTCGTTCAGCCGTATCAGTCAGGTCGTCTCCCCGGTTCTTGTGATGCATGGAACGGCTGATTCTGTTGTTCCATACGAACTTGGCCACCGGCTGTTTTCAGCAGCAAATGAGCCCAAGGAGTTTGTCCGTTTTGAAGGTGGGGCGCATATGGACCTCTATGACTTTGGTGCAGCGGCGGCTGTTGCGGGGTTCGTTGAACGCTATGCAGGTGGACAAGCGGCTCACCATGGCCATGAGGAACAGAACGAATATCGCGGAAAACCTTGATTTTTTTATCCTTAACGTCCACTATGCTTAATGAAATTTAATAGGTGTGCCGTACTGTTTTTTTGCGGAACGCTTTAAGCTTCTGGAATAATTAAAGGAATCATCAGGGCATGGCCCTTCAGGTCAAACCGGTCGCATCTGCTGCCACAACGCCGAGCTCGCGTATTTCGCCGAGCAGCGGTGGTCGTGGTGTTGCGTCCAGTTCACGGGCTGAGGTCGATGCTATCCCTGAGGGCTTCAATGTTGGTTCGCAGGATGAGCAGGTTCTCCAGCAGGATTTTGCGTTCACTGAAAAAGATAGTGAACGGCAGTCGGGCAACCGGTTCAGTTCCCAGTCAGTTGCCTTCGCCTATGAACTGCATGAGGCAGAAGAAGGGTCGACTGACGGTTCTGCCGTCTTCACGGCGTCGGGGCGTAGCGGCATAAACCTGCCTCCTTATGAAATTGCCCGCGGTATCGCCGTGTATGAAAGCAACATCACGACGATCGCGAATGGTGGCAAATCCACTGGCGCGCAGTTGAGTTACGCCATCTGATCTCCTGTGTCTGTCGTCACAGCCGAATGCTCTGCGATCATCCAGTATCGGTGAAACGGAGTACGGAAACATGAACCCCATTTCTTCGATTGCTGTATCCGGTCTTCAGGCCGCAACTAACCGGGCGCAATCTGCTGCCGGTAATATCGCCAACCGCAACACGACAGGTTCGGTCGGGGATAATGGCAGCTATGACGGATACAGAACGACCGGTGTGACACAGTCGTCGCAGGCCGGGGGCGGGGTTGTTTCTGGCACTGCACCCGTGGACCCGTCATTTGTCCTGCAGTTTGCACCGTCCGACCCGAATGCGAATGACGAGGGGATCGTTGGTGTGCCATCCGGATCTCTGGTCGAGGATGTTACTCAGCTGGCACTCGCTGAAAATGCCTATGAAGCGAATCTCAGGGTTCTTGAAACTGCAGATCAGGTTGCGCGCTCGGTCCTCGATATCAAGACCTGACTGATTATGATGGTTTGGATGCGGAAATGATTTCTTTACCCTGTCCAGTCTAGAACCGGGGAGTAACTGTTTCCTGGCGTGAGGGAAAATGCCGTCTGCAGCCGATTCCAGCTTTGATGTCGCCATCTGGTTCACAGACCGGGCCTTGCAGGATAACAGCTATCTGCAACCACAGAAGCTGCACCGTCTGCTCTATGTTTCTCAGGCGTTCTATGCCGTGGATAATGGCGGACGCAAACTGATGCCCTCGATTTTCGTTGCAGATCATCTCGGACCTATCGAACCGAATGTCTACCGGGCGTTCACCAATGGCCGGCCTGATTTCGACACCTGGCCGCTACCGGAAGAGGCTGAAGTTTTTCTGAATGCCATATGGGAACGATACAGCCATCATTCGGCTGATCATCTGTCGAAGACGCTGATGAAGCACGCCCCCTTTCTGAATGCTTTCAAGCGTGCACCGGGGGCGGAAATCAGTCTTGATGACATGATTGCCTTTTACGGTCGCTTCAATCGCAAGCCGAAGAAAAAGAAGAAAGCGGCTGATCCCGTCGAACAGTTGCACCCGGATCGCCCGACACTTCTGGTCTCGCAGACCGGTCGTCCGGTCTCGGTAACCAAATGGGTGCCAGGGCAAAAACCCGGATAGTTTTCCGGGAGTTTCGGCTTGGCTTGATCTGACCCGTTCGGCATACTTGCTCCCCACTTGGAATTAGCGAAAACCAAGGCTTTCCTCAGGTATGCCTGCCGGTTTTGCGATCAGAGAGAAATCATTGGGGGATGTCTTGATCCGTTTGCTTGCGCTTGTCGCCACGATTTTGCTGACCACTACGTCAGCTTCATTTGCCGCCGGCGAGGGCGCGCCGGTTCTTGATGGTGCAGACCTCGCGGTATGGTGGGTGGCACCGTTTGTGGCGATGCTGTTGTCCATTGCCGTCTTCCCGCTGGCAGCACCGCATTTCTGGCATGATAATTTCGGCAAGATTTCCGGATTCTGGGCGCTGGCTTTCCTTGGACCCTTTGCGCTGGTGTATGGATTTGATATCGCCCTGTTCGAGATCATTCATACTCTGTTCCTCGAATATATCCCGTTCATCATTCTGTTGTTGTCGCTGTTCACGGTGGCAGGGGGCGTACGCCTGAAAGGCTCACTGGTCGGCTCTCCGGTAGTGAACACCGGGATTCTGGCGTTCGGTACGCTGATCGCGAGCTGGATGGGAACGACCGGGGCCGCAATGTTGCTGATTCGCCCTTTGCTGCGGGCGAATGAAAATCGCGAACATAATGTGCATGTGGTTGTCTTCTTTATCTTTCTGGTCGCGAATATCGGCGGCTCCCTGACCCCGCTTGGTGATCCCCCGCTGTTTCTGGGCTTCCTGAAGGGGGTCTCATTCTTCTGGCCAACCACGCATATGTTCCTGCCGATGCTGTTCGTCAGCGCGATTCTGCTGGTCGTCTTCTTCCTTCTGGACAGCTATCTTTATCGCAAGGAAAGCACGCCGCCGGCGGATGCGTCTGCACCGGGCGAGGGAGAGAAATTCGGTATCGAGGGTGGCTTCAATATCCTGCTGCTGGGCGGCATTGTCGCTGCGGTGCTGATGAGCGGTTCCTGGAAGCCTGGCATTTCGATTTCCATCTACCACACTTCGGTTGAGCTTCAGAATATCCTGCGGGATCTGCTGCTGCTTGCTATTGCAGTTGCCTCCTGGGTGATCACCAGTCGGGAAAGCCGGGAAGCCAATGGCTTCAGCTGGTTCCCGATCGTGGAGGTCGGCAAGCTGTTCATCGGTATTTTCCTGACCATGATACCGGCGATTGCTATTCTGAAGGCAGGCCGGGACGGCGCCTTGTCCGACGTGATTTCGCTGGTCAGCAATGATGCCGGGGAACCGGTGAATGTTGCCTATTTCTGGCTGACGGGTGTGCTCTCCAGCTTCCTTGATAATGCGCCAACCTATGTCGTCTTCTTCAATACGGCAGGCGGTGATGCACAGCAGCTGATGGGGCCGATGAGCCAGACCCTGCTGGCGATTTCTGCGGGCGCTGTTTTCATGGGGGCGAACACCTATATCGGCAACGCACCGAACTTCATGGTGCGGTCCATTGCTGAAGACAGGGGTATCAAGATGCCGAGCTTCTTCGGCTATATGGGCTGGTCGCTGATCTTCCTGGTGCCGATCTTCGGACTGGTAACGCTGGTCTTCTTTTAACTGACCGCGGCCTGATAACAGGCCATGAAAAAACCCTGCAGGCATCGCAGTCTGCGGGGTTTTTATTTCTTCCGTATCAGTATTCGCCGATCTAGTGCGCCATCAGCAGCGGCACTTCGGCATGATGCAGGACATGTGAGGTGGCAGAGCCAACAACCAGGTCATGCAGTCGTGAATGACTGAACCCACCCATGACCAACATATCAGCCTGATATGATGCCGCCTGATCGAGCAGAATATGCCCGGCCTTACGGTCAATGCCGGTTTCGTGCACCAGTTCAGCCTGAATTCCGTGGCGCTCCAGATGCATCATGACTGATTTGTCATGGGAGTCTGCCTTGCCATGTTCCGAGACGGTGACGACACGGACACTCTTCGCCTGTTTCAGGAAGGGCATGGCACCGCGAAGTGCCCGGTTGGAGGCAGGGCTGGGCTTCCAGCCGATGACGACACGTTCGGGCAGACCGCCCTTGTCCCAGCCATGTGGCAGAACCAGTGTCGGGCAGGGAGAGTGAAGCGCCAACTGATCGGGCAGGCTGTGGGCGATGATTTCCTCAAGTGTGGTTTCTTCTGTCTGGCTGACAATCGCGAGATCGTTGAAGCAGGCATGGTAGGTCAGACGTTCCAGATGCTCGCCGTCATTGACCACCCATTCCAGATCAATGTCGTTATTATCGAGATACTCTCTGAACTCGTTTTCGATCTCTTTCATCTTGCGCTCGGCAAAAGCGACTTTCTCACGCTCATAGCCAACTGACGCACCACGCCCGACCATTGCTGCCTTGAAATGCACCGGGCTGGTCACATAAAGCGCGGTGAGATGGGCATCAAAGCAGGCAGCCAGCCCCTTGGCGGCTTTAAACCTTGCGAGATGATCTTCATCGTCCGCGATATGGACCAGAATAGACTTGATCGACATGATGCACTCCGTGATGACTGTGGGCAGAGATTAACCGCAGGCAGCGGACGGTGCAACGTGGCTGCCCGTTCTGTATCCATGAAAGGAACCTTCCCATGAGCACCTGGCTTGACCGAGCAGTTTCAACCAAGCGTCCCGGTGACCAACTGGCCGAGTTATTGCAGAAGCCGGGCATTCTGCGCGCCCCCGGCGCCCATAACGCTATGGCCGGACTGCTGGCACAGGAAGCCGGGTTTGACTGTCTTTACCTCTCTGGTGCGGCTGTAACGGCCAGCATGGGCCTGCCTGACCTCGGTATCCTGACCATGGAAGAACTTTGTGCGGCAACCCGGCAGATTCACAGGGCAACCAACCTGCCGATCATTGTCGATGGTGATACCGGATATGGCGAGGCCCTGAACGCCATGCGGCTGGTGCGCGAGCTGGAGTCTGCAGGGGCGGCGGCGGTTCAGATTGAAGACCAGATCCTGCCAAAGAAATGCGGTCATCTGAATGACAAACGACTCGCCAGTGCCGAGGAAATGGCGGCGAAGGTTTCTGCTGCTGTACGCGCCCGGACCGATCTGCGGATTATCGCCCGCACGGATGCTGCGGCTGAAAGTTTTGATGAGGCCGTTCGCCGTGCCCGGCTTTATGTCGAAGCGGGTGCTGACATCATCTTTCCGGAAGCTCTGGGAACACGCGATGCTTTCAGGGCATTTGCTGATGCCATGCCGGGAACACCGTTGCTGGCCAACATGACAGAATTCGGGCGTACACCCTATATGACCGGGGCAGAGTTTGAAGCCATGGGCTATCAGATTGTCATCTGGCCGGTTTCCTCGCTGCGCGTTGCCGCCAAGGCGATGCAGCAGCTTTACGGCGGGCTGAAACAGGCTGACGGAACCGAACCTGCATTGGACCGGATGCAAAGCCGGGCAGAGCTTTATGAAACTATCGGCCTGAATGACTATGAGGCACTGGATGCCAGTATTGCCCGGTCAATTGCACCGGATACACCGGCAACCTGATCTTGTTACTTTTCCGCAAGCCGGCCAGTCCCCATCTGGGTTGAATGAAGCAGTCTGAAACCATGTTCCCGCATGCACCGGGGGCTGATGCCGCAGCCCGTCCGGTACTGATCGCCAGCGAGATTTACCGAAGTTCGTCCTATGGCAGCAAGCACCCGCTGGGTATTGCCCGGGTCTCGGCTGCGCTCGATCTGTGCCATGCTGCGGGCTGGATTGCGCCGGATCAGTATGTCGACAGCCCCCGGGCGACGCCGCAGCAACTGGCCCGGTTCCATCACCCCGATTATATCGCAGCGGTGATGCGGGCCGAAGCCGAGCAGTCACTGCCGGAAGAACTGGCGGAGCGTTATCATATCGGCCGGTTCGGTAATCCGATCTATCCCGAGGTATTCCGGCGGCCGGCGACATCCTGCGGTGCCGGTATTCTGGCGGCACAAATGCTGCGCCGGGGTGGCGTGATACATAGTCTTGCCGGTGGCACACATCATGGCCGACCGGACCGGGCGAGCGGGTTCTGCTATTTCAATGACCCGGTGCTGGCGATCCTGCAAATGCTGGATGACGGGCTGGAACGGATTTTCTATCTGGATATTGATGCCCATCACGGTGACGGGGTACAGGATGCCTTTGCCGATGATGACCGGGTATTCACCTTCTCGATTCATGAAGCGAATCGCTGGCCGCGTACCGGTCCGGTATCAGACCGGGCAGGGGGGATGGCCCGCAATGCAGCTGTGCCGGCAGAACTGAATGACACTGAATTCCAGACCCTGATCGAAGGCGCTGTACTGCCGCTCTGTGATGACTTCTCACCGGAAGCGATCGTTTTGCAATGTGGTGTCGATGGTCTGGCAGACGACCCCCAGTCGCGTATGAAACTGTCGAATAACGCACACTGGAATGTCGTGTCTCAGATGATGGGGCGGGCACCGCGTCTGCTGGTTCTGGGCGGCGGCGGCTATAACCCATGGTCGGTCGCCCGGGCCTGGGCGGGCGTCTGGGCAACCCTGAACGGCCACGATATTCCGGACCGGCTGACAGAGCCGGCGCAGGCCGTGCTTCGTTCACTGACCTGGCGAAAGCTGGGGCTCGGCGACCCGCCGGATCATTGGCTGGACAGGTTGCGGGATGCGGACAACCATGGTCCGGTCCGGTCTGAAATTACGGAGATCATCAATGAACTGTTACGCTGAACGCCGGTTTGCCGGAATCGCGATGTCGCTTGCGGCCATACTGTTTCTGGCCCTGGTGCAGACGGCTACGGCCTTCGAGATATCATCGCTCTCGATTCGCAGTGGTGACAAGACCCACAGTTTCACCGTGGAACTGGCCCGGACACCGGAGGAACGCAGCCGGGGGCTGATGTTCCGCGAATCGATGGCTGCTGATGCCGGCATGCTGTTCGATTTCGGGCGGGTGGGGCGCCAGGCAATGTGGATGAAGAACACATATCTCCCGCTGGACATGCTGTTCATCCGCAATGACGGAACAATTCACCATATCCAGCAACGAACCCAGCCACAGTCAGAAAATATCATTCCCTCGAATGGCCGGGTCAGGGCCGTGCTGGAGCTGAACGGCGGAACTGTTGAACGGCTGGGAATCAAGGTTGGTGACGTTGTGGAACATCCCATGTTTACCGCCAACTGAGGCTCTGAAACGGAGCCTGTTTTCCGGTTTCAGGCCGACAATCACGGGCTGGAGCCAGGAATGGCTGTGAGTTAATCAGCAGAGATGATGTTTGCGCGCTTGCCATCATTGTCCGGAAACCCTAGAAGACCAGCCAGTCGGGGAGTAGCGCAGCCTGGTAGCGCATCTGGTTTGGGACCAGAGGGTCGCAGGTTCAAATCCTGTCTCCCCGACCATTTCTTCACTTAACCCGGATAATCAGACGGATGTCAGCCTCGACAAGGCCGGACATTCTGGTGTATCGCTATGGCCGGGAAGGATCAGCCGAGGGGGCTGGTCATGGAACTATGGATACTATTGATGAAGGCTCGGATTTATCGCCCGGTGAAAAACGCCATGCAGTCCGGTATGAACAATACCCGCAAATGGGTGCTGGAATTCATGTCGGATGCGCGCAAGCAGAACGATCCTCTTATGGGGTGGACCGGTGGCGGCAAGACGAGTGAACAGGTCAAAGTGAAATTCGACAGTCAGGAAGAAGCTGTCGAATATGCAAAGCGGAACGACATTGATTTCGTCGTTCTCGCGCCGAAGGAACGCAAGAACCGAATCAAGGCTTATGCTGATAATTTCAGTTATGGTCGCAGGCTCGCCTGGGACAAGGAAGCGGCGAATAATCCGGTTGCGGCAAAGCGGGCCCCTTAGCTCAACTGGATAGAGCACCTGCCTTCTAAGCAGGATGTTGCAGGTTCGAGTCCTGCAGGGGTCACCAGACCTTTGGTTAGCATGACGGCCGATGGCTACAGGGATGGGGGAATATGGTGAGCAGATTTAAGGCGCTAGCAGCAGGTTTGGTTTCAGGGCTGGTACTCTGGTCTTCCGGAGCACAGTCAGCCCAGATGTATGATATGCGCGTGTTCCTCAATCAGGCCCATCCGTTTGACCGGTCTGCGAGACGCGCCCCCGCAGTGCCGGTGGTGCAGCAGCCACAGGTCGTTCAGCCCGCTGTCACTTCCGCAGCGGCATCAACACCACCCTCCATACCACAGACCGCCAGTGCGACATCAATGTCGGATGGCGACGAGCTTAAATTCAACGATATCGTTTCTGAAATCCGCCTTGGTGCGTTCTGGCATGATACGGGGCCGTTTGGCAGCAGTAAGGAAGGCGGTATCGACGGCAACTTTGAAGTGCTGTTCCAGTCACCGTCTTTCTTTGAATATATCTGGTCACCGCGTCCGCATCTCGGCGTTACCGTCAACAGCGAGGGTGATACCAGTCAGGCCTATTTTGGTATCACTTACGAATGGGATATCTGGGAAGGCACCTTCGGTGGCTTCAGCTGGGGCGGGGCCGTGCATGACGGTAAAACCCGGACGCTGGAAACAGATCGCAAGGAACTTGGTTGCCGGCTTCTGTTCCGGGAAAGCTTTTTCCTCGGTTACCGGTTCAACGAACACCACAACGTCCAGCTTCACCTCGATCACATTTCCAATGCGAAACTTTGTGATGCCAATGAAGGTCTGGATAATTTCGGGATCCGCTACGGCTATCTGTTCTGATCTGCCGGCAGATACAGATCGTTACTGTTCCGGCTGCCACCGGTCGGCACGGAACTCTGCCTCCTGAATCTCGGCTTCGGTCAGGCGGCTGCGCATTTCCAGCAAGACAGGCTCCAGCGCCGGGTTTTCGTTTCTTACTGCCAGTGTCAGCCATTTGTAGGCTTCAATGACATCTTGCGGGATGCCCTTGCCGTCCTGCAACAGGCGTGACAACCGGGCCTGAGCCAGACCATGGCCCTTCCGGGCAGCCTTCAGTAACCATTCAGCAGACTGATGAAAGTCCGGTTTTACGCCGAGACCACGCCGATACATCATGCCGATCTTGTACTGAGCTTCCGGATTGCCGGATTCGGCAAGAGGCTGCCATTCTGTCAGCGCGGTTTTATAATCCCGTTTGTTGTAGGCAATTTCACCTTCATCAAACCCGGCCAGCACGGTTGCGCCGGAGATCATCAGGCCAACTGAAACAATGACAGCAAGCGACGACAGGATTTTCATGGAAAAATCCTATCCAAACTCCGTCGTTTCGTGAAGGAAATTTAATAGGGTTGTCCCGGAGATCCTAGCGTATTAGATGAATGTCGCAGATTTCTGATACCTATGTCATCGGGAGAGCGCCAAAGTTAGATCATGCGCTACCAAATGGGACCTTAACTACCCTGGAAACAATACTTCCAGAGTCAGTTTATATTCTGTCGTCTGCTCCAAGGTGCTTTTATATTCTGCGCTGACCGTGGCTGTCGGTATTTCCAAGCGGCCGACGACCTTCAGGTTCTTGTTTGCCTCGGTGGAGAGATTCACTTGTATCGTTCGTCTGGTCAATGGATTACCAACGGCTTTTCGTGCCTGAAGCAATGACTTCATATTGGAATCTCCCATCAGATGACAGGAACGAAGTAATACTTCTGCAGAGTCTGTGTCTGCATCGCTACCCGTGTATTCGTCGACTAGGCTGATCTGGGATGAAAGTTTTTCCGTCATCTCATTTTCGAATTCGCCCCCGCCTTTAGCCGCGTATGCTTCGACCCCAGCCTCTAGTTTGATCGTTTGGACCTTGCCGTTGGTGACAACATCCATTTGGGTAACCGATACTCGTGTAGCGCCGAGAAGTTGGCAAAAATTTGAAAGGATCGTGTGCTTAGCTAAGGCAAAGTACTGACTAGCCTCAGCAGCATCCACGTACTCGTTATGATCGAATGGACTCTGTATCAGGATGGTGCCCGGACGAGCGAGACCCGAGGCAAGTATGTTCTGAAGTGCATCGGAAGCATTCTCTTCAGTCACGGGATAGCACAAGACATGAACTTCGTTATCTGTAAGGAATTCCGTGTCTCCTCTTCGGGAGCAATTGTCGATTTCGTGCTGATCCAAGACAACAATACCACGCCGTTCTCCGGGATGATTTGGTAAAGAACTCATTGGTGCATTTCTCTTTATTGGTGAATTTTAAAAAATTTATATACGAATAATTTTGATAGCGATTGATCTGGATGTCAAAGGTAGAGAGTTAAAAGAATCAAGGAGAGGATGAGTCCTATGGCGAGAATCCATGGCCATACAGACCTTGCAGGATTGACCTGCTCAAAGGCGCTCCCGAGAAATTTGATATGTTCAGGTTCGATCGTGCGATTTATTTTCGCGGCAAAATCTTCGAGGGCCTGAATAACGCACTGAACATCGGCCCTGGAGGCGCGCTTTTGGTCAAACTCTCCGATACAAATGATAGGTGCCCTGCGTTCTGCTTCGTCAGTTTGAACAGCATGAACCTGCGCTAGAAACTTTCGGCGATAAAGTATGAGCTCAGCACCGTTGGACTTTAAAGGAAAAGACCTCTGCCGCATTATGTCAGCAATTTTGTCCGCGATCTCTTGTCGACGTATTGTGTCGTTGTCAGTTAGGAGGTCCGTTCCAATCTGGTAATGATCAGGTGATGTGTTGTCGAGTGACTGTGCCTTGAAGCATAGGGAGGCATTCATATTGTGACCTCGTTAAATATATTACCAACCAAAATTTCCGTGTTTGTTCTATCTTTCAGGCTACCAAGTACGCATTTAACATATCCTGATCCCCCTCCTAGATTGATGATTCTCTGGAGTGAATCTTTTTTCCAGAATTCATCGCTGAAGTCTGCTTTTCTGTCTCTGGGGAGTGATGAATAGTCCGGGATTAGATCGCAATGAGTGGCAACGAGACAGAACTTCGGCGGTGCTGACTTGCGTGCTTGATGCCAGGCTCGGATATGCCTCACATCTTCTTGCGCATTTTTCTGATAATCCTGATCAGCTTTGTGCAGTTTGCTTGCATCCACCAAGTAACACACGATGTCTGCTTCCTGGCAAAGTCGCTCCCATTCCGTATGAGACAGCTTGTCTCCTGGGACATCGAGAGTGTCTTTGATAATAAGTTCAAGGTCCTCAAGCTTATACATTCGCCCACTGAGTTTTTCGGGCTTGCCGGTCTGGATATATTCTCGAGGGAGTTCTCCGGTAACCAGAAACTGAAGAAGAGTGGTTTTGCCGGAGGATCGTGGACCTAGAACGGCGATCTTTTTCCCCCTGAACAGTATTTTTATCTTTGTCCAGTTAGTGAAGAATGCTCCTCCAATTCGTAAAAGGATAGAAGTCACAATTTTTGACCAGTTCATCTGAATTTTCCTCAAGTATGATTATCATAATCTGAAAAAATCTGACAATTTAAAGTGGAAATAAATAAAAATCGTGATGGCATAAGGAATCCTGACTTTCTGCTGGCAACCGAAAGAAGGTAAGGTTCGTTCACGCTGTCGTTCTAGGGGGGATTACACCGGCTGAGGCATTAAAGTTATTTGCATTGCAGGATAAGTCGGGGTGCGCTGGCTATATCTCAGCCAGGCAGGTGAGTAGACAGGCTCTGATGGTGGAGGGATGAAGCCAGTTTCACTACCATACCCTGCTGGATGGCGTGGGTGTTACTGTTCAGGGAATACCGACTTTAGGGCTGTCAGGATTTTATGTCGGATGGCGAAGCGACCCACTTAACCCTACGGTTTTGCCGCGGCCTCATTGAAGGCCCGGAAGGTTTGTTCGATGGCGTCGCGGCCAAGATCTCGGGTGATGAAGACCAGTCGGGACCGGTGGTCGTCGGTTGGCCAGGCATCAAGCCTGACGGGCGGGTGGAACACATGCTGAACTCCGTGGAGAACAACCGGGAGGTCTTCACCGGCAAGGTTCAGGATGCCCTTGATCCGCAACAGGCTGTCGCCCCGTGTGGCGATCAGCATCTCGATCCAGGTAACGACACCATCCCAGTTCAGCGGCTCATCGAAGGTCAGGCTGAAGCTGCTGACACGGGCATCATGCCGGTTGATGTCATGATGGTGGTGATGATGATCTCCATGGTCATGGTCATGACCATTGTCACTATAGGCCTCGTCACGCAGCCAGTTTGCGACGTCCGGGATCTTCTGGCCGGGCTGGAACAACCCTGCGTTCAGCAGATGCTCAGGATCGATGATGCCATTCGTCACCCGGTATGCCGGTGCTGCCGGGTTGAGGGCGCTGAGCCGTTTCTCAAGGTCTGTTAACTGCCCGGGATCAGCCAGATCGCTTTTTGTGATCAGGATACGGTCGGCAACCGCAGCCTGCTTGATGGCTTCCGCATGCTCATCAAGCGTCAGCATACCGTTGGCGGCATCAACGGTGGTAACAACACCGTCGAATCTGAAACGGGCACCAATCATCGGGTCTGTCATCAGTGTGTGAAGAACAGGAGCCGGATCGGCAAGGCCGGTGGTTTCAATGATCACCCGGCGAAACAGCGGTACCTCGCCGGAGGCCCGTTTCGCATACAGATCGCGGAGGCTGTCGACGAGGTCGGTGCGTACGGTACAGCAGAGGCATCCGGAATTCAGCAGAACGGTGGACTCATCAAGCTCGCGGACCAGCATGTGATCGAGACCGATCTCACCAAACTCGTTCACCAGAACCGCTGTGTCCGAGAGTGAAGGCTGTTGCAGAAGATGATTGAGCAGGGTGGTTTTGCCACTGCCGAGGAATCCAGTGATGACCGTAACCGGTACCGCCTCTGCGGCTTCTGTCGCAACATCACGCGTCATTTGTGATACAGATCCTCGGGCGAAATCTCGACATCCATGATGGCTTTGACAGCATCATTCCGTATAGCCTGAAAGAAGCAGCTCCGGCGACCGGTATGACAGGCAACGCCTTTCTGGTCGACAATCAGCAACAGGGTGTCGCCGTCGCAATCGACACGGGCGTCAATGAGGCGCTGAACCTGTCCGGAGGTCTCACCCTTGCGCCATAATGCCTGCCGTGACCGTGACCAGTAGCAGACACGCCCGGTGGACAATGTTTCCTTCACGGCTTCAGCGGACATCCACGCCATCATCAGCACTTCACCGCTTTCATCCTGCTGGGCGATGGCGGCAACGAGGCCATCACCGTTAAAGGAGATTTTCTGTATGAAGGCCGATATGGCTGCATCTGACGGGACCGGCCAGGCCCCGTCATTTTCGGCAGGATTACGTTCAGGCATTGGCTTTAAGTGCGGCGAAGCCTTGCTCAAGGTCGGCTTTCAGATCGTCGATATCTTCAAGGCCGGCATGAATGCGAAGACTGGGGCCCGCTGCTTCCCATTTTGAGGCGGTCCGGTAGGCACCGGGGTTGGTTGGCAGAATCAGGCTTTCAAAGCCGCCCCAACTGGCGCCCATGCCATAAAGGCTGAGTGAATCCAGCATGGCGTCGACGGCTTCTTTACGGACATCCTTCAGGATCAGTCCGAACAGGCCACAGGAGCCTTTGAAATCACGTTTCCACAGGGCATGACCGGGATCGTCAGGCAGGGCAGGGTGAAGTACGCGATCAACTTCATCACGGGCAGCCAGCCAGCTGGCGAGTTCGATGCCGGTTTTCATATGCCGCTCAAGGCGCACTGAGATTGTCCGCAATCCGCGCAGACCAAGGAACAGTTCTTCGGTGCCGGCACAGACGCCCTGATGCACGCAGAACGTCTTGAGCTGAATATAGAGTTCTTCATTGGCCGCAGTGGCGCAGCCCAGCATGGCATCGGAATGACCGCAGATATATTTGGTGCAGGCATGGATCGAGATATCGACGCCAAGATCGAATGGTTTGCAATAAACCGGTGTGCCCCAGGTATTATCCATAAAAACCAGCGCGCCGGCAGCATGTGCGGCTGCTGAAATGGCCGGGATATCCTGCATGTCGAAGGTCAGGGAGCCGGGGGCTTCGACAAATACGATTTTGGTGTTGTCCTGAATCAGGCTGGCGATATCACCACCGATCAGGGGATCATAGAAGGTCACCTCAATACCGAGGCGCTGCAGATGTGACGAGGCGAAACGCCGTACCGGTCCGTAAACCGAATCGGTTATCAGGACATGATCACCGGTCGACAGAAATGCCAGCAACGACGAAGTCAGCGCGGACAACCCGGAAGACATGGAAACCGTGTTGAAGCCGCCTTCAAGGGCAGAAACTGCTGCTTCGAATGCTTCGGTTGTCGGTGTGCCGACCCGGCCATAGCGATTGCTGAAATTACCGGCCTTTGTGGCAGATTCCAGTTCAGCGACGGTTGGGTGGGTGATCGTCGAAACACGATAAACCGGAACATTGACTGCGCCGTTGTGATCTTCCGGTGAACGACCGGAAGTGACAATAACTGTATCTTCTTTCATGGGATTTCCGTTAGGCTGTCCTGAATATCGGTCACTTTCTCATTCAAACAGCGCTACTGCAATCTGCGAGTGCCGGAATTCTGATTACCGGCAGTTCTGTAACAACGGAGTACAGTGATGAAGATATCCATATTTTCCATCATGTTAGTTACGTCGTCTGCTCTTTTGCCGGCTGGCCAGGTCATGGCCTGCGCCGATGAAGCCTGGGAGGTCGAATTTGAAGATGAACAGCTGACCATCGAGGATATTGAGCGGCTGTACATAGACGCTGTCCGAAATCAGGCGAGTTGAAGTTCAGCCCGCAGCGGGGTGATGATGACCCTGCCATCTGGCGGACAGGGCTTCCGGTGCGCTGAGTACGCAGCCATCGATCAGCCAGCGTCCGTCCGGTTGTTGTTCCATGAAGTAATGAGCTGTTGTCTGTGTACCGTCAGGGGCTGTCAGCAGGACCCGCTGGGTTGGCTGACCACGCAGCATGATGACATCAAGGAAGGTAACAGATCGAGGCCGGTATACTTCAGGATAGCCGGATTTTACCATTGAAAGGAAACGACCGGGGGTCCCGAAAGTTTTCCGGATCTTGGGCGAAGCAAACGAAAAGGCGAGGGGGGCATCATCTTGCTGGAATGCCTCCAGCTGTTGTTCGACGACTGACCTGATGGCGCCACGGTCAGGTTCTGCAGACATCGCCCCGGATGCGGGAAACAATGTCAAGAAACTGAAAAATAAGGCTGCTGTAACTGAAATTCCCGTCTTCATGATAAAGAAGTCGGAATGCCGGTGCAGGCTTTCAAGTGAAAAAGTCAGGGGGAAGGGTGCCGTCGAAGGCAGAATCTACTCTTCTTTTTCCCGCTTCCCGAAACGCCGGTCACGGGCCGCAACAAATTCCGCCAGCTCCGCATCCTGCCAGTTCTTGGTTTTTTCCAGTTCTGCCGTGGCAAGGTCGGCGACGGCGTCAATAATTCGCCGTTCGCCACTTGTGAAACTGGACTGAATTTCGAAAGCGTCCATCAGGATATTGATCAGGTTTCGGTGCATTACCGATACCCATTCCTTGAGTTGCAGATCGAGTGGCCGGGCGATGTCGAAAATCCGGACGACATGAGCGATTCGCCCAGCTGCAGATTCCCGCTCACGCTGGACGCAGGCATCGCGGAACATCGGCTGAATTTCGTGGATCACATCAGCCCGCCAGCCGGTGATCTCTGCACTTCCGTAACCGTTCTTGTCGAGGATAGCTTTCCAGCGCCACATCAGGGAGACGGCCCAGACAATCGTGTCGTGATCTTCAACGGGCTCCAGCCGGGCATTGCAGGCAGCGGCAGTCCGTCGGAAGATGGCGTTCACGACACGGGTTTTCAGGCCTTTTTCCGCATCGGCAAGGTAACTCCGAAGCATCGTCTCCCGGCGCTTGTCGTTGAAGGCCCCGACCGCATCCAGCCCGGTCATCGAACGGTCGAGCTGGTCCAGCAGGTTCTCAATGGACTTCTTGTCTGCTGTCGAAATCTGCAGCGGTTTCTTGTGGTTTTCTTCCAGCGACAATGCGTCTGCAAGTTCAACAGGTAAGCACCGGCTGGCTACCCGGAAATGTCCGATCATTGCATCAATCAGCATGTCGGTTTCTTCACGCTGAAGTGCGTTGGGATCTTCAATGGCTTTCAGGTTCTGCAGATATTTTGTCACCAGCCCAAAATCCTGACGGACATGAATGAGCGAAAGCGGGAGGTGATTCCCGAGGGCGGGGTCGAACCCGGCATCCCCAAGCAGATTGACAACATCGTCTCTGGCCACACCCAGTTCAAAAGCAAGTTCACGATCTGAAGCACCGTTTGCCATCAGGGTTTTAAGCTGTTCGGTGAATTTGCGTGTCGCGGGTGCAAGAATGGTATCGGCGGCAAGAATATCCCGGAGCATGATCAGAGTGTTCCGGTCGACCAGACGCATGGTGGTGTTGGTGTCACCCGTGGCCTTGATCTCTTCTGCCCGTGTCTTGTTGATATAGTCGATAAAGCGCTGAACCTGATCCCGGTTTTTCAGAATCCCGGTGATATATTTTGCGCCCGCAGCGGTCATGCGTTTCAGCAATGCCTCTGCTTCCGGTGTATAGAGGGCCTCATCAATAAGCTGGCCAGTCAGCATATTGTCGAGGCTGTCCGAAACCTCATGAACAAGTTTCGAGATTGCCTGCGTGCTGAGTGCATCCCACAGACCGGCCGTGTCGAAAAAGTGAACCAGCCCGGGTACCCGTTCAACATCATGCAACAGGCGCGAGTTCCGTGTCATGAAAGGCTCAAACGCCATTGTAAACAGGCGCCGTGCCCTCTGAGGGCGGTGCTTGTTCAGATGTATGATCAGGTTTTCGCGGATTGCATCACGCTTGCCGCTGGGCGGACCAAGTTGTCCGGCATCAAGCATCGTCAGCAAATCCCGAATCGCAACATTGTCGACGCGTGAGAGAAGCTGGCCTACCAGAGTATTGATTTGGTCGTATTGCATGACGCGTTGAGACGGTCCGCTACTATAGTTCTAACGCGGACTATGCCGGTTACTTATGGTAAAAGAGTTAACGCCAAACAGGTTGATATGTTCCCTTGCTGCCTCTTTATCAGAGAGGCGGGTCTACGAAACTTTACCAAACCAGCGGTTTTCCTGACCTTCAGGAACTGCAACCAGGTTGAGATGACGATCAGATCCCGCATTCTCGGAATGAACGGGGATCAGGTCAATTCCGGTTTCGGGGCCAGTCCATGACTGTAATCCGTAGAGCTGATAACCGTATGATTCGAGAAGTTCGCCTGCCTTGCCACCGTCATCCCCGTTCCGGCTTTCAAAAAGAACAACAGGCCGGTGCTGTTCCAGGACTTTCAGGCCGCCCTGAAGGACTTCAAATTCATGATCTTCCACATCGAGCTTCATCATGTCGGGAGGTGTAATGTTCAGCTCGTCGAGCCGGGCGACGGGTACTGACAGGTCATTCTGTTTCTGGCCGTCAGTTTCGGCAACAACCCTTATGAGATGAGCCGCCCTGTCAGTCGATATTGCCGAAAATCCGGAGCGGTTTGAAAGTCCGTGTCCCATAACTTCAATGGCCTCGCTTTCCAGCGATTTTGCCATGCCGGATAACGCCTGGTTCATCTCGTCAGAAACATCGAAAGAATAAATTTTGCCGTGATAGCGGGGATGAGTTGCTGCCAGTAACGTGTAATAGCCCCAGTTGGCACCAACATCATAAAAGCAATCAGACCTGGAGAGCATTGCTTCAAGAAACATTGTCTCGGCAAGTTCGTATCCGCCAAACAAGGCGCGGCTGGCATATGCCAGATAAGCGGACTGATGGGCGTCAAACCCGTATTCCCTGATTGAGCCATCGGCCCGCCGGACAGTGAATGTTCCGGTAGAAGGAAGTGCCATCCATTCATGGATAACGACATCTGCGGCCTGTCCCAGCTTCCGCCCGAGTTTCTTTAACCCGCGGGGTTTTCTGGACGGGTCGTATAGCCGCAGCCGGGATAATAAAGGCAGGGTAATGCCTTCAATAAACTCCCTCCGCTGAACTGCTATCGAAATGATGTCCGGGCTTTTAGAGAGACTTTTCAATGTTTGCCTGCTCAGAGAGGTAGAGAAGAAAGTTGATGGGCCAGCATTCAGGTTCACCGTGTAATATTATATTAACAGCCGGAACATAGCTGAAACGTGACGGAAATGGCCGGTACGACAGTCTTCAGTGCCGGAAAAACAAAGGGCCGTCAGAGAAAATCTCCAACGGCCCTTTTTGATCTGGCTCCCCGGGCCGGACTCGAACCAGCGACCGGGCGGTTAACAGCCGCCTGCTCTACCAACTGAGCTACCGAGGATCACGCTGCCCCGCTTACTTGCGGGAGCGGGTATATAACAAAACACTCTGGCAGTTTCCAGAGGGAATTTTATCCCCGTCTAAATTGGAGGCCCGGGCCGGAATCGAACCGACGTACAAGGATTTGCAGTCCTCTGCATAACCACTCTGCTACCGGGCCATCCGGTTTAGAGGCGCAGCATATAGACCGTCAGAGGGAGGGGGGTCAAGCAATGCCACGTGATTTGCCTGTGATTATCCGCATGACGGCGTTGTACAGGGGCGCGCCTGGCCTTATACAAAGCGGGCAAGCGGTCGCAGCGGTGCGGCCGTGTGAAGGATACGGAGTTTTCCCATGGATTTCGAACGCGCACGCCGCAATATGATTGACAGTCAGGTTCGCCCGAACCGCGTCACTGATATCGCCGTCATTGATGCAATGGCCTCTGTGCCGCGTGAGTTGTTCCTGCCCAAAGCCCGTCAGGGTATTGCCTATGTTGATGAGGACATTGATCTGGGCGAGGGGCGTTACATGCTGGAACCGATGGTTTTTGCCCGGCTGTTGCAGGCAGCAGAAATACGTCCCACCGATGCGGTTCTGGATGTGGCCTGCGCCAGTGGATACTCCTCGGTTGTCATCGGGCGGTTTGCTGCCGCCGTTGTCGGGCTGGAAAGCAATCCGGATTTTGCGGCGGCTGCATCCAAGACGATGATCGACATGAATGCGGACAACGCTGTCATTGTTGAAGGGGCGCTGGCCGATGGATATGCCAGGCAGGCACCTTATGATGTGATTTTCATCAACGGATCGATTGAGGTGGAGCCTGCCGGTCTGCTGTCCCAGTTGGGAGAGGGCGGCCGGATGGTCGCCGTGATGAAGGGCGTGAATGGCGGTGCGGCACGGGTCTGGGAAAAGCATGCAGGCAGCATAACTGCGCGCACTTTGTTTGATGCCGGTGTGCCGTTGCTGAAGGAATTTGCAAAGACGGAAGAGTTTGTATTCTGACGTCACGACAACTGCGCTTTTGAAGTTGTCTCTAAAGGTTAGCAAATTCTTAATTTCCTGTTCTTACAGTAACGGCAAGACTAGCGAATAAAATTCGTTGCCTCGCTGAGTAAGCTGGGGTACAAATTTGAAACGTTAACCATATTGTTTGCCTGCCTGCCGGGCTGTATCGGGAAATCAGGGTCTTTATTCTCATGAAGCAAAAGCTTTTAGCCGCCGCCAGCGCCGTTGTGTTCTCATTGACCGCATCCGGATCCGTACTCGCCGAGAGCTTTGATGAGGCACTTGCGAAAGCCTATATGACCAATCCTACATTGCAGGCGCAACGCGCCGCAGTTCGCGGGACTGATGAAGATGTGCCGCAGGCATTGTCGAACTGGCGTCCGACGGTTGAACTGAACGGTTCGGTTGGTCGGGTGTTCGCGACCAGTAACTCTTTCAATCCGAATGATCAGAACCGGACGGAGCGTTCTGTTGATTTTACCATTGAGCAGCCGATTTTTCGTGGCTGGCGCACCGTGCGTGAGACGGAGCAGGCAGAGAATAACGTTCTGGCTTCCCGCGCTGACCTGACGGATGCAGAGCAGGATGTACTGCTTGCGGCAGCGACGGCTTATCTTGATGTCCTGCGGGATATTGCGACGCTTGATCTGAACCGGAACAACGAACTGGTGCTGCGTCGTCAGCTTCAGGCCGCACAGGACCGGTTCTCGGTTGGTGAAATTACCCGGACAGATGTGTCGCAGTCCGAAGCGCGTCTGGCGCAGTCCGCAGCGGACCGCATTCAGGCAGAAGGTAATCTTGAGCAATCCCGTGCTGCTTACCGGAATGCCGTTGGCGATTTGCCGGGAACGCTGGAACAGGTGCCGGAGATCGGTGGTATTCCTGCGACGGAAGACGAAGCCCTTGCGATTGCGCTGGGTACCAATCCTTCGGTTGCATCAGCAGATTTCTCTGAACGTGCCGCCCGGGAGAATATCGGACTGGTCCGGGGTGAGTTGCTTCCGGAAGTGTCGCTGGTTGGCCAGTGGGGGCGGGATATTGATACCGCGAATAACAACAGCAAAGTAACAGAGCTCGAAGTCCGGGCTGATGTGTCTGTTCCTCTGTATCAGGCAGGTGATGTCTATTCCCGCCTTCGTGAGGCCAAACAGGTCGCCGGGCAGCGACGTCAGGAACTTGATGAAGCCAAGCGTAATGTTGCCGAAGATGTGAAGCGTGCCTGGGAAGACCTGGTTACTGCCCGTGCCCGTATTCAGGCATTCAACAGTCAGATCGAATCAAATACCATCGCCCTGGATGGTGTCCGCCGCGAGAATGCGGTCGGTGCACGAACCATTCTGGATGTGCTGGATCAGGAGCAGGAACTGCTCGATTCACAGGTCAATCTGGTTCGGGCTGTCCGGGATGAGAAAGCTGCTGCCCTGCAGGTGCGGGCTGCCATGGGTACTCTGACGGCGGTAGACCTTGCTCTTCCGGTCGAGATTTACGACCCGATGGCTAATTATCGCCGGGTACGTGGCAAGTGGTTCGGTGGCGACATCAAGGAAGACTGATATCTGTGATATCTATCTGCTAAGGTAATTCTTCCTTAATCTGATTGTATTCTATTTTGTCTTACAGATAAATCAGCACTATCCTTCTGTATAGTGCTTCAAGGATTAGGGAAGACGGCGCGATGAGCGACGATAACGCACAACAAGAACCCTCAATGGAGGATATCCTCGCGTCCATTCGGAGAATTTTGTCCGAAGACGAGCAGGAAGAACAGAACGCAGCAGA
>TARA_R110000787_G_scaffold3020_11_pt1 | contig 50860 bp, 50 predicted proteins | sample TARA_R110000787 | Tara Oceans TARA_R110000787 (sample SAMEA4397920) | marine metagenome | biome: Polar Biome; feature: [DCM] deep chlorophyll maximum layer (ENVO:01000326); material: water (ENVO:00002006), including particulate matter (ENVO:01000060) such as... | depth 35 m | reverse complement strand
AATCAAGATGCGTCCGAATATCGACGATCATGATTATGATGTGAAAATGCGCAACGTGAACAAGTTCATCGACAATGGCGACAAGGTCAAAGTGACCCTGCGTTTCCGTGGTCGTGAAATGTCGCACCAGCAGCTCGGCATGGCCTTGCTTGTGCGTGTGCAGAATGACATGAAAGAGACTGCGAAAGTCGAGGCCTATCCGAAACTGGAAGGCCGACAGATGCTGATGGTACTCAGTCCGAAATAATCCATAAAGGCCCTCGGTAACGAGGGCCTTTTTTTTTGATCTGCCACTAGTTGGCGATCCGCTTGCCGTTCAGTCTGGCTGGCTGCGCGCAATCCAGAACATCCCGATACCCACGACCAAGGCCGTAAAAGCAATCATAATTTCAAATTCGTGGTTTACCATTGTCGCCCTCCTGCTTTTCAGTCCCCGGCCCATGGATAACAATCGAAAGCTAACTTACTGTTAAACCGGACACGCCCCTTGGACGAATATCAGGCGGAGGGCTTGGCGCGATATTGTTGCGGGAAATAGCGCTTCAGATTGGCGACCTTGGGCTTGTCCCAGCGGACGATATAGCCTTGCCTTGGATGTTTCTGCATGAAGTCCTGATGATAGGCCTCGGCCGGGTAAAAGGCTTTAAAGGCTTCTATCTTCGTGACAATAGGACGCTTCCAATAGCCTCCCTTGTTGAGCTGCGCGACATAGGCGCGAGCGGCTTTCGCTTGCCCGGCATTCATCGGCACCAGCGCGCTGCGATATTGCTTGCCGCGATCCGGCCCTTGCGCGTTGAGCATCGTCGGATCGGCGACCACTGAAAAATAAATCTGCATCAGCTGGCCATAGCTGACCTGGCTGGGGTCATAGACCACCCGCACCGCTTCGGCATGATCGGTCAGACCTGCACTCACCAGCTTATAGGATGCGCTGCGCTTGGTGCCGCCATGATAGCCGGATGATGCACTGACGACGCCCTTGGTGTGTTCGAAAACGCCCTCGACCCCCCAGAAGCAACCACCCGCAAAAATTGCAACAGCCCGTGTGCCGGCCTCCCCGGCGGCAACGCGCGGCATCGGAATGATTGTGGCTTTTTCGGCGGCATGGGCTTCGCCGACAAAGGGCTGCGTCGAAGCCTGATCAACCGGCAGCGCCGTTTGCACGCCAGCCCATACCACGCCAAAACAGGCGATACTGACGCCAAACATGATTGTTCTGGAGAGGAACGGGCCCATCGGGATTAACTGAGCAGCTGCGAGGCAGCGCTAACGGTCGACGACAGATCCTGGCCCATGTCGGACCGCTGCTCTGCGGGTTGCATGAAGAACAGCATCAATGCACCAGCGAGAAAGCCGCCGCCGAGGCTGTAGGTCAAATCGGACTTGAATATTTTCATCATGGTCTGTTCCTTGGGGTCATCATCTGTTCGAAACGTCCCGCCTGTAGGTTACAGCTATTAATATAGTTTTCCTTTCCGCGCTGTGAACCTGATCACAAGGTCATATTCAGTATACCGGAGAGTAGATTTTCTATCGAAGGATGTTATGTCTCGCGGCAGTTCGCTGCGCGAACGCCTCCGACGGGGGTGTTTTTATTTTCACCTCATACGCCGGGCGGGCGCATCCGCGCCCTTGGCTTTCGCGCCATAAGGCGCGGCGGCCCGTCGGCCTTGCCTCGCTACGCTCGGTAAGAAACTAACCACGATTGGGAGCGCCAAACCGAGGCGCAGCCGAGGCAAGCGCGACCGCGCGCCCGCAGCGTAAGCGAGGATAGCCAAGCGGACGGATGTCCGCGCCCGGCGCCTGAGGTTTAAATCAACGCCGCGCAGGCCCGCTGGATGCGCGTGCAGGCCTCGATCAATATCTCTTCCGATGTCGCATAGCTGATCCGAAATGCCGGCGAGAGGCCAAAGGCCGCTCCATGCACGGCAGCAACCTGTGCTTCTTCCAGGAAATAGGCGATCAGATCTTCATCCGAATTGATCACCGCGCCCTTGGGTGTTGTCTTGCCCATCAGTTCGCTGGCGTCGGGATAGACATAGAAAGCACCCTCCGGAGTCGGACATTGCAGACCGGGCGTGTCATTGATCATCGACACCACCAGATCACGGCGCTTCTCGAACGCCGCGTTGCGCTCGACCAGAAAATCCTGCGGCCCGTTGAGCGCGGCGACCGCGGCTGCCTGTGAAATCGAGCACGGGTTAGAGGTCGACTGCGACTGCAACTTGGCCATTGCCTTGATCAGCCATTCCGGGCCACCGGCATAGCCGATCCGCCAGCCGGTCATCGCATAAGCCTTGGAGACGCCGTTGACCGTCAATGTCCGGTCGTAGAGATCAGGACAGACCTGCGCGATCGTGGCGAACGGGAAATCGGCATACCAGATATGCTCGTACATATCGTCGGTCATCACCATCACCTGCTCGTGCGGCAATATGACGGCGCCCAGCGCCTTCAGTTCGTCGGCGCTATAGGCTGCGCCGCTCGGGTTGGACGGGGAGTTCAACAGCACCCATTTGGTCTTTGGCGTGATCGCCGCTTCCAGCTGTTCCGGCGTGATCTTGTACCCCTGGTCAGCGCCAGCCGCGATGAACACCGGTGTGCCGCCGGCAAAATTGACAATATCGGGATAGCTGACCCAGTAAGGCGCGGGAATGATCACTTCATCGCCCGCGTCCAGCGTCGCCACCAGTGCGTTGAACAAGGTGTGCTTGCCGCCGCTGTTCGCGGTGATCTGCTTGGGCGTATAGGTCAGGCCGTTGTCGCGGGCGAACTTGTCGACAATCGCCTGTTTCAGCGCCGCGGTGCCGTCGACCACCGTATAATTGGTCTGGCCGTCGCGGATTGCCTGGATCGCAGCTTCCTTGACGAAGTCGGGCGTGTCGAAATCGGGTTCGCCGGCCGACAGGCCGATCACGTCAATGCCCTGCGCCTTCAGCTCGGTGACCTTTGCGGTCATCGCCAGCGTGGCAGAGGGTTGGATACGTCCGAGTGCTTTGGAGATCATGGTCATGGGAGGTCCTGTCGCAAGGAATAAGCGAGACTGCCTAATATCATTGGTGCTGCACTGCAACAGGGAGAATGGGTCAGCTGCGTTTTTTCACAAACTCTGCTCGCAGGACGAGACCTTTTATGCCCTCGTGCCGGCAATCAATCTCCTGATCGTCGCCGGTCAGGCGAATCGACTTGATCAATGTCCCGCGTTTCAGCGTCTGTCCCGCGCCCTTGACCTTGAGATCCTTGATCAGCGTGACGGCATCGCCATCGGCGAGCACATTGCCGACCGCATCAACGACTTCCGGTCCTGACGATTGCGCCGCCGCATCTTCCGGGCTCAGCCATTCACCCGTTTCTTCGTCATAGACATAATCGCCTGCACCATCGCTCATTACAAAGACTCCAGCGCTTGTTGCATGTCGGCGATAATATCGTCGATATGTTCGATCCCGACCGAAAGGCGCACGACATCCGGCCCTGCGCCGGCAGCAGCCAGCTCATCGCCCGACAATTGGCTATGCGTCGTCGAGGCGGGGTGGATGATCAGCGATCTTGTGTCGCCGATATTGGCGAGATGGCTGAACAGCTTGACCGCTTCAACCAGTTTGCGCCCCGCTTCATAGCCGCCCTTCAGGCCGAATGTGAACACCGCGCCGCCCTTGCCGCCGAGATATTTCTGCGCCAGCGCGTGATATTCATTGTCGGGCAGTCCGGCATAAGAGACCCAGCTGACCTCGTCGCGACCCTGCAGCCACTGCGCCATTTTCAGGGCATTTTCACAATGGCGCTCCATCCGCAGCGCCAGCGTTTCCATGCCGGTCAATATATAGAAAGCATTCTGCGGGGCCAGCGCCGGTCCCAGATCGCGCAACGACAGGGCACGCGCGGCCAGAATGAAGGCCATCGGGCCAAAGGCGTCGGTAAAGACCTTGCCGTGATAAGACGGATTGGGCTGGTTGAGGAAGGCGAATTTCTCGCTCTTGGTCCAGTCGAATTTGCCGCTGTCGACGATCAGCCCGGCGATGCTGTTGCCATGGCCGCCGAGAAATTTGGTGCCGCTTTCGACGACAATATCCGCGCCATGTTCGATCGGGCGGCAGAGCATCGGCGAGGCCATCGTATTGTCGACGACCAGCGGGATGCCGGCTGCATGGGCGATATCGGCAATCGCCGCGATATCCTGCACCACACCGCCGGGATTGGCGAGACTCTCGATAAACACGCAGCGCGTGTCGTCGGTTATCGCGCCCCTGACCTCGTCCATATTGTCGGCGTCGACAAAGGTGACGTTCCAGCCAAATTTCTTGACCGAATGGGCGAGCTGGTTGAGCGAACCGCCGTAGAGTTTCTTCGCCGCGACAATATGCGCGCCGGGGTCCATCAGCACATGAAAGACGATGATCTGCGCCGCATGGCCCGAAGCCACTGCCAGCGCACCGACGCCACCCTCCATCGCCGCAATCTTGCCTTCCAGCGCGCCGTTGGTCGGGTTCATGATGCGGGTATAGATATTCCCGAACGCATCGAGATTGAACAGATCGGCAGCATGGTCGACATCATCGAAAACATAGGACGCCGTCTGGTAAATCGGCGTGATCCGCGCGTTTGTCGTCGGGTCCGGTTCGGTGCCGGCGTGTACCGCCATGGTTTCGAGATGCGGAGTTTCCAGATGATCGGTCATGATGCGTCCTTGTTACAAGAAGTAAGCAGCGTGCCTAATATCAATCCGCCCTCACCGCAACCAAGCTTGTGGCAGGACGGTACGGGCCGGAAGGCAGATTACCCGTTTTCTATTGCTCGCAGCAAAAACCTCCCGAATTTTTTGAAACTTTATCCGCTCTGCGCGTTGGTCAGATGAAACCGGAAAAGGAAACCGACCATGAGCAACAAAGATATGGACCACACAACCGACCGCGACGAGATCCGGGAAGAATTCTGGGAATCGATCGCCGACAGCCCGTTCGTGATGATCGCGCTGGACAGCGGCCGCGAGCACAGCATCCCGATGCGCGCGCAGCTCGACAAGGATGCCAACAGCGCGATCTGGTTCTACACCTCGCGCGACAACCGGCTCGCCAAGGGCGGCCCGGCGATGATGCAATTTGTCTCCAAGGGCCATGATCTCTTCGCCTGTGTCTCGGGCAATCTGACCGAGGAAACCGACGCCGCGATTATCGACAAGCACTGGAGCAAGCCGGTCGAAGCCTGGTACGATCAGGGCCGGCAGGACCCGAGCCTTCTGATGCTGCGCCTTGATCTGGGCGACGCGGAAATCTGGGAAGCCGATCCCGGCGTCATTGGCATGTTCAAGATGATGACCGGCATGACCATGAACGGCGACGAAATGGGCGACCACGCCAAGGTCCCGCTATAAGGCGCACCCGGTAGCGTTGCTGTCATAATATCAGAAAAGGAGCGAGCCATGCCCGCGAAATCCAAAGCCCAGCAACGCGCCGCCGGAGCGGCCCTGTCCGCCAAGCGCGGCGAGACCAGGGTCGGCGACCTCAAGGGTGCGTCGAAGGACATGTATGACAGCATGACCGAAGAGGAGCTGGAGGATTTTGCCGGCACCGACCACAACGGCCTGCCGGAGAAAGTCGAAGACGACGACTAGCCGCTCCCGCCCCCCTTAACCGGCCTATCCACCACGCACAAAAAAGCCGGGCGAAATCGCTTTCGCCCGGCTTCTTGCGTCTGGGATAACAGCCTACCAGTAAGGCGTCACCGTCCAGTAATTATAGACGCTCGACTGATAGTCGCGGTCATAGACCCGGTCCGGATCATTGTTGCCGAAGCGCGGCGCGTCCATCAGCTGCTCCTTGGTGACGTCGATCCGGTAACCGCCGAGGTCGGTGTCATAATCGAGCTTCGACCAGGGGATGCTGTGCTTCTCGTCGCCTATGCCAAGAAAGCCGCCTGCGGAAATTACCACATCGGTAACATTGCCGCCGCGCTTGTCGATCAGCAGCTTGTCGACCGATCCGATTTTGCCCTCGTCCGGGCCATAGACGGCGGTGCCGTCCACTCGGTCGCTGGCGATCACGCTGTGGTTTTTCTCATCCTGTAACATCATCTCTTTTCACTCCTCTAGGTTTCAGGGCCCTTTGTCAGGGATAGCCCACGGCGGCCCGTCATAAGGGGGAAGGCCGATGCCATGTGGCTACAGGGAATCTACGGACGACCCCGCAGATCGTTCCGGGATTTTTCGGAATTTTTTGAGTGCGGAAACAGACCCCGTATGGCGCACCCGAGCGGTCACCGATCACCCTCCCCGCCTGGAGGAAATCCGGCCGGATTCGCCCCGGAACAATTGAACGGTTGCGCCGGGCGCCCGCGGATGCAATCCTTGGAAACAGGCATTATCAGGGAGCAAGCATGACGAATTTCACGATGACGGGCGCAGCCCTGATGGCGGCAATGTTTTTGATGGCGAGCGGCCCGGCAACCGCGGGAGCCCTTGCAACGGCCAGCACTGCCGCAATTGCAGAGCCGGATGCGGCGCCGGATGCCGAAGCTCCCCCCGCCTTCATACCGGCGGATTTCGATGCTCCGACGCTGGTAGAAACCGAAAATTTCAAGCTTGTCCCGCTCGGCCCCGAGCTGGTCGATATTGATTTCGCGGCCTATATGTCCTCGATCGAACATCTGCAGCAGACCTTCACCCGCAGCACCGGCTGGCCGCACCAGGATATTTCCGCTGCCGATGCGATGCGCGACATGGAAAATGAACAGGCCCGCTTCGAAAAGCGCCAGTCCTTCGCCTATGCCGTGCTGACGCCGGATGGCACCCGCGAGCGTGGCTCCCTCTATGTCCGCCCTAGCAGCGTGGACGGCCATGACGCCGAGGTCAGCATGTGGGTGACCAAGGCCGAATATGATGCGGGCTTCGACGCCGAACTTTATGCCTGGGCGAGGCGCTGGATAGAAAGCGACTGGCCCTTCGAGAAGGTCGCCTATCCGGGCCGCGCGATCGACTGGGAAAGCTGGGACGCGCTCGTGGCGGCATCAAAGGCCGGCAAGGCCGACCAGTGATCGTGACAAGCCGCCCGATGCGGACAGGAACAGGGGGATGACCGGATGCCGGACACGCCACTGATCGAGACCGACCAATATCGGCTTCGCAAGCTGGAGCCCGGCGACAGCGCGGCCCTGTTCGAGACATTTTCGAGCGAGGAGGCCTGCCGCTTTCTCTCGCGCCCGCGTTTCGAGAGCGAAGCCGAGCTATGCGCCTGGCTCACCGATCCGGAATGGAATGGCCGCAGCTGGGTCGCAATCGACAAATCTGACGGTGCCCTGGTCGGCCGCTTTGTCGCGGTCCCGGCCGGAGACGATCAGGTGAGCGAGCTGGGATATGTCACGGTCGCCAACCGGCAGGGCCGGGGCGTCGCCCGCGCCTGCACCGCCGCGCTGATCACCCATTTGTTCGAGCGGGAAGACCATCGCCGGGTGTTCGCGGAAATCGACAGCCGGAACCTGGCCTCGATCGCGCTGGCCGAGCGTCTGGGCTTCACCCGCGAAGCCTGCCTGCGCGAACATGAACGCACCCATGCAGGCCTGTGCGACATGCTGGTCTACAGCCTGCTGCGGCGCGAGTGGACCATGGGCTGCGCATTATTGTGAGCGGCGGGGATCTTGCCGTCAGGGATTAGCGCCCCACCGCGGCGGCGGCTTTTGGCTCCGCAGGACAATATCATCCCGGCGAAGGCCGGGATCCAAACCAATCGGCGGTGTGCGAAAGCAAGATCGGGTTGGCTCCCAGCCTACGCTGGGACGACGATCTTGAGACCGCAAGAGAAGCCTTGATTACCCCCCGCCAATCAACCCGACAAACCTGTTCTCGCCCACCCGCAGCCCGGTGATATTCGCGCTATCGCTCTCGATCATCGCCAGCCGCTCCTCCGCCTCCATATCGACCAGATCGAACACCGCCGGATGGACATAGCTCTTGCGGCAGATCGCCGGCGTGTTGCGCAGGGTTGCGGCGGCGGCTTCGCAGGCTTGCTTGATCGTCGGGCTCTCCTCCGAAGCGATCGCGTCCAATGCAGCAACACTGCCGTGCCAGGTGCGGAACATTTTCGCGCTCAGGCTGTCCATGCCGGAGGCCTCTTTCAGCCAGTCGTTGACGTCGCCGCTGTCGAGCGGATGGACCTCGCCGTCGTTGCCGACATATTGGAACAATCTTTTACCCGGCAGATCGTCGATCTGCTCCAGTATTTTCTGCAGCCGCGTATCACGCAGGCTGCAGCTCACCCGCTTCCCGCCCTTGGCGCGATAGCGCAGGCGCAGCATGTCTTCGTCATAGCGGATATTGCCGATGTCGAGCGTGGTCGCCCCCTTGCTCATCCGCGAGCTGCCGCCGACCCGGATCGCGGTGCGGTCGATCAGCCGGACCAGCGCGGCAATCGCCACATCCTTGCTCGTGACATCACCGTCCTGCCCCGGCTTGAGCAGCGCGTTCACCTTGCGCCGGATCCGCGGCAGCGTCGTGGCAAATTCCGCCAGCGACTCGAATTTCTGCCGGTCGCGATAGAGTCGCCACTGGTCATGATAGCGATATTGCTTCCGCGTCGCGGCATCAAAACCGGTCGCCTGAATATGGCCATTGGCCTTTGGGCAAATCCACACATCGGTATAGGCGGGCGGCACGCCCAGCTTCCTGATCCGCGCCAGTTCGACACTGCATTTCAGCGGGCTCTTGTCCGGCAGCAAATATTGAAACCCCCGCCCCCGCCGCACCCGCGAGATGCCGGGCTGCTCGTCGCTGGTATAGACGAGGCTGGGGATGCGGAGGGAGGTTCCGTTTTGGCTAAGCTGGATCACGGGTGGGGTCCTGTGAGGGCGGGACGGTGTGGGTTTGCGGGTGTTTGGGATTGATTTTCCATGATCGAGAAACTCGGATCGTGGGGATCGGTTCCAGAGGTGATGGTGAATGTTTTATTGGCAGGTTAAAAAGGGATGGAAAGCAGCCGTTCACCCAATGGCGATGACTGGCAGGCCGTCGCGCGATGCGGGGTGAGCCTGCAGGGCAGCGTCAACGTGATGCCGGATCTTCCACAACATCCGATGTATTTGATCGACCTCATTCTCCTCGAAGTTTAACGACTCGCCGCCGCGCACTGCCAAGAAGTCATGGAATTCACCATCCGACAGAGGCGTTCGCCAGATTTCCAAACCCATATTAGTAAAGTCGCTATCTGAGTGCGCGTGCAGCTTGTTTCGGTATGTGAGCAGCTGCTCGTGAAGCCGCCTTTCGTCAGGTTCAAGTTCAAGCTCGGGTACCATATTCCAGTTGAAGGGTGGTGCGACCTGACCGCGCGACTGAACGAAAGGTCGACCGTATGCGACGACCATAGTTGTTTCGTAACAACGGAACTTACGTCTCTCCGCATTGCTATAGCTCTTGATCCAATCGCACTCTTCGGTCAAAAAAGTTGCAGCACTCAAGGCATGGCGAAAATCCCTCGCCGACATTGCCAGCCGCATAAGCTGCTGGTGCTCTTTTTCCTCGCGCGTCGATTTCGATTTGCTCATTGATCAAGGCATGCTCGAAATCATCGAATTCAGCAAGGCATCAACATTCAGACTCCGTTAGCCGCAAATCCGCCTGCCCGCTCTCCGACAGCTCCTGTTAATTGTGCCTATGTCAAAATCAGGCAATGTTAACGCCCGGCTTGCTGCTGGATCTGGAGATTTCGGGACGTCAGAATTCCATCAACTGCCCGGAAACAGGAACGGAAATTACAGATGATGACAGAAACCTTTAACGACGCCGAACGACGGCAAGTCCCTGGAACCCGAAATCTGCACCGGCTGATTCTCGCGATGGTGGCTGGAGTGTCATTGACGGGAAATGCGGGGAATAATTCAACGCAAACAGACCGTGCACATGCTGAACACAGGGCGCATGCCAGTGCCCAAATGCAACCGGGTCAAATTTCCGAGGCAGAACGTCGCGCTTTGTTGAGACTCAAGAGAGCGCTCCGGGAGCAAGATGACAGAACCCCATCAGAGCGATGCGTGGATGACGAAGTTGCACGCATTGATCGGCCGCCCAGCGATCTCGAATGGCGGACGATCGATCTCAAATGCCGCGAGGTCGGCGGACCTTCGGTTGTACCGGATTATTGACAGCGTTTTGACGGGATTAACAGTATCAGTGCGCTAACCGGCTATCTCCGCTAGAACCAACCCCCGAACACTATTCCCCACAGAAAACCCGCCAGCCAGATCCTCCGCGCGCAGGTCCGCCTCGACCGCCTGCCCGCTCTCGAGCAGTTCCGCCCGCAACACGCCCGGCAGCACGCCCCGGCCCAGAGGCGGTGTCAGCAACACCCCGTCGCGCTCGACAAATATATTCCAGATCGCGCCTTCGGTGACAAAACCCTCGCCATCGACAAAAATCGGGTTGACGCCCTCGCCCAGGCCGCCGTCTTCGCTGGCGACCTGATAAACCCGCCGGTCGCTGGTCTTGTGGTGCAGGCGGAAATCCGCCTTGTCGGCCTGCATCGGCACCAGCCGGCATTGCACGGGCCCGTCCTGCGGGGCGGGCATCGGTTTTAGTTCGATCGCCAGCTCGCCCGACTGGCCGAGATGCAGCCGGACCATCGCTGGCGCTTCCTGATGAAAGGTGATCGCCTGGATCGCGTTGCGCGCGGCGTGGCGGTCGAATTCGAATTGCAGGGAGGCGGCGCTGGTCTTCATCCGTTCCAGGTGCGCTTCCAGCCGGGCGATGCCGCTGGCGGGATCAAAGGCCATGGTTTCGATCAGGTCGACCTTGTGGCCCCCTTCCGCATTGGCATCCACTTTGGCAAATCTCCCCTTGGCGAGGCATTCCCGCCATTCGTCTTCCCCGTCCGAGTCCGCCACTATGCCAGAGCCGAGGCCGATGGAAAGCGTTTCTTTGCCCTCCTGCAGGAAGAAGGTGCGGATCGCGACATTGAAGGCGGCGTCGGAGCGGCCCTTTTCGTCGGGCGCGTCGATCCGGCCGATCGAGCCGCAATAGATGCCGCGCGGGGCGTGGTCGGAGGGGGAGCCTTGGGGCGCGCTTTCCAGTTCGTCGATAATCTCCATCGCGCGGATTTTCGGGGCGCCGGTGATCGAGCCACAGGGGAAAATCTGCCGGATCACATCGACCGCGTCGAGCCCGTCCTGCAATTGTGCGGTGACGGTCGAGGTCATCTGGTGGATGGTCGGATAGCTTTCGATATGGAACAATTCCGGCACATGCACGCTGCCGCGCTCTGCGACCCGCGACAGGTCGTTGCGCAACAGGTCGACGATCATCAGATTTTCCGCCCGCTGTTTGGGATCGCTTTGCAATTGTGCTTGCACCGCTGCGTCCGCTTCAGGATCGGCCACCCGCACCGCAGTGCCCTTCATCGGCTTGGCGGTGATCCGCCCGTCTTTCAGCGCGAAGAACAGCTCCGGCGAGAAGGACAACATCCAGTTTGTCCCGTCGAACACCACCCCGCCATAGCCTGCCTGCGCGCGGCCGCGAATTGCGGCATAAAGCGCCAGCGGATGTCCGGAAAAGTCCATTTCCGCCCGAAAAGTGAGATTGGCCTGATAGATATCGCCGGCTTCGATATAATTCTGGACCTTTTCGAACGCTGCATCATAGGCGGTGCGGGATATCGAGGGTTCGAGCCGTCCCAGCCACGCGCCGTTGCGGTCGGGCAGTTGTTGGACAAGGTTATCCTGACTTAACTCGATGTAATCATTGAATATTCCAAACCATGCCAGCGGCGCAGGCAGATCCGCCGGAATCTTGCCCCGCAACCGCTCTTCCAGACCCAGTCCCGCTTCGTAGGACAGATAGCCGGCGACATGCTGCCCCGCCAGCCGGGCCCGCGACAAAGCTGCAAAACATGCTTCCAAATCTTCCAATTTACCGGCCCGGATGACCTCCACCGGATCGCGGTAAAGCCGCGCTGGCGCTGCATCACAGGCCCGCACATCGTCGAGCAAAACAAAGGGAGACTTTCCATCAAACATCAACCACCTCTAATTGCTTTTCATAGCGTTCGTCCATAAGCTTGGCGAAAGAAAACAGGGAGTGATCAGGATGCGGTTTGAACGGGCTTGGCAGATTGGCGTTATATTGTCGGTATTTACCGGTGCCCCGGCAGCGGCGGAAGCGAATGGCACAGCCCCCCGCCCGGCCGCTCTGGTCGCGGACCAGGTCCCCGCCATCCCGCAGGCGATTGTCGACCAGACCCGCCCCTATATGGAATATCGCACCGCCAGCTTTGTCGACTGGGACCCGAAGAGCAAGGCGATGCTGATCGCTACCCGCTTCGCCGAAACCCGCCAGCTGCACCGCGTTGCCGCCCCGATGGGACAGCGCGAGCAGCTGACCTTCGCCAGCGAGCCCGTCAGCAGCGCCCGCTACGCGCCCGACGGCTCGGCACTGTTGTTTCAGAAAGACAGCGGCGGCAACGAGATCAACCAGATTTTCGCGCTGCAAAACGGCCAGCCGAAATTGCTCACCGACGGCGAGACCCGCAATAGTCTGGGGCCCTGGTCGAGCAGCGGCAAGCTGCTCGCCTTCGGCTCGAACAAGCGTACCGGACTCTATAACGACATCTATCTGATGAACCCCGCCCATCCGGAAAGCGCCCGGATGCTGGTTGCCTCGACCGGTGGCGGCTGGTTCCCGATCGATTTCTCTCCCGATGACAAGCAGTTACTGGTGTTCAACTATGTATCGGTCACCGACAACCAGCTCTATCTGATCGACATCGCCGAGGGCAGCCTGCGCAAATTGACCAGCAGCAACGTGCCGGTTTCCTACGAAGGTCTGCAATTCGCCCCCGACGGCCGGCTCTGGGCCGCATCGGATGACGGCAGCGATGTCAAACGGCTCGGTATCGTCAACCTCGAAACTTCGCTGTTCGAACCGCTGGTCGACGAGAAAATCTGGGACATTGCCAATTTCGATATCAGCCAGAATGGCCGCTGGATCGCCTTCGAGGTCAATCAGGCGGGTCGTTCTCTGCTGAAATTCTACGATACGCAAAACGGCGATATCCGGGTTGTCGATGCCTTGCCGGCCGGAGTGATCAGCGGTGTGAAATTTGCCCCCTGGGGCGAGCTCGGCCTGACCCTGAACAGCAACCGTACCGGCATCGACGCCTATAGCGTCAATCCGGAGACGCTGGCGGTCACCCGCTGGACCAGAAGCGAGACCGGCGGGCTGGATGCTGCCGATAATGTCGTACCGGAACTGGTCGAGATCGAAAGCTTTGACGGCGAGAAAATGTCCGGTTTTCTCTATCGCCCCGATCCCGGGCGGCACAAGGGCAAACGCCCGCTGATCATCAACATCCACGGCGGGCCGGAGGGTCAGGCAACACCGCGTTTTCTGGGCCGCGACAACCATCTGGTCAACGAGCTCGGCATCACGATATTCTATCCCAATGTCCGCGGATCAACCGGCTTTGGCAAAAGATTTGTCTCGCTCGACAATGGCCCGTGGCGGCGGGAGGACAGCGTGCTCGATATCGGCGCGTTCCTCGACCATTTGCGCAAGGACCGGCGGATTGACCGCAAACGCATCGCCGTGACCGGCGGCAGCTATGGCGGCTATATGACGCTGGCGGCGATGCTGCGCTATGGCGACAGGTTGAAAGCCGGGCTGGAGATTGTCGGCATTTCGAATTTCGTCACCTTCCTCGAAAACACCCAGGCCTACCGTCGCGATTTGCGGAGAATCGAATATGGCGACGAGCGCAACCCCGACCAGCGCGCCAAATTGCAGGAAATCAGCCCGCTTATCCGCGCCAGCGAGATCAAAATCCCGCTGATGGTCGTCACCGGCGCCAATGATCCGCGCGTCCCGGCAAGCGAAGCCGACCAGATCATCGCCGCCGTCCGCGCCAACAGTCGCCCCGCCTGGCATTTGCTCGCCGAAAACGAAGGCCACGGCTTCCGCAAGAAGGCCAATGGTGATTATCAATTCTGGGCGAGTCTGATTTTCTGGAAGAAATACTTGCTGGAGGAGAAATAGGGCGGTTGGTGCGCACCGATCGTCCCGCCGATCATGATATCGAAACCTGTCCTGAAAATCCTGTTGCTCTACGCCGCGCTACTTACCGCAGCCGCTTTCGCGCTGGAATGGCTGCAATATCAATATTTCAGCAAGACCTATTCGGTTGAAATCTATGTTGTCCTGATCGCCCTTGCCTTTGCTGCGCTTGGGATCTGGGTGGGCCACCGGCTGACGGCGCGAAAACCGCGCGGGCCGTTTGAGCGGAACAGCGCCGCGCTAAAATCACTAGGCATATCCGGGCGGGAACTGGAAGTTCTCGAAGCATTGGCGGATGGTCAATCCAACAAGGAAATCGGCCGGACGCTGGATATCTCGCCCAACACCGTCAAAACCCATATCGCGAAACTCTACGAAAAACTTCAGGTCAACGGCCGTGTCCGGGCGATCGAGGAAGCACGGACCCTGCATCTTATCCCCTGATATATCGGGGTGATAATGGCCCAGTCACCCATCCGGGTGATTTCCAAAAGCCGTCGCGGCTGTCATAACCACCGCACAAGCGGAGGAAAGATCATGCAGAAAATCGCCTTAACCTATGGAGTGTTGTCCGGGACTATCACCATTGTCACATTGATCCTGGGCCTGGTTGTCAGCGACGGCGGTAGTTTCCTGTCGTCAGAACTATTCGGTTATCTGACCATGCTGGTTGCGCTGTCGATGATATTCATCGGTATCAAGCGCTATCGTGATCAGGAACTCGGCGGTGTGATCCGCTTCCTTCCCGCATTCGCCATGGGCCTCGCCATCGCGGTTATCGCCGGGCTCATATACACGGTCGTCTGGGAGCTATATTCGATGAGCAACGGCTACGCCTTTATCGACAGCTATGTGAACAGCGCGATCGAGGCCAAAAAGGGAGCGGGTCTGACGGCGGGAAAACTGGCGCAGGAAATTGCGACCCTGGAAGAAATGCGCTCCGATTACGGGAAAATATATATCCGTATGCCGATGACTTTCATGGAGATATTCCCGGTGGGCCTGATCATCGCGATCCTGTCCGCAGCGGTTTTGCAAAACCCGAAAATCCTGCCGGTCCGGCAATAGCGTAGCAATTGGGAGAATGAAAATGAAACTCGGAGCCTTTTCGGTCAGCCTGTCGGTCAAGGACATCGCCGCTTCCAGAGCCTTTTACGAGAAACTTGGTTTTGCCAAATTTGGCGGCGACGTAGACCAGAAATGGCTGATCCTGAAAAATGGCGAGACAATGATCGGCCTGTTCGAGGGCATGTTTCCCAAGAATATGCTGACCTTCAACCCGGGATGGGATCAGGATGGACAGAATCTCGATGATTTCGACGATGTCCGCGAAATCCAGAAGTCATTGCTGGCAGCGGGTGTCAAACTCGACAGCCAGACCGAAGGCAGCGACGGTCCAGCCAGTATCATGTTGACCGATCCGGATGGCAACCCGATCCTGATCGACCAGCACCGCTAAGCCATTTTGCGCAGGTTCGGGTGATTGCCAATGCTCGCCCGGATCGCATCCAGCGCCGGTTTCCGCATCGCCGATTTCTGATAGGCATAGGCATGGCCCGGCAGCTTGGCGAGTTGCCCCGCAATCGCGGTAGCCTGACCGACCACCTTGTCCGGTTCGACCAGCATATCGAGATATCCCGCCTCGACGGCACCCTTCGGATCGTAGATGAAAGCCTGGATCATCGCGCGGGTCTGGTGCAGCGGACTGAGTCTATCCCGCGCCAGTTCGACCGCAAATACCGGTAGTGTCATACCGGTAATCGATTCATTCGCACCCAGTTTGAAATCGCCGGCCGCGCCAATCCGCGTGTCGCAAGCCATTAGCAGAAACACACCCATCGCGATCGCGTGCCCGTTACAGGCTCCCACAACGGGCATTGGTCCGCCGTAGAGACGGAGCACCAATTCGGATGCCCGGTCGAGCAGACAGACAGAATCGTCACGGGTAAAGCTGCCCATCATGCCGAGATCAAAGCCGCCGGAAAAACGCCCTTCGCGGCCAGTCAGAACGATCGCTTTGGCGTCCGCCTCGGCCTTGTCCAGTGCTTCATTGAGCGCGATCATCAGATCGAAATTGACGGCATTGGCCTTGCCATCGTCCATGGTAATCAGGGCAACGTCATTCTGGATATCGACGGAAATGCTCATGGTCTGTCCTTTTCAACGCGACGTTTAATTGTTCAGTTAAGCCTATTGGCAGAATCTTTCACGTCAACGGAAAAATCAGCGGTGAAAACCGTGGAAACCGTTAGGAAACTCGCCCAGTCAGACAATCCGTAACGGCACAGCGCTCAGCTCACCTGCCCTATTATTTTTGTCAAACGCGCGACATCCTCCCGATCATGATAAAGCGCGAAGCCAATGCGCAGAACATCTCCGCGGACATCGGTCACGACATTCTGCGCAGCCAGCCTGTCATGAAGCGCCGACGCTGTTTCCCCACGAAAGGCGAGAAAGCGGGCATGCTGCTGATCGTTAAGCGGATTGAGCAATTCAAAACCTGCCAGAGCATCCTCCTCCAGAAACTGAGCCTGCAGAGTCGCGACGTGGTCCGAAATCACAGCCGTCGTCAGCCCCTCGCTATCCAGCATATTCTGCACGGCATTGAACCGGTAGATACCGGAAGGATCGAACGTACTGCCCAGAAACCGCCGCCCGTCCGGCGCATAGCCGACATCTCCGGGTGCCAGGGCGAGATCGTCAAATGCGGCATACCAGCCGGTGACAACCGGTCGCTCGGCAAAACCCGGCGGCGCATGGAGGAAGCAGGCCCCTTCTCCCGCCATCGCATATTTATAACCACCCGCAAGGTAAAACACCCGATCGGCAATCTGCGACAGATCGGTTTCGATCGCCATAAAGCCGTGATAGCCGTCAATCACCACCCAGGGCCCTTCGGGACGGGCCAGCGCCGCAAGCTCGTCCAGCGCGGAGATGATGGTGCCGGAATTGAACAAAACATGGCTGGCGAATATCAGATCGAATTCACCGGACTGTGCAGTCTCTAGCAAGCCACCCGGTGACGCCGTTTGCAGAACGACCTCCCCCGCCTCCACCCAGCGGGTCATTTGCCGGCGAAAGCTGTGAAACTCACCATCGGTCGCGAGCACTCGAACCGGTCGTGCCGGAATAGCGGACAGGATCCGCACAATAAAGTCGTGGGTATTTGGCGCGAAGCAAAGCGTCGCGGGATCGGGCAATTTCAGTTCATCAGCTACATGTTGCTGCGCTTCGGACCAGACAGGCCCCATGATCTTGTCCCATTTGTGATCTGCCAGCACCGCCGCATCCTGCCAAGCCGCCATATGGCCTTCATAGCTGGCATCAGGCCAGAGATGATGGCTGTGCGCGGCAAAATGCAGGCGCTCCGGGTTCGCCGCAAGAGACTTGGAGAACAGATGTTTCCAGCTCATAACTGGGTACGCAGCGACCATAGTTCCGGAAAGGCCCGCTTGCCCACCGTGCTCTGCAGATAGGAAACGCCAGCGGTTCCGCCGGTTCCCATTTTTCCGCCGATGATCCGCTCGACGGTCAGCACATGTTTGTGCCGCCAGGTCGCCATCGCATCATCCAGATCGACCAGTTTTTCCGCCAGTTGATAGAGTTCCCAATATTTCTCCGGATTGCGATAGACTTGCAGAAAGGCCGCCTCGACCTGTTCCGACGGCTGATGGGAAACGGCAAAATCACGGTCAAGCAGGTCCGGTGCAATATCGAAACCGGCCCGAGCCAGCGCCGCTATCGCATCATCCCAGATGCTCGATTGATCGAGAGCAGCCTGCATCGCCACCAGCGCTTCCGGACGATCGTCCTGATATTTCAAAAAGGCCTTGTCCTTGAGGCCGAGCATATATTCCACGGTCCGGAACTGATCGGACTGAAAACCGGAACTGGGCCCCAGCACATGGCGAAAACGCGTATAGTCACTGGGCGTCATTGTGGACAATACATCCCAACTCAACGTCATCACCGCCTGGATGCGGCTAACCCGCGCAAGCGCCTTATAGGCAGGCACGAGCGCGTCGGCGGCTATTTGCTGTTTGGCGAAGCGCATCTCGCGGATGATTTGCTTGAGCCAGAGTTCCTTGGTCTGGTGGATGATGATGAACAGCATCTCGTCGTCCAGATCGGATCGGGGGTGCTGGGCGTCCAGCAATGTGTCGAGCGCCAGATAGCGCGCATAGGTCATGGTGGATTTATCGGTCATGCGAGAGTGTAACGCTGCGGAGACCTTATGGGAAGAGCATCGATGTCGATGGCACGTCGGCTTCTGGCAGTCACCAAAAAGCGTTCAAAGCCGCGAGTTTTGTTAAATTTTTAATGAAACCCAAGCTTGGGAGAGATCTCTGGAGGCCCGACCCGGAATCGAACCGGGGTGCGCGGATTTGCAATCCGCTGCGTCACCACTCCGCCATCGGGCCGGAGAGAGGGCGCGAATTGCTTCGCTTTGCTAGTAAAGTCAACCCAAACTTGCATCATCCGTTTTTGGTGGTGCATATTGTCAGAAATGGCCCGATTGTCGCGCAAAAGACGCAGTCGGCATAAATTCGCCGGATTCCATCTTGGCGCAAGTGCCAAGCCCCGCTAGAAGCGACAAAATCTCCTCCATAGTGTATTGTGTTAATAATACAGGCGTGGCATGGACGAAAAACATATTTTGGAAGGATCGACTCTTGGGTCAGGAAAATTTCAAGCAGATGCGCAAAGCCATGGTGGTCAGCCAGTTGCGTACCACTGACGTCAGTGATCCGCGTGTTATCGCGGCCATGAGTCATGTCCCGCGCGAAGATTTTGTGCCCGCTGCCCAACGCAGCTTCGCTTATGCCGACCGCGGCGTGCAAGTCGGCGAAGGCCGGGCTTTAAATCCGCCGCTCACCACCGGGCGGTTGTTGAATGTCGCGCATGTGACAAAGAATGACAATGTCTTACTGATCGGCGCGGCCACGGGCTATACAGCGGCTGTTTTAGCCCAACTCGCCGGTTCGGTGACAGCGATCGAAGCGAATGCCAAACTGGCGGCGACCGCGAAGAAAAATCTGGCGGGCGTTGAAGGAATCACGATTGAAACGGCCGAACATGTGGACGGCTGGAGCAAATCGGCACCTTATTCCGTGATCGTTATTGATGGAGTGGTGGATCAGATTCCCCAAACCCTTGTCGATCAACTCGCCCCGGACGGACGAATCGTGGCAGCAGTCATGAATGATGGCGTATCTCGTCTTGCTTTAGGCCGCACGGCTGGGGAACATGTTGGCTATCAATATTTTGCCGATTGCGGGGGATGTCCCCTGCCTGGTTTTGACAAAGCAAAAACCTTCACTTTTTAAAGGCGTTCGGGAGAGACTTGAGATGAATAGACGTCGCCTTTTTGCTGGAACGGCTATCCTGACGTTGCTGTCTGCGCCAGTGCAAGCAGACACGCTCCGCGATGCCCTCGTGGCTGCTTATCAAACAAACCCCACCCTGTCCGGCGCGCGCGCCGCCCAGCGGGCGACCGACGAGACCGTCGCCATTGCCAAAGCGGATGGCCGCCCCAGCGCGACCACTGATTTCGGTTTTCAGGAAAATTTCCTGCGCAGCGCCAATAGCTTCACTGCACCTCTGCGCCAGTCCACTGCGGGCGGCTCGGTCACTGTACCGATCTACTCGGGCGGAGCGGTAAAAAATGCCGTCCGCGCCGCCAAGACCAGAGTCGAAGCGGGTCAGCTGGACCTCCGCGCAACCGAGGCAAGTCTTTTCAGCAATGTTGTCGCCACCTATATGGACGTCATCCGCGACACGGCAATCGTCAAACTGAACCGGGCAAATGTCGGCGTCCTCTCGGTCAATCTGGAAGCGACCAGCGATCGGTTCGAAATCGGCGATTTGACCCGGACCGACGTAGCACAATCGGAATCCCGGCTGGAAGTAGCAAAGGGTGATCTGGAAACCGTGCGCGCGAGTCTGATCCGCAGCAAGGAAAATTACATCGCGCTGGTCGGACACGAGCCCGGCGATCTGGAAGCGCCTCCGCCATTGCCAAACCTTCCCGAAACACCGGATCAGGCCGTCGATATCGCGCTAACATATAATCCGGATCTACTCGCCGCCAAAGAACGCGCAGCGGCCGCGGAATTTGATATCAAAACGGCCCGAGCCGCCAACAAACCCAAGGTTTCGACTTATGTTCAAGGGCGCTATTTGAATTACCATGGAACGCTTGGCGGGAATATTGCCGGCACAACTTTCATTCAGGAACAATCCACTGCAGAAGTCGGCATCCAGGCAAGCATGCCGATTTACCAGGGGGGCCGACCGGCTGCGCAAATCCGTCAGGCGCAAGCCCGCTCTGGCCAGACTTACGAGCAGCTGATTGCGGTCGAGCGCGACGTGATTTCGCAGACCCGTGCGGCTTATTCCAGCTGGCGCGCATCCGAGCGGGTCATCCAGTCTTCGGAGCGTGCCGTAGCCGCTGCCAGCCTGTCGCTGGAGGGAGTTCGGGCAGAAAATTCCGTCGGCAACCGGACCATATTGGACATACTGAACGCCGAGCAGGAATTGCTCAACGCCCAGGTGCAACTGGTGACCGCGCGGCGCAACAGCTATGTCGCTGGTTTTTCCCTGCTAGCCGCAATGGGGCGGGCGGAAGCCCGCGATCTGGGTCTCGAAGGCGGACCGCTTTATGATCCAAAGGTCAATTACGAGCGGGTCGACGATATGTTCTATGACTATCAAAGCGATCCGAATCCGGAACCGCAGGCAACCAGAACCGTTGACACTCAGGCCCAAAAAGCGGAGATAGAGCCGTTGCCTGAGATACCGACGCGCCGATAGAATGAATAGCGTCGATTAGTTTCGACCACAGAGTATAAGTTTGGGGGTTTCGCACATGGCCGAACAGAACAGGGAATCATCGATGGAGGAAATCCTCTCGTCGATCAAACGCATCATCGCCGATGACAAGGCGATCGACGAGGATCGCCCCCAGCAACGTCGGAAAGCTCCGCTGAAACCAGCGCTGCAGGCTGTCCCGGATATCAAGCCGGCGAACGAAGAAGTGCTTGAACTGACCAACGAGTTGCCGGAAGCAGACAATCCATCCGCACAAGGCGTCTTTGGAGACCGCCGCAAGGAAGAGCGGCTGATTGACGACAACAAGCTTGATAGCATGCGCCAATCGCTCTCGGCGCTGGTCGAAAAAGGCGCGATGGAACGCCGGATGCCACAGCAACAGTCCGGCGGCACGTCGCTCGAAGACCTGACCCGTGAAATGATGCGACCACTGATCAAAGAATGGCTGGACCAGAATCTGCCCGACCTCGTCGAAGAATTGGTATCCCGCGAGATTCAGCGGTTAAGCGACAAATAGTCCTTCACCCCTAATCCCAATTGCCTTGTCAGACAGCCGTGCTAAACTCCCGGCCATGACAAAATATTTCAAAACATTTACCACGGCCCTGTTCCTGACCGGTGCCATTGTGCCAACCCTTGCTTCGGCCAGACCAATGACGCCGGAGGATCTCGCGACGCTGAAACGGATGGGATCGGTTAGTATTTCTCCTGACGAGAAATGGGCTGCCTATGACGTGACAGAAACGCAGCCAGAAACCTACGAGCGGTCGAGTGCGCTATATCTCCTTGATATCGATGCCGCCGATGCAACACCCGTCCGGATTCTCGACGCAGCTGGAAAAAGCGAACATAGTCCGGCGTTCGCGCCGGATGGCAGCCTCTATTATCTCAGCGACGCCAGCGGCTCGGAACAGCTTTGGCATGCCGACATTCTATCAGGGGATAAAGTGGGAAAACCGGTTCAGGCGAGTGATCTAAAAGCCGATATCGCCGGCTTCAAATTGTCTCAAACCGGCAAGCAAATCGCGCTCTGGGGCGACATTGCCCGAGACTGTCCGACGTTCGGTTGTGACGAAAGCGGCAACAGGGCCGAACCCGGACCAGGAACCGGCCGCGAATATGATGAATTGTTCATCCGCCACTGGTCGAGCTGGGAAACGCCGGGAAATTATAGCCGGATATTTGCCTTTGAACTGAAAGACGGAAAGATAGCGGGCGAAGGCTCCGCTCTGGATGGTGATCTGACCGGCGACAGTCCTTCCAAACCATTCGGAGGCGGTGAGGAAATCGCGTGGGTACCGGGAGAGGATGGTGTCTTCTTCGCACTCAGAGTTGCGGACCGCAATGAACCTAAATCCACCAATATCGATATTTACGGTGCCAAGGCCGATGGCAAGGAAACCGTCAATTTTACCGCTAATAACAAGGCTACTGACACGTTACCGGCCTTTTCGTCGGACGGTGAATGGCTGGCCTGGGCCGCGATGGAGAGACCTGGCTATGAGGCTGATCGGCTTGTCGTAAAATTGCGCAAGCAAGGCAGCGATGAAGACGAAGCCATTGCCCTGACCAAGGATTGGGACCGTTCGGTCGGATCAATCGTCTGGACGCCCGATAATAAATATCTCATCGTGACCGCGCAGGACGTGCTCGATCATCCGGCCTTTGCAGTGGAAGTCGCGACCGGCAAAGTCACGCGTCTGACGGCGGAAGGCAATGTCGGCACCACGATACCCTTGCAGGACGGCTCGCTGATCTACACAATGAACAGCCTGCAGGCGCCGACGGACATTTATCGCCGCACGGCGGGCGGAAATGTCACGCAGCTGACCAATATCAACGGTCGTGAGTTGGCCGAAATCGACAAGGTCGAAATCAAGCGGTTCAATTTTCCCGGTGCCAATGGCGACACAGTCTGGGGTCAGATCATCAAACCTCAAGGCGCGACCGGCAAACTGCCGATGGCCTTTCTCGTCCACGGCGGTCCCCAGAGTAGTTTCGGCAACAACTGGTCTACCCGCTGGAATCCGAAAGTGATGGCGGCGCAAGGCTATGCGGCGGTTACCGTCGATTTCCATGGTTCTGCCGGTTACGGACAAAAATTTACCGACAGCATCAATCAGGATTGGGGCGGCAAGCCGCTGGAGGACCTGAAGCTGGGTTATGCAGCGGCGCTGAAGATCGATCCACAAATCGACGGCGAGCGTTCCTGCGCTCTCGGCGGCTCTTATGGTGGTTATATGATGAACTGGATTGCCGGCAACTGGCCAGACCGGTTCGACTGTTTGATCAATCATGCCGGTGTATTCGATCTGCGCGCAATGGCGCTAAGCACGGAAGAATTGTGGTTCGATCAATGGGATCATGGCGGCAACTGGTGGTCGCGACCCAACCCGGAAAAATGGAATCCCGTCAACAAGATCACCAACTGGAAAACACCGACTCTGTTCATCCACGGCGAAAAGGATTTCCGGATCCCCTATACCCAAACTATCATGCCGTTCACCGTATCGCAGGAAATGGACATCCCGTCCAAATTGTTGATCTTTCCCGATGAAAACCACTGGGTGCTCAAGGGCAAGAATAGTGTGCAATGGTACCGGACGGTCTTTGACTGGATGGATAAATGGACAGCGGCCGGCAATCAGGAAAGCGAAGGCGAGTGAGCTTTTTCCCGACCGAAGAACGCGATGGTACGATCATCGTCACGCTGACCAACGGGGAACGCAATACACTCCATCCGGCTCTGCTGGAGGAGGGAATTGCGGCCTTGCAGGCATTGGCCAAAGATCCTCCAAAAAATGGCATTGTTCTGACTGGGGCCGGTGAACATTTCACCTGCGGGATGGACACGAAAATCGTGGCGACACTGGACAAAGCCGGCCAGATTCACGCAGCAGCGGCTATAGACGCATTTGCGGCAGCGCTGCATCGCCTGCCCTGTGCGGTGGTGGTCGCGCTCAATGGCAACGCCATTGGCGCGGGCGGTATCATGGCGCTCGCAGCAGACTGGATCGTCGCAGCGCAAGGCGATTACAAAATCGGACTGCCCGAAGCGAAGGCGGGCCTGCCATTCCCGCCCGTTCCACAAGCGATCCTCGATCATTGGCTTGACCCCGTCTGGCGGCGAAGACTGGCTTTGTCATCCCATTTGCTTACACCGGTAGAAGCTTTGAGCGCGGGACTGGCTGACGAGTTGGCAGGGCCGGCTCAATTGCTGGATCAAGCCGTCGCGCGTGCGCAGGAACTGGCGGCCCAACCGGGGTTCAAGGCTTGCAAGCGGCAATTGCGCGCCAAGGCCAATGCGGAAATTGATGCAATACTGGGCTAGCCGGCCGAAACACTCGAACAGATTGACGCTTTTCCGTTAGCCCTGAGCCAGTCGAAGGGCGTTCTATTTTTATAGGTGCGGTTCAACAGGCTCACCATTAACGGACAATTGCCTGTTGTTTACGGTGAAAACCAATGCCAAAGGCTCAGCATGACCTTAGATAAAAATTTCGACCCCGCCGCCATTGAAGCTCGCTGGTATGAGCATTGGGAAACCAAGGGACTGTTCCGGCCGGAACGCGATGATCGCGAGCCGTTCACGATCGTCAACCCTCCGCCCAACGTCACCGGCAGCCTGCATATCGGCCATGCTCTGGACAATACATTGCAGGACATCGTCATCCGCCACGAACGGATGAAGGGCAAGGATGCGCTCTGGGTCGTCGGTATGGATCACGCCGGTATCGCCACCCAGATGGTGGTCGAGCGTCAGATGAACGAGCGCCAGGAAAAGCGTACCGACTTCACCCGCGAGGAATTTGTCGAGAAAGTCTGGGCGTGGAAAGAGGAAAGCGGCGGCACGATTACCGGCCAGCTGCGGCGTCTCGGCTGTTCGATGGACTGGTCCAACGAACGCTTCACCATGGACGAGGGCATGAACGAGGCCGTACTCAAGGTCTTTGTCGATCTCTATAATGACGGCCTGATCTATCGCGACAAGCGCCTGGTCAACTGGGACCCGGCGCTGAAAACCGCGATCTCAGATCTGGAAGTCGAGACCACCGACACCAAGGGCAGCTTCTGGCATTTCAAATATCCGCTCGCCGACGGCGTGACGCTGGATAACGGGCAGGACTATATCGAGGTCGCGACGACACGGCCTGAAACGATGCTGGCCGATATGGCGGTTGCCGTACATCCAAGCGATGACCGCTATAAGAGCGTGATCGGCAAGGAAATCCTGCAGCCGATCACCGGGCGCCGCTTCAAGATTGTTGCCGACGAACATGCCGATCCCGAGCTGGGTAGCGGCGCGGTGAAAATCACGCCGGGCCATGACTTTAACGATTTCGAGGTCGGCAAGCGTGCGGGCTTTGCGGCTGGCGAGATGCTCAATATGCTCGATTGCGAGGCCAATGTCTGCCAGACCGCTGACGGGCTGGTACCAGACGAATATATCGGACTGCACCGGTTCAAGAAAGACGGCATCAATGGCGCCCGCGAACTGGTTGTCCAGCGGCTGAAGGAACAGGGCTTCCTGATTCCGCATGTCTCGAAAAACAAGGACGGCGAAACCGTCGAGCATGACGCCGAACCGCGCACCATCGCGACACCTTTCGGTGATCGCGGCGGCGTGGTGATCGAGCCGTGGCTGACCGACCAATGGTATGTTGATGCAGAGACGCTTGCGCAACCCGCAATCAAGGCTGTCCGTGATGGCGATATCGAGATCGTTCCCAAGACCTGGGAAAAGACCTATTTCAACTGGATGGAGAATATCCAGCCATGGTGCGTTTCACGGCAGCTTTGGTGGGGACACCGTATTCCCGCATGGTTTGACGAAAACGGCAAGATCTATGTCGCCATGGATGAAGCTTCAGCGCAGGCGCAAGCTGGCGCAGACGTTGTGCTTACTCGCGATCCAGATGTCCTCGACACCTGGTTCTCCTCCGCTCTTTGGCCCTTCGGCACGCTCGGGTGGCCGGAGAAAACCAAAGACCTTGAACGCCATTACCCCAATGACTTGTTGATCTCCGGCTTCGATATCCTGTTCTTCTGGGACGCGCGGATGGCGATGCAGGGCATCCAGTTCATGAAAGAAGTGCCGTGGAAGCGACTCTATCTCCACGGACTGGTGCGCGCCGAAGATGGCTCCAAAATGTCCAAGTCCAAGGGCAATGTCGTCGATCCGCTCGGCCTGATCGACCAATATGGTGCCGACGCATTGCGCTTCTTCATGGCAGCGATGGAAAGCCAGGGCCGCGACATCAAGATGGATGACAAAAGAGTCGAAGGTTATCGCAACTTTGCCACCAAGCTGTGGAATGCTTCCCGCTTCTGCGAAGTGAACGGCATTGGCGCAAGCAAGACTCTCGCCGCACCGGAAGCCACTCTGCCGGTCAATCGCTGGATCATCAGCGAAGTTGTCGAAACGCAGGGCGCACTCGACAAGGCGCTGGCCGACCTTCGCTTCGATGCGGCGGCCAACACCATCTACCACTTCACCTGGGACCGGTTCTGCGACTGGTATCTCGAACTGATCAAACCGGTTTTGCAGGGTGAGGATGCCAATTCGGCAGACGAAACCCGTATTGTCGCCGGCTGGGTTCTCGACCAGATCATCGTCATGCTGCACCCGTTCATGCCTTTCATTACGGAAGAACTCTGGCACAGCATGGGCGACCGAGAATATGATCTGATTGTAGCCAAATGGCCGGAGCCGAAAGCGGACATCGACAAGGAAGCAAAAGCGGAAGTCGACTGGCTCATTCGTCTCATCTCGGCCACCCGCACGGCAAAAGTCGAACTCAACATTCCGCCCGGAACAAAAATGTCAGCCCACGTCCGCGATGGCGATGATGCTCTGGCAGAGCGTATCCAGCGTCAAAGCTCTGCGCTGAACCGCGTTGGCAGGCTGGAAAGCTTTTCCTTCGATGCTGCACCGGAAGGCGCAACTGCTCAAATCGTGGTAGATGGTGCAACTTATGTGCTGCCACTGGCAGGTGCCGTCGATTTCGCAGCAGAAAAGGCGCGGCTAACCAAGGCGCTGGAAGCATCGCAGAAAGAAGCCAAGTCTTTGTCAGGTCGTCTCGGGAACGCGAATTTCGTCGAAAAAGCCAAACCGGAAGCGGTCGAAAAAGCTCGTTCCGACCTCTCCGACAAAGAAGCGGAAGCCGAACGGTTACAGGCGGCAATTGATCGGTTGGGATAATCCTGCTCGAGAATATCAGCAATTTGGCTAATTTTGGAACTAATCGGAGATGGTTCCCCGCCTCCGCGGCGATACCGGCTTCCGATATCTCTCTTAGCTATCGTTCCCGCGTCGCATTTTTTCGGCGCCAGCGCGCATTTTCACGGCCCCTTCACGCATTTTTTCCGCGCCGCCTCGCATTTCGGGGGCGCTAGCCAGCAACTGCTCGGCCGTGACTTGCGTATCTCTGTGGTCATTCTGGCGCGCCGCCTCGCGTTCGCGAAAAACAGGGTCGCGTTCCAGCCGGTCGGCATAGGCTTCCATTTCGTCGGCGCCGCGCAGCATCTCATCGGCACCCTTTTCCATGCCAACAGCAGCTTCAGCCATCCCGGCCGTCACTTGGGCTTTGATATCCCGTGCGAGCGTTTTGCTCCATTCTCCATGGTGCTGGTGTTTCGCATCACGTGCTTGGCTCGCCATCGCCGGCAATATCGACGCCGCGACAAGGCCCAATCCCCCAGCAAACGAGAAATAGCGTTTATCAACCATCGGATTCTCCATGTCATCTTGCCGCGCCCGATGCGCGACCTAGTGACTACGAGTGTAATCGATGGCTGGGGATTTGATACCGGCCATCGATCAACGGCCAATGGAAATGGACAAACGGTCGGAGCGGCGTTTACCGGCCTTGCGCTCTCCAGCGCTTGATCACCCGCTGGATGATTTCTTCTTCGCCGCCTTGCTCGCGCCATAGCTCGGAGAATACCGGATCTTCCGAAGCCGGACGCCGGTCCTCGGCCAGCGTATCGAGAGAAACGCGAATGGGAATGGCAACGCCTTCGCCACAGCAAATCACTTCACGATTGCGCAAGGCTGGAATGGAGTCGAGAAATCCGCGCGCACCCTCCGGCATAGCGGCTTTCACAAAGGCCTGATCTCGGTCATTGTTGAGACGCATCGACAGGATTGTACCACATTGCGACAGCACACCTTCGGCCAGATCCGACGGCCTCTGGGTGATAAGACCCAGAGAGACGCCATATTTACGGCCTTCCTTGGCGATCCGGCTGAGAATATCGCGAACACTGCTTTCCTCGGCAACATCATCATTCGGAATGTATCGATGCGCTTCCTCGCAGACCAAAAGCATCGGCCGCTGCGGTTCATTTCGGGCCCATATAGCGTAATCGAACACCAGGCGACTGAGCACAGAAACCACGGTAGGCGTGATTTCGGACGGCATTGCCGAGACATCGATAATCGAGATCGGTTTTCCCTCGGACGGTAGTCTGAAAATCTTGGCAAGAAATGCCGCCATTGTGTCGCCGACAAGCATCCCGGAAAACATGAAACTGTAGCGCGGATCGGCCTTGATCTCGTCGATCTTGGATTTCAGCCGTTGATAGGGGGCGCTGTTGGTCGCCTTGTCGAGCTTGCCCATCTCGTTCTGAAGTATCCCTGTCAGATCGGACAGCAAATAGGGCACAGGTGAATCCACGGTCAGCTTCGCAATATTTGCAGATGCCTGACTTTTTGCTTTTGCTGCCAGCAGACATTTGGCGAGAATGTCGCAGTCCATCTGTTTGGCATCACCTCTCGACTGGACAAATACTTCACAATGTTCACGAAAATTCATTAGCCAATATGGCAGGTTGAGGTTGTTCACGTCGAATAATTTGCCATTTTCCTTGAAGGCGGCAGAATATTCTCCGTGAGGATCAATCATGATGATATGGCCTTCGGGAGCCAGATCACAAATCTTATGGAGAATGAGAGCCGCAGAAGTCGACTTACCCGTACCTGTCGATCCCAGAAGCGCGAAATGCTTACCAAGCATGGCATCGACATAAAGGGCCCCGCGTATATCGTCCGTGGGATAGACCGTGCCGATTTCAACATTGGCCCGGCCATCGGATGCGTAGACCTGTTTCAGATCCGCTGTGGTCACTGCGTAGACCAGCGAGGCTGGCGTTGGATAGCGGGTTACACCACGGCGAAAATTGTAAATATGTCCGGTAAGCTGTTCTTCGTCACCTTCTCCCAGAAAATCGATCTCGGCGACCACCAGCCCCGACTGACCTTCATAAAGCCTCTGAGTTCGGATATTGGCCAGCAGCCATGTTTGGCCAACACGAATTTTGACCTGACTGCCCACCTGGCCAGCCATTCTTACTGTTGCATCGGGATGATCAAGCAACCTGGTCAGGACGGCACTATCCATGACAATTTTGGAACCCGACCCCGCAATTTCAATGACTTCGCCAATTTTATGGCCTTCGGTGCGCTTTGGAGCGGGAGCGTGTTCACTATGGCCCTGCGTTTCATTTCCTGAAACCGGAAGAGGTGCAGATGCGGGAAAATTATGAGAACCCATGTCGGACATTACGGTTTTTCCTGTGTTACTGGTCAAAACACCGGACTAATGCTTCATGGTTAAGGAAGATTTACCGCACCTAAAGAAAGGTAAATTCGCAGGCTTGCCGCTGAACAAGCCTCACATCTTGCGGAACAGATAACCGGCAGACCAGCCTAGAAAAACCGAAATGAACACAGCAATCAAGCCATATAGAAAGCCGTTGTTCTGGGATAGATTGGTTATAAAACGCCCCATTCCGATTTTTTCAATCGTAACCTCTTTGACTTCTGCCGCCTCTACCCGCCCATCGAGAATTAGGAAGGTTTCTGCCGTATAATCGCCTACCGGGACACTGGCGGGCAGATTGATCCGCGCCTGATACAACACGCTGTTGGTGATCTTCACGCTATTGGGCAAATTCTTGAATAGATTTCCGCGGGCATTCAGATCCACCAGCCCGTTAACGAAGCGATCCAGTTCACGACTGTCGATTGCTCCAGCCGGAGAAAGCTGCAAATGATTTAGTCCCAATTCGTAGATATCTGCCGTTTTGCCATCTACAATCTCGTCGATCGGTTTGGAAGACGCAACCGCGTAGAAGCCGGGGGCGGAACGGAATTCGCTGCTTGCCGCATTGATCCATATCCCCGCTATCTGTTGCTTTTCACGCACGACAATGGATTCAACCGGCCCCTTGAGAACAACCACGATATCTGCCTGATCGGTATTGCGCGTACCCGGCGGATAGGTGATAGCACCAAAGAGCAGCAATTGTGCACCGTTGAAATCACCCCTGATGCTGATCCGATCCTGAGATACTTCCGGAACCAGTACCGGGGTCGCAGCCATGGTCATGACGGCAATACCGAACACCGCGAGCAAGCGGGGCAAAAGAGTCCGCCACTGCATCACAGGAGTTGCACCGTGTATATTTCATCGGGCTGGAAGCCCAAGCCCAATGCCATGCGTATGGCAACAAGCAGGACCATGGCTGCCAAACTCAGCCGCAAATATTCCGGTCGCATACGCTGCGCGAATTTTGCGCCCAGTTGCGCGCCGGTCACGCTGCCAAGGAGCAGCAATGAAGCCAAAACGATATCAACCGCTCGCGTCGTCATGCTGTGCATCATCGTCGACGCAATGGTCACGAACAGGATTTGAAACAGCGAGGTTCCGACCACCACCTGAGCGCCCATGCCGAGCAGATAAAGCATCGCCGGTACCATGATAAAGCCACCACCAACACCCAGCAACATAGTCAAAATGCCGGTAAGCAGACCGAGCACGAATGGCGCGATCGGCGAAATATAGAGGCCGGAGCGGTAAAAGCGCCATCGGAATGGCAGGTTGGCGACCAAAGGATGATGACGCCTCTTCCGCGCGGGCATCGGTTTTCCGGCGCGCAGTGCCCTGACACTCTGCAAGGATTCTTTGAACATCAAACCGCCGATACTCGAGAGCATCAGGACGTACAGAACATTGATGACGGTGTCGATCTGGCCCCACCTCTGCAGAATCTGGAACAGCCCGGTGCCAATCAGCGTTCCGAATATACCGCCAACCACCAATATCCCGCCCATCCGGAAATCTACTCCCTTGCGGCGCATATGAGCCGCAACACCCGAAATACTGGCACCCGTGACCTGGGTGGATGCAGAGGCAGCGGCGACCGTCGGCGGAATGCCGTAGAAAATTAGCAGCGGAGTAGTTAGAAAACCGCCACCGACGCCGAACATACCGGACAAAATTCCCACAAGACCGCCAAGCAGGACTATGACAAATGCATTGACTGAGAGATTGGCGATTGGGAGATATATGTCCATATTCCAATTGGACTAATCTCTTTTTGTTGCGGGATAAAGGGCGTTGCGGTTCGCAACGTCAAAAATCAATCCGTTTACCGATCAGGGACAAAATCCGGTTCGCTTAAAATCCAGTTGAAACGGTTAGCGCCAGGCCATTTTCTGGCCGTGCATTTCCGGCAATCCGGAACCGCCAGTCGACAGAGAAACGCGCTGATGCAGAACCCAGAGGGATTCTGATATCTGCTCGCGGCCCAACATCCAATCGAGCTATCTGGCGTTCACCGCCAGCCCATGCCCCAACTCCAAAATATAATTTCTTTCTTCCGGATTCAGCGACGGGATGCTGCAAGGTAGCAGCCCCGTCAAAAAAATAGCTTTCGTTGTCACCTAAAATATATCCCGCCTGAGCGTAGGTCTCGAGCAGAATATCTTCCACAATTTGATCAGGGCCCGTGCCACCAGCCATATAAAAGGCTGTTCCCCGATCCCCGCCCGAACCTGCATCCAGCCGCTTTTCGGCATGGATAGAAAAAGGCAAGTTCTGAACCGGATGCATCCGGAGACCAACAGCGGCTTCCTCCTGCGCCAGTGGCGCCAGCGCGGTGGTCAGCCTTCCATAAACCGCTATTTCAGGGTTCGGCTTGGCCAATATCGGATAGGACAAGATGACACCGGCCTGACTACCCCCATATTGTCCATTTGATATGATGAAATCCTGCCCTCTCGACTCCGGATCTGCGCTTTGAAAGACTCGTCTGGCGAAAACCCAAGCATAACCGATAAGTCCATTTCGGCGCAGCTTTGCGGTTAGGTTTTGGCCCGGAGGTTTATTCAATTCAACCCTTTGCGAAAGGCTGGGTGCTTGCTGGGGTGATATGCCGGCTGGAAGCCGGTAATTGACGTCCGCCGCTCGCATGTTCGCCAGCAGAAAATGCGGTCTGGAAATGAGCCGGTCGGCGGACATCCGATCAATCGATCCTCGCGGAGGATAGAACGGGGGGAAAAAGGCCTTGTTTTCGCCAGCAGTGTCTTGCGCAGAAACCCGCCTCGAAAATTGCGACCCACTCCGGCGCTGCGCACCGGCATTATTGATTTGCGAAATCTCGTAACCTATTGCCGAATGGCCAATCGCTGGCCCTACCGAATCCACGACAATATCCGGAGGAATATTCCATGAGAAAACCCGCATCATTACCCATATGGATATTATCGTTCCAAACGCACGAAGCGGCGCACCGGCAGCCTCTTCCGCCAATGCATCAATTCCTTCCAGCCAGTGAATAGCCTGATCTAAGCTGCTGGATTTCGCTAGTTTCAGGGTAAAAATGATGTGTTTTTTCCCAGTTCACCGGATGACCGGCAAGCTGCTCAACATAATGGCCAATGGCACGCCAGGCCGCTAGAATATTAATCACATTCGCAACGATTGTCCTCGGTATCGATATCGCCGCTTCACGAAGACCATAAAGCGCAAAGACGAAATAGCTTTTCAATAGCAATCGCCACATCAGAAATCCGGCATTAACGAAAAGCAGTGTTTTCAGAAACCCGGAAAGGGGTTGAAATTTGTATAGACCAAATCGGTCGGCGAGAAGCAGGCCACCTGTTAAAATTACGGCCGCATAGGCAATAGCCAGAATAATTGCCGCCAGACTGGCCTTACGATCACGCAGTCTCATCCAATTTTCCCGCCAATCATTTTTCCATCCCAGTCGATCCCATCCGGACAAGGATATCCCCGCGATCCAGCGGCTTTTCTGACGGACGGCATCTTCAAGCTTTTCAGGAAAGAACTCCTGCGTCGCGACCAATTGTCCATCCCGGTCGCGCAGTCGCGCAAAAATGCCCCGGGCATCTCCTCCCGTCAGATTGAGCCCCAGTTCATAGTCTTCGGTCAGGCTATGCGCGTCAAAGGGCTTCCCTTTTGTCCGAATTGTCAATTTTTGCAGGGCATCCCGAGCAAAAGCGCAGCCCACGCCAGCAGAGGGGATAGAGGCACCCAGCGCTTCGCGCATCACCATTTGCTTGCCATGTAATTCAGCAAATTCGTCGCCATAATGGCCGGCGACCCAGCGCGACCTAGTGGCCCGGCGCGGAATGACCGGCAATTGAACCAGAGCGGCCCGCCCAATCAGATATTCGAGAAGCCTCAGCTCCTGAGAATGGACAAGATCCTCTGCATCGTGGAGCACGACCGCCTTGAAATTGGTCTTTTCCTCGATTTCATCCTGACACAGCGCATCCCACAGATGATTCAGACAATCCGCCTTCGTCGTCGGCCCGTTTTGCTGACAGACTACAATCCGGATATTCTCCGTGCCCGACGATGCAGCCGCGACCGCCGCAATCGTTGCCGGATCATTCGGGTAGCATCCGACATAAATGCGAAATTGGCTTGATGTCCATTGTCGCAAACATCTTGCTAGCATCGCGCCAATCACCGTAGCCTCTTTCCAGGCCGGTACAAATATAGCCAGCCGTCCATCGGGCGCGGATTGGCCCAAAGTCTCCACGGTTGCCCGTTCGTAGCGAGAATAGACGAACAGCTTGCGTTTCACGCTGTGAAAAATCCACAACCCGTCGAAAACCAGATCATCGGCCGAGCCAAGCAAAAAACACACGCTCGCGAAAAGCAGCATTTCCTTTTGGAAAAGATCAAAAAGCGGTAAAAACATATCATCCGCCATAATTATACTCCTCCGGATCGCAGAAGCGTTGCCGCTGCAGAAAGTGAAGACAATGGTTAGAAACAAGTGATCGGATCGTTGCTCGACGCTAGCCGGAATTATTTTCATGCTCGGCCACAAACGGCCTGTGCTCAAAGGATCCAAGAGCCAGTGCCAACAGCATGGGATAGGCCCAAAAGACAGCTCCGGTACCGAACGCCCAAGGCGTTATCTGTGGCATAACCATCATTGTGGGGTGAATGGTTACCGCAAGCAGTTGAAAAGCGGTTGCCCAAAGTGGCCAGAAGCGATCGGAATTGAACGCAAGATAAATCAACGCTAAGAAGGCAACTATATCAATTGCAAATATACCTACTTCCACGCTCGTCCACGAAGTCCCATACAGCCTGCTAACAACCAATGTGGAAACCGATCCGATAATCATGATAGCAGCCCCGAAATATTCAGAACGGGAACCGCGATAAATTGCATGTCCACAGCAGGCCACAAGAAATAGATAATAGATATAGGCCCATATCGTAGTGAAAATCACAGCGACAAACCCGCTGGTATCGACGATTCAAGCGCCTTTTGGGCAAATAGGATCACAGATAGCTAGGCAACATGTTCTGCTAAAGTGACAATTTTCTCATCTTTTTTATTCTGAAGCATCGGCGGTTTCATATCTCCGCTACCCATGGCCATGGCTTGCAATCCAATTTGATCTCGCGTTTCCGCCAATCGGTTGTGTGTTGCTATCAATTGTCCTCTTGCCCTGATCAATGCAGACAAAGTTTCAGCTGCCTGCGATATCGCATCCTGACCGACCACAGCCGATAAATGTGCACTCGTTCTCGCTACTGGCATATATCCCGCCAAATCTGCCATTTTGCAAATAGCCTGATCAACAGCTTCTTCGGTAGCAAACAGTCTTCTCGCCAAATTCTCGGCAGCATTTTGTCGTTGTTTCAGCATGAACTTTCCTTTCCCCAGAATCGATATTTCATACTATTCAAAGTCACCAAATCGAGGAGCGGATGCGCAGACCTGACTGGGTGTTGATCACCCTTTTAGCCGGGACAACGCTTCCAACCCCGCGATAAGTCCACCGAAAGATAATGCGGACCCAATCGCAATCGCCAATATCCACCCCAGTCGTGCCACCGTGCCAAGATTGTTTCTCTCGCCACGATATCGCGGAACGGGAATCCGTCGGCGCCTCGTTTCTGATCTCCCAAAAGCCATAATGGCAATATTGCCATCTACATTTGAAATATCATCTTCGGAGCCTGTCCTGTCGCTTGCGGTCCTTTCGGTTGGCGAGACCAATTTCCCGTTTTTTCTGCCTCGCTCAACCTCCGGCATTTGATATATCAACGGTTGATATTGATCGTCTGCCTCGAACGCAGCAAATTTTCGTGCCGCCTCGAAACGCGACGGCACTTCCATAATGCGCATGGCGATGCGCAATCTCTGATCTACAGTATGCGGAGACACGCCCAGTTCCCGTGCAATTTCCTTGGAATTATGATGCGCCAGCACGAGCCGCAAACAATCGCGCTGTCCGTCATTCAGTTTCTCTGCAGCGGATACTGTCATAGCGGGCGTGACCGACCGAATCGAGTATCACAGAGTTGCAAGGTTCGATATCGGCCTGCAGATTTGCGACGAATACTTCCGAGAAATTGCCGGAAACGTGCGCTCTGCGCCATATCTTCCCCCTGAGAACCCTTACGTTACCTTATGTTACAATAACAGAAATTCGCGATTTCGTGAAATTTTTTCATAATGTGCAATGCTCACAGGACTCGACGGCACTCAATCCCAATTGCCACAAAGTCCTCTGGACTTGTCCCCGCGTTCGGGCCATCAACTTAAAAAAATGGAGAGAGCATGAACGCAACACAGGCAGAGCCTCTGACGAATACCGGGCTGGCATATCGATCCGGTGGCTATCGCAACTATGTAATAATTTCGTTGATGCTTCTTTACACATTGAACTTCATCGATCGCATATTGATCGGCGTAGTCGCCCAACCCATTATCGAAGAGTTCAAGTTGCAGGACTGGCAATTCGGCCTGTTGTCCGGTTTCGGCTTTGCTCTCATGTATACGGTGATGGGCATCCCCATTGCCCGGCTTGCCGAACGCATGAACCGCGTCAAGATCATCGCCGCCAGTGTCATCCTGTGGTCGCTCATGACTGCCTTATGCGGGATAGCAGGCAGTTTCATCGCGTTACTCGTGTTCCGTATCGGCGTCGGCATAGGAGAAGCCGGCCTAACACCTGCAGCCAATTCGATCATCTCCGACTATTTCCCGCCACGCAGTCGCGCACGGGCGATCGCGATATACACTATGGGCATCACACTGGGCGGTGTTCTGGCCAATGCCTTTGGCGGACCGATCACCGAATTATTTTCCTGGCGCGAGGCGTTTCTGGCGCTCGGTATACCGGGTGTTGTTTTCGGCGTCATTTTTCTCTTCACCGTCGAGGAGCCACCGCGCGGCTACGCTGACCCGCCGACCGCAACCAAACCCAGGAAAATGGGCATAGCAGAAACGGTGAGGGAATTGTCCGCCAAGCGCAGCTTCTGGATCAACATGATAGCCGCCGCTCTGGTCGCCTTTGTCGGCTATGGCGTCAGCAATTTTCAGGTCGCATTTTTCCAGCGCGTCCATGAAATGTCCATCTCGGAAGTGACGCTACAGATTGCCGTTCCGCTGGGTCTTGCTGCGTCTGCCGGCGCATTTTTTACCGGCTATCTGACCGAGAAGATGAGCGGTCGTTACCCCAACGTGGTTGCCTGGCTGCCCGGTGTCATGCTGATCATATGCGTTCCGCTTTACTGGATCGGCTTCACCACCGATAGCGTGCCCTTTGCCCTGACAGTGCTGCTCTTTGCTGCCACCCTGCATTATGGCTATCTCGGCGCCCAATATACCATCTGCCAAGGCGTCGCGAGCCCTCAGTCGCGGGCAACCGCCGTTGCCCTGTTCCTGTTCATCGTCAACCTCATCGGCTATGGCTGCGGCCCTCTTGTCATGGGGATCGCGAGCGACATGCTGATGAGCGCCAATCTCGCCAGCTCCCAGTTTGCAGCCGAACTGACTGGACAGATCTGCAAAGGCCGGCCGGAAGACCTGATCGCCACCCTCGGTGCGGCCAAGGCCGCGGCCTGTTTGACGGCAAGCGCGGAAGGGCTTCGCTGGTCGATGATCTATATCGTCGGCATATTTTTCGTCGCGGGCGGTCTCTATATCTTTGCCTGCAAGACACTGCAAAAAGACCTTGTTGCGAAGATGAACTGAGACAATATGGCCCGCCCGGAAGCATGGCAGCTGATCGCCGAAAACTATCCCGTGTCTGTCGTAACCCAGACGCGTTTTCAGGATATTGACCCGAACCGGCATCTCAACAATGTCGCCTTCGCTTCGATGTTCGAGAATGCGCGGGTGCGGCTAAACCGCGCACTACGACCTTGGGGCGACCGACCGAAGAACGAGCGGAGCATGGTCGCAGCGGTCACGATCAACTATCTCCGCGAAGGGCAATATCCCGATGACGTCGAGATCAGCTCGGGCGTCAGCAAGATCGGGACGTCCAGCTATGTGATCGCGCAGGCCATGTTCCAGAACGGCCACTGCATCGCCACTTGCGACTCCATCATTGTCTGCCGCACCGACGGCGAGGGCAAACCGCTACGGGCAGAGGTCGTCGCGGAACTGGAGAAAATGCGAACCACCGGTTAGCAGCTTGCCGGTACGGGACGTTCGCACCAAGCTCGTCGAACTGCCGATATGCTCTTGAGAGGTTCTTCGACAGGCTCAGGACGAACGGCAATATGCAAATCAGTCGACAAAATTCGCGGTGCGTTTCTGCATGAACGCCATCACCGCCTCGACCTGATTGGGCGTGCGGCTGACCTTGTCCTGACCGATCGATTCCATCATCAATATCTCGTCTTCGTTCATATCGGGCAGCTTGTTGATCAGATCTTTGGCGATCTGTACTGCTTGTGGATGTTTGCTGGCGATCTCGGTCGCGATTTCCATGGCTTTGGCATGCGGGTCGTCAGACAGATGGGTAACGAAGCCCAACTCCTTGCCTTCTTCGCCGGTAAAGATGCGATTGGTATAGGTGAGCTCGCGCAGGATATCGTCGCGCACAAAGCTGCGCCAGGTCGTGTAGCTGCCCATATCCGGGATCAGGCCCCAGCGCATTTCCATGATCGACATTTTTGCATCTGGCGAGACTACCCGAATGTCAGCGGCGCTGGCGAATTGCAGACCGCCACCGATACACGGACCATGGATCGCCGCGATGACCGGCGCTTTCAATTTCCGCCAAAGCAGCACGATATGTTGATATTTATTGGCATTACCAAAGGTACGCTCGGTCAGGGTGTTGGCGAGTGGTGACTTGTCGCCATCCTTGCCTGGTTCCGATGCAGCAGCGGCCGATGCGGCAAAGCTACCCATGTCGAGACCGGCGCAAAAAGCCTTGCCTTCGCCGGAAAGAACAATGGCTCTTATGCCTTCCATCGCCGCCAGCTTCTCGCCCGCTTCGACGATGGCATCAATCTGCTCGGCATCGAGCGCGTTCATCTTGTCGGGCCGGTTAAACCGGACATCGGCGATATGATCTTTGACGGTAATGGTGACGCGTTCTGACATTTTTCATCCTTTGCTCTTCCCCGTTCGCTTCGAGCGAAGTCGAGAAGTTTGATATTCCCAAGTGTCTCGACTGCGCTCGACACGAACGGAAATGAAGATTCGCTGTTATGCTGGACCTTGTTTAATCGCCCAGTTAACGAGCGGCAACTGGTCATTGCCAAAATACATTCTTTCTCCCTCTCCAAAAGGTACAAAAATACTTGGAGAGCCATAGGCACCGCGGGCAATCGCCTCTTCGGTATTGGCGCGCAGCCGGTCCTTGATTGCTTGTTCCTGCGTCTTTGCGGCCAGCGCTACACCGTCCAGTCCGACCTCGTTGGCAATCGCGATCAACACTTCCGGATCATCCAGATTGCGCTGGTCACCATAATAAGCGTTGAATGCGGCGGTCGCGAACTTGTGCAGTGCCGCCTGGTCCTCCTCCAGGGCACAACATAACCGCATCGCATGTACCGACTTGACCGGATGATGTTCGCTCGGAAAATTCATCGGCAGACCGGCGAGCTTTGCCCAGTCCTTTAGCACGCGGAAACTGTGAACGAATTTTCGATTGTCCGGGTTTTCCCGCGCAGCGTACACGTCCTGATTCACTGCATTAAACACGCCGCCAACGAGGAACGGTTTCCAGATGATTGCCGCGCCATTGTCTTTGATGATCGGCTGGATATTGTGGAAGGCGAGACACGTCCATGGAGAGGAGAGATCGAAGTAAAATTCTACTGTGGTCATATTCGGTCCTTTTTTTACCTCACCCGTTTACAGGGAGTGGCTATTTCCTATCGGTCCAACCCGAACAATGTCTTGCGCGTTTGCGCATCGTCCTGCGGGTTCCGATTGATCTTGTCCCGGCCGACCGCCATCCCGCGCCGCAGGCCTTCGCGCTGCTTCAGCGTCTCGTACCAGCGCTTCACATGGCTAAAGTCATCGAGGTTGATTTCCTGACGCTTGTAAGTCTGGACCCAGGGGAAGCAGGACATGTCGGCAATGCTGTAGTCTTCACCCGCGAGATAGTCATGATCCGCCAGACGCCGGTCCATCACGCCAAACAGTCGCAGCACTTCCTTGCGATAGCGCTCGGTGGCATATTCGATTCGGTCGGGCGCGTAGAGTTTGAAATGGCCATGCTGGCCCATCATCGGTCCCAGCCCGCCCATCTGCCACATCAGCCATTCGGTCGCCGCAATCTGTCCGCGCAAATCATGCGGCAGAAATGCTTCCGCCTTGTCCGCCAGATAAAGCAGGATCGCACCAGTCTCGAACACACTAACCGGTTCTCCGCCATCCGCAGGATCATGATCGATGATCGCCGGGATCCGGTTATTCGGGCTGATCGCGAGAAATTCCGGTTCGAACTGCTCGCCGGCTCCGATGTTCACCCATTTGATATTATAATCGAGCCCGCTCTCCTCGAGCATGACCGATATTTTCCAGCCATTGGGTGTCGGAGCAAAATATAAATCAATCATAAGCGCAAATCATCCTCGTCGAACTTTACACACTTTACAGTGTTATATTTTGAAAATCCCGGTGACCCGATTGCCGGCTCCGAGGGGGTTAAGAAATGGGTGTTTCGCGTCAGTGAACATCATGCCGCAACGTGGCACAAAAGCTGCCCCGTAGGACAGTAAAATGTGACAATATTCGCGTTGCCCAATCGGGAACCCCGTCAGTCACCTAACGACCGCCGTCAATGATATTTCGACAATAGTAGAAATATCATTGACGCAAGGATATTATTTTTATATTTCCATGATTATCGAATCAATGGAGTCGTAAATGGAACCCGATCAGGCCGTCAGCGCTTTGGCGTCGCTCGCCCAGGAGCATAGGCTCTCAATATTCCGCTTGCTGGTGCAGGCGGGCAAAGATGGTCTTGCTGCCGGCGCGATAGCCGAGAGGCTTGGCGTTCCGCCCAGTTCGCTGTCCTTCCATCTCGCCCATCTGACACGCTCCGGCCTGATCAGTCAGGAGCGCCAGTCCCGTACCCTGATCTACCGGGCGGACTATGCGGCGATGAATCAACTCGTCGCCTATCTGCTGGAAAATTGCTGCGCCGGTAACGCCTGCGCGGTTGACCTTCTCGTTTCACAAGGAGCCTGCAAATGAAAAGAATGCATATTCATCTGTCCGTTGAAAATATCGACAAGTCGGTCGCATTCTATACCAGCCTGTTCGGCGCGGAACCGACGGTCCTGAAGGACGATTACGCCAAATGGATGCTCGATGACCCTCGCGTCAATTTTGCCATGTCGAGCCACGAAGGCGCCAATCGAGGGGTCGAGCACGTCGGTATCCAGTCCGAAAATGCCGAGGAACTGGCCGAGGTTTACGGCCGGATCAAACAGGCCGGCGGCGCGATATTTGACGAAGGGGCGACGACCTGCTGCTACGCGCAGTCGGAAAAAAACTGGACGGCGGATCCCGATGGTGTTGCCTGGGAAGCCTTTCTGACCAACGGCGAAGTGACCGATTATGGCAATCGCGTCGATCTCGGCCAGCTTGCGTCCGGAAATGCCGCCGACGGAGCTTGCTGCACACCAGAAATGAAGCCGCAACCCGCAGCTTCTTCCTCCTGCTGCTGATAATCACATGTCAGGCAAGACTTATAACGTGCTGTTCCTCTGCACGGGCAATTCGGCGCGCTCCATATTGGGCGAGGCATTGCTCAACCGTGATGGCGCGGGTCGCTTTCGCGCCTATAGCGCGGGCAGCTTTCCGAAGGGCGAGGCACATCCCATGGCGCTTGAAATTCTGGAGCAGCTGGAATTTGATACCGGCGGTTTGCGGTCGAAAAGCTGGGATGAATTTTCTGCACCGGACGCCCCCCGGATGGATGTCATCATAACCGTCTGTGACAATGCCGCGGGCGAAACCTGTCCGATATGGCCGGGCCATCCAGTGACCGCCCATTGGGGTATTGAAGACCCGGCCGCTGTCGAAGGCGATGGCCAGCGCGAGGCGTTCCAGACCGCGTTGCGCTATATGCGTAACCGGATCAGCCTGCTACTCAACCTGCCGATCGACGCTCTCGACGCGCTCAGCCTGAAGACCCGTCTGGCAGCCATCGGCGCTGACGAAAGCGCCAGAGAACGGAATATATAATGGGACTTTTCGAACGCTGGCTTTCGATATGGGTTGGCCTGGCCATATTGGCTGGCCTGCTGCTCGGCAATATCGCGCCCGGACTGTTCAGCCTGATCGCGGGCCTTGAATATGCCTCGGTCAATCTCGTCGTCGCCGTTCTGATCTGGGCGATGATCTATCCGATGATGGTGGCGGTCGATTTCGGCAGTCTGCGGGATATCGGCAGCAGGCCCAAGGGGCTGATCATCACCGTCATAGTCAACTGGATGGTCAAGCCGTTCACTATGGCCGCACTTGCTGTGCTGTTCTTCGATTATATCTATAGCGGGATCATATCGGGCGAAGACGCGCAGCAATATATTGCCGGTCTGATCCTGCTCGGCGCTGCCCCCTGCACTGCAATGGTGTTTGTCTGGTCGCAAATGACCAAAGGCGATGCCGCCTATACTCTGGTGCAGGTATCGGTGAACGACCTGATCATGATCGTCGCCTTTGCACCGATTGTCGCATTGCTGCTCGGCGTAACCGATATCGCCATTCCGTGGCAGACGCTGCTTCTCTCCGTACTGCTCTACGTTGTCGTGCCGTTGGTTGCCGGAGCATTCACCCGGCGCATGGTCATCGCCAGCCATGACAATGATGTTGCGGCGGTGGATCATTTTACGGCCCGGCTCAAACCGGCGTCGATCATGGGTCTGCTGGCAACGGTCGTCTTGCTCTTTGCCTTTCAGGCGCAAACCATCCTGGCGCAACCGGTGCTGATCGTGCTGATCGCCATCCCGATCATCCTGCAGTCCTACGGTATATTCGCGGTTGCCTATGCAGCGGCATGGGCATGGAAAGTGCCGCATAATATCGCGGCACCCTGCGCGCTTATCGGGACGTCCAACTTCTTCGAACTGGCGGTTGCGGTCGCTATCGGCCTGTTCGGTCTGTCCAGCGGCGCGGCACTGGCAACGGTGGTCGGCGTATTGGTCGAAGTACCGGTCATGCTTTCGCTGGTTGCGATAGCGAACAGGACGACGAAGGGCTTTGCTGACTAAAAGCAAGGTCGAGCGGGTTGTTTAGTCCGCAACGTCCGGCAGAACCTGATAGTCGATCGGCTTGAAACTTCCGCCGTTGGATGCATAAGCCGAGCAGGCCGTCAGGCCGATCACAAGATCCATCTCTGCCTGCAAGCGGATGACATCGCCGGTCTTGCTCGTTGGCGGAAGAACTTCGAGCTTTCCGGTTGACTGATCGACCGGTACGTTCATGAACACGTTAAACGCGCAGGGAATCGCATCCGGTTCAATACCATAAGGGGCAAGCGCTTCTGCCAGATTTCCGAAACATCCACGATGCACCGGCTTGTCGGGGTAGAAATACCTGAACGTATCTTCGCTGCACGGTGTCAGCAGGAAGTCGTGCGAGCCCACCGTGTCATGCACAATCCTGAGCATCGGGTTCGAGCGGTTCGACCAGAGCTGGTTGCCTTCGCCCAGTCTGATGGTTTCCTCATAATCAAAGGTCCGGCCGTTCGACAGAACTTCCCTGACATCATCGGCATTATAGGCAAGCAGGTCGGAGACCTGTCCGCCGTCCGGATCGATCACCTCGAGGAACTGGCCTTTCAGCAACCGGAACGCTGCGCCCGAACGTGGCGGGATGCGGGTCGCATTCATGTCGTGCGCCGATCCTGAAACGGGCATTGCCAGTCATCGTCAACGTGCCGCCCGCTATATTGGCGGGCTTCGCTGGACTCGCCATGTTTCGCCAGCATCGGATTAATGTCCCCGGCCAGCTTTTTATCGCGATCCAGGATCGTATCGCGCATCTTCTCATAGCGGCCTTGTTCCCGCAAGCGCTCGAACTGGTCGTGAAGATTGAAGATCAAAGTCGGTTGTGAAAAGCGGCGGGCCGGACGGGAGGAGTTGGGGTGCAAGCCGATCACGAAAAAGGGTTCGCCACCAAAACTGAGAGAGAAATGCGGATCTTTGGGATCAGCACTGACGCGTTCGTCGTAAGACTGACCGAGCCACGCGTCCTTGTCTGCTATCGACTGGATTCTTTCCCACATCAATTTTTCAAATTCGACTTCCGACAGATCTTCCGGGCCTTCGAATATGACAGCCAGGCTGCGGAACCCCTCGTCGCACTCGCGATATTCCCTGGCCCAGGCGAGCAGTTCGCGATGGATTGTCAAATCGTCCCAGCTGCTGTCGATCCGGTGGGCAACTACGGTTTTGAGATTGTCACGGGCCAAGGCTGATTTCGCGCCGACGCAGGGGAACTCCGGCTGCAGGATCATCGCGCCGATCGTGTCCTGCAGTTCTTCCAGACGCCTGACTTTATAGTCTTTATCTAACAGGTTTGAATGGTTCATGCCGATCCTTACGCCTAAAAACCGGAAGCGTTCCGTCCGGTCACCATAGCAGCAAAAAATCCTGCGTCCGTTTCCTTTCAGACTGGCGCGATTATCTATCGACCGAATATCGAGCGCTGGGCTATCGCTTTAACAACATAGCTTCCCCAAGGTTTAAAAGCCCGCTAATGGGCGCGGATGACCGCAGAAAAACCAAAACTCATCATCCGCATGGCGGAACTGGAAGACGCCAGAAAAATCTCGACCCTGTCGCGCAAAGTTTACGGCAAGGGCGAAGGCTATACGGCCGAGGAAGTCCGTGGCCAGATCAATAATTTCGCCGATGGCCAGCTGGTCGCGGAATATGAAGGCAAGATTGTCGGCCATTGCGCAACATTCCAGATATCCGAGAAAACCGCCCGCGCGGCGCATAGCTGGGCGGAAATCACCGGTGGCGGCTTTGCTGCCCGGCATGACCCGGCGGGCGAAATATTATATGGCATGGAAGTCAGCGTCGATCCCGATTATCGGCGCCTGCGTATCGGCCTGCGTTTCTACAAGGTCCGCCGGGAGCTCTGCCAGCATCTCGGGCTGAAAGGCATTATTTTTGGCGGCAGATTGCCCGGCTACGAGCGGCGCAAGCGCAAATTTCCTGATCCAGCGGATTATCTGGCGGCGGTTCTGGACAAGCAATTCCGCGATCCGGTAATCAATTTTCAGCTCAATCAGGGCTTCGTGCCGCTCGGCATTTTGAAAGACTATATGCCGACCGACAAGCCGTCCGGCGGCAACGCGGTGCATATGTTCTGGGAAAACCCGCTGGCGGTCGAAGCGAAGCTGGTGACGCAGAGCCCGCATGACCGTCTGCCGCAATCGGTGCGGGTTGCGACCGTGCAATTCCAGATGCGCAAGATTGCCTCGCAGACCGAATTTGAAGAGCAGGTCGAATATTTTGTCGATGTGGCTGCAGATTATGGCGCGGACTTCGTGACCTTCCCGGAATTGTTCACGCTGCAATTGCTGTCTCTTGAAGGCGAAAAGCTGGACCCGGCTCAAGCGATTGAAAAAATCGCCGAATATACCGAACGGTTCAAAGAAGTGATGGAGAAGCTGGCGGTTTCCTATCATATCAATATCATCGGCGGCTCCCACCCGACCCGCATGGGAAATGGCGATATCCGCAACATATCCTATGTCTTCCTGCGCAGCGGCGCGATCTATACGCAGGACAAGCTGCACCCGACACCGAGCGAAGTCCGCTGGTGGAATATCAAGGGCGGCTTTGGCGCAGAAGCCATTCCGACAGATTGCGGGCCGATCGGCGTGATGATTTGCTATGACAGCGAATTCCCCGAGATGGCGCGGCATCTTGTCGATCAGGGCGCGATGATATTGTTCGTTCCCTTCTGCACCGATGAACGGCGCGGCTATTTGCGGGTGCGCTATTGCTGCCAAGCCCGCGCGGTGGAAAACCAGTGCTATGTCGTGATGTCAGGCGTGGTCGGCAACCTACCGAACGTCGAGAATATGGACATTCACTATGCCGAGAGCGCGATCCTGACACCATCCGACTTCCCGTTCGCACGAGACGGCGTCGCGGCAGATACCGCTCCGAACACAGAAACCATCGCAATTGCCGACCTGTCGATGACAAGCCTGCTCACCAGCCGGCAATCCGGCGCCGTGCAGAATCTGAAAGACCGCCGCTTCGATCTCTATCGGGTGCTCTGGAAAGGCTAGGCATCACGCTGAATGGCGTCTGATCGGACTCCATTCAGCGTACGCAAACCCGTCAGCCCTTGCTCAGGAACTTCTTGATGCTCCGCGCTGCCTGACGGATGCGCTGTTCATTTTCGACCAGTGCCAGCCGGATAAAGCCCTCGCCTTCGTCACCAAAGCCGGTGCCGGGCGCCACGGCTACACCAGCCTCCGCAATCAGTCGTTTGGAAAATTCCATCGAGCCGAGATGCTTGAACTGCTCGGGAATCGGAGCCCAGGCGAACATGCTCGCTTCGGGCGGCGGGATGTCCCAACCGGCACGGCCGAAGCTTTCGACCATGATATCCCGGCGCTTTTTGTATAGCGCACGGTTTTCGGCAATAATATCCTGCGGGCCGTTGAGCGCTGCTGTCGCGGCGACCTGAATCGGCGTGAAGGCACCATAATCGAGATAGGATTTTACCCGCGTCAGGGCGCCGATCAGCTTCTGATTACCGACCGCAAAGCCCATGCGCCAACCCGGCATCGAATAGGTTTTGGACATGCTGGTAAATTCGACCACGCAATCCTTTGCCCCTTTAATCTGGAGCATCGATGGTGTCGGCGTGTCACCGAAATAGATCTCGGCATAAGCCAGATCGCTGATCACCCAAAGCTTGTGCTCGCGCGCGAAATCGACGACTTTCTGGTAGAAATCGAGATCGGCGACATAGGCGGTCGGATTGCTCGGATAGCCCATTACCAGCACTGAAGGTTTTGGCACAGTATAGCTCATCGCATATTCCAGCCGGGTAAAGAAATCGGGTCCCGGTGCAGCAGGAATCGAGCGGATGGCTGCGCCTGCGATGATGAAACCGAACGTATGGATCGGATAAGACGGATTGGGAGCGAGTACGACATCGCCCGGCGCGGTGATCGCCTGCGCCAGATTCGCCAGCCCCTCCTTGGAGCCGAGTGTCACAATGACTTCGCTTTCCGGATCAAGATCGACGTCAAAGCGGCGTTTGTAATATTTCGCCTGCGCCAGTCGCAGCCCCTTGATGCCCTTCGAAGCCGAGTAACGGTGCGCGGTCGGATCATTGGCTGTTTCGCAAAGCTTGTCGATAACATGCTTGGCCGGCATCCCATCGGGATTGCCCATGCCGAGATCGATAATATCCTCGCCGCGCGCTCGCGCCTCGGCCTTCATCGCGTTCACTTCAGCGAAGACATAAGGCGGCAGGCGTTTGATGCGGTAAAATTCTTCGGACATTATCGGTCGTTTCTAGCTTTTAGTTATAGGGAACCGCCGCTTTGCGTAATTTTGATATGAATGTCGAGCGTTTGAGAGCGGTTTGCGCAATTTGTTGACCGCAGATGATGCAGGGCTGGACCGGTACGACCACAACTGGTCTTCACGGTTTTACATAAATAGCGGAGCGTTCAGGCCTGAAGCCGGTTCGCACCCCGCAACACCGTCTGGCTTTTGCTTCCGCTCAGCGCAATGGACTTCGCCCGGATAGTATCAAGAAAATGCCATGTCGACGTGGCTTTCTCGGGAGTCAGCGTCACGGCCATATAACCGCGTTGAGCGGTATCGGTCCATTGCAGCGCGGAATTGGTTTCGATCAGCGATTTCGCAGCGACCGCGGGGCTGGCTCCTGACAGATAGGATTCGATTCCCGGAGAGGTCACGCTATGCCCGGCGAATTCGACACCGGCCGCGCCGTCACTGGTCGCAAGATCAAACGCCCAGGCGTTGTGGCTGTCACCGGATAGTACAACGAGGTCCGCGTCCACTTGCTGGGCGCTGGCAAGAGCACGTTCGCGGGCCTTAGGATAGCCATCCCAGCTATCGAGGTTGATCGGCAGACCAAGCTTGGCCGCCATTGCCCCCACCGCCAGCCGTTCCCTGGCATAGGCCGGCGCATCATCGGAAACCCAGTTTATCGCTTCCTGCGGCAGTTTGAGTTCACCCATTACGCATTGCTGTGACCAGACCTGCCATTTGGTCCCGGAGGCCTTGGATTTGCGCATCCCGGACGTCAGCCAAGCCTCCTGCTCGCCGCCAATCATTTCCAAAGCCGGATCCTGCCAGGCATTGTCCCGAAAGGATTCGAGCGCCTGCTGGATATCCTTCTGCCCTTTCAGCGCAGCCGCAAGATCGAGCTGCTTTGTCCGCGCGCCGATCCGGCTTTCGGTCATGAAAATCGTCGCCAGATCGCCAATCTGATATTCGCTCCAGCGCGGACTGCCATATTCCATGTCGCTGACCGGCATCCACTCGCGATAGACCCGTTCGGCGACCCGCTTGCGCACCTCCCAGTCACCCTCACTGCTGTCATGGTTTTCCGCGCCATCCATATAGGCGTCATTGGCAAATTCATGATCGTCCCACATCGCGATCATCGGCAGCACCTGATGAATGCGCTGGAGGTCCGGATCCTTCCGATAAGCCGCGTAGCGCAGGCGATAGTCGGCCAACTGTACCATTTCCGAGACCGGGTTTATCTCCCGCCCGGCCAGCGCCTGATCTTGGGATGGATAGGTTCCAACCGGATATTCATAAAGATAGTCACCGGTATGAACCATCAGGTCGAGTTCCGCATTTTGCGCGGCATGAGCATAAGCATTGAAATAGCCGAAGGGCAGATTGGAACAGCCGACCACACCGATTGTGAATTTCGGGATTGGCCCTTCAGGCAAGGTCCGGGTTCGACCGATCGCGGATTTCGAGCCATCGGGAGCAATGAAGCGGTAAAAATACCAATGGTTTGGATCGAGGTCCTGCACCGTTATCTTTGCGATATGGTCACGATCAACCAGCGCTTCCACCTCTCCCGCAATTTTGGCACCGGCAAAATCGGGGTTCGCGGATATTTCAGCCGTAAGCCTGACATCGCCATTACCTACAAAGCGGGTCCACAACAGAACAGAGCGCTGTGACGGCTCACCACTGGCAATCCCATGGGTAAAACCCTTCGCGCCCATCAGCGACGCCGAAGCCGGCATGCTGAGCGCACCGAGGCCAAATGTGCCCAGCGCCATCAATTGCCGACGATCAATATTCATGGTCATGATTTTATCCCAAAACACCCAGAGCGAGCAAAATAGCGAAGAACAAAGACAGGCTGATGACAGTGAAGACCAGCAGGAACGAAACCCTTACCAAGGCTTCGGTTCGGGACATTTGATAGGCGTGCCGCAGTTGCCGGTACATATGAAATGGTGGATAAAAGATCAGCAGGGCAGACCAAACGCCGCCAGGGACGCCCATGGCGGCGAGAATCGCGCAGGAGATAAAGAGCAGCGACATGAAGCTGATCGAATAGGTGGTAAAAACCGCATGATCATAAAAATGGTAACCGCGCCGGCCAATGATCGTCAGCCAAACAAATGGCAGGGAAATGGGAATCAACAGCCACGCAAATTTATAGCCATTGGCCTTCAGTTTGTAGAGCAGCAGTTCCGGGTTGGCGGTGACCTTCTTGACGGCGGCGGCGAGCCATTTGTCAATTTCCGGAGCGCCCGTACTGATGCTGCTGTCGGATGTCAGCACATTGCCGGCCTGGATATCGTCCAGTCCGTCCTGTATCCTAGACAAATCATCGTCTGACAAATTGGTGTTCTCAATATCGCCATCAGCCAGTTTGACAGCGGGATATGGCATTTCTTCGCCGGTCATCGTTGCCATAACATTGCGGCCCTTCTTGAGTTTCAGAATCTCCTGCTCAAGCTTGGTTCTGTTTTCACCGTCAGCCAGATTTAGCTGCGCCGTCTTCGCCCTGATCTGTCCATCCAGTCGCCCCGCCTCCTCGGCTACACCGATGCTCCATTCACCATCCGTGGCGGTTTCATCTCCTCCTGAAAAAGGATCGCCAAGAAAGGAGAAGACCGCGAACATCATGAATACGGAAAACAGGAATAGCGCCATTGGCGAGATGAATTTTGCGCGTTCGCCATGCACGTAACGCCGGGTTAGGTCACCCGGTTTCCAGGCCAATAGCGGCAAGGTCCGCCAGAACTTGCCTTCAAAATGCAACACGCCATGCAATATGTCGTGCCAGAAAGCACCGATTGACCGATGAACATGCAGCGGCTGTCCGCAATTGCCGCAATAGCTGCTGGCCACAAGCGCACCGCAGTTGAGGCAATTTGGACCTTCGTCACCCGCTGATCCGGCGCTGTGTCCATCCAATGCTTTGGCTAAAAGACCGCCTTCCACAGCGGTGCCCATTGCTTCCAGTTCCTCCGACATAGAACGCAGTTTGGCCTATTCGATTGATAAGGCAAGCAGCTTTTTGCAATCCGTTTGATCTTATGTTACATGATATATTATAACATTTCATAGGAGGATTTATATGCGCACCAAAAAACTGCATCTCCGTCAGAAATCCGCAAACCTGGCGATGGAGCAACCCCTTGCCGACCTCAACATCACACCGCTAATCGATGTGCTGCTGGTTCTTTTGGTGATGCTGATGCTCTCCGTCCCGGCTGTCACCCATAAAGTCCCGGTAGACCTGCCAACCGGCGGACAGGGAACAAACACTCCCGATGTCAACAGACTGCTCCTGAATTCCGCAGGGACGGCGATCTGGAACGATGTACCGATGGACAGCGACCGGTTGCAGGTCAGGCTGGAAATGATGGCGCGTGATCCGGCGAAACCGCAACTCCATTTCGAAACCGACGCCCGGGCCCGATACGAACGATTTGACCAGGTCGTAGCGATGATCAAACGGGCGGGGGTCGAAGAAGTCGGTTTCGTCGGCAATGATCGATATAAAGAATGGGACCGTCCTTGAGACTTCAATTCATAAACGACCCATTTTAAGAGCAATACCGAGCGGACGGATTCCAGCGATCGTCAAAAAATATCTGCAATTACCTAGGTCATTGACGCAATAAATCTATATTGGACTTATTATGTCAAACTCAAACGCACTTTTGGTGGCCTTGCGCCAGATTAACCGCGCGATCGATTTGCATTCGAAGAAGCTGGAGAGAGAAACCGGACAGACGACGCCACAGCTTCTACTCTTGAAGGCATTGGAAAAGGACGGCCGGGCAAAGCCGTCGGTCATCGCTAAAACAGTACATTTATCGCATGCCACGGTGACGTCGATTGTCGATCGGCTGGAAAAATCCGCAATGGTTACACGCGAGAAAAGCGAGGATGACCGACGTTCGGT
>TARA_R110000787_G_scaffold16622_4_pt1 | contig 50897 bp, 37 predicted proteins | sample TARA_R110000787 | Tara Oceans TARA_R110000787 (sample SAMEA4397920) | marine metagenome | biome: Polar Biome; feature: [DCM] deep chlorophyll maximum layer (ENVO:01000326); material: water (ENVO:00002006), including particulate matter (ENVO:01000060) such as... | depth 35 m | reverse complement strand
CGCCCCGCCGCGACATTGCGTTCCGTCGCCCTGCCGGATGATGACTTCGCCTTCGCCCTTGTCGTCAAATTTGTAGCGCTGGTCGAGCGGTTTGCCGCTTTTCTCGTCGACCAGACCGCCGTCGGACTTCCATTCACCCTGCATGAAGCCGACACCGCCGGTTCCGGCTTCCGGAGACTGCGCCGGGGGAATTTCCAGCGGCTGTCCATCCTGAGGTGACGGGGTGTCAGCCGGGGGCGGATCGGTTGGTGTGTCCTGCGGCTGATCCTGATCCTGTTCCGGTGCAGGGGGATCCTGTGTCTGGTTTTCCGGCGTTGTCTGATCTTCCGGTTTCGGCGGATCTTCGGGTGCTGTCTCCGGTTCGACAGGTTGCTCCGGTGCCGGGGGCTGATCCGAAGGGATTTCAGGGTCGGTTTGGTCGCTTTCGGGGGGCGGAAGATCGTTTGTCGCAGGGTCCGTTATCTGATCCTCCGGCTTTGCCGGGTCAGTGACGGCTGGGTCAATTGTCGGCTGGCCTTCTGCGGGCGGTACATCCCCCGCTGATCCGTCGGCGGGTGGCACGACGACAGCCTCTCCATTCGGACCGACGACGGTTCCGTCGGGACTGACCCGGACATCTGGTTGCCGCGGGTCGAGCGGTTGTTCTTCAAGCGGATGTTCTTCGACAGGTCTGTTGTCATCAACGAACGGGATGTTTTCAGGTCCGTAGCCGCAGCTGCGCAGCAGCCAGAACAGCAAGGCCAGAAGCAGCAGGAACAACAGCCACCAGAGCAGCCAGCGCCACCATGGCCGTGAGACAGCAGCCGTTGCCGGTGGCAGCACGGTCACGCCGGCCGTCGCCGCAACCGGAGCCACGGCGGGGGGCATTCCACCGACTGCAGCAAAGCTGAGCGTATCAAACGGGGTGCCGTCGCCCTCAAATCCCCAGAGGGTCAGGACCGGCTGGTCGCCGACCAGATACAGGGTGTCCTGACCCGGTGACTTCAGGGACTGCCGTAACAGATGGGCAAAGCCCTGATCCGAACGGTTGCCGGACTCCCGGTTCTCAAGGTCTGTAACAAAGGACAGGAAGCCATCCCGCATCGCCGTAACGCGGGGCATGGCAGCCTCACGTTCAGCCTCGGAGAGATCACTCCAGCGACGAACTTCTCCCTCTACCGGGGCATGCCAGTGAATTTTCCGGTTGCTGTCGTCAATTTCAGGCCGGGCCAGATAGCTGGTAAAATCATCTCCCAGCCGGGCGCGTATCGCGGCGACAACCTTGCCGTGATTCAGATGCACGGGCTGGCCCATCACGCCAAGCGGGCGGAACTCGTTAAAGGCTGAACTCAGCAGCAGGGGGCCTGCGACAGTCATTGGCATTTACTCGCATCGGGTTGTTCACTGGCCTGCTGGACCATGGTTTTCATCTGCGCCGCCGTATTCGGCTGAAACACCTTGCCGCCGGAGGCTTGTGCGATGCACTGGGCAGACGGGTTGCTGGATGAACCGCTGATATCGATCACGTTGATTTTCACATTCGGTTTCTTCGCAGCAAGTGACCGGGCGGCGGCACAGGGATCACCCTGACAGGAATCGGCACCATCGGTGACCACAACAATGACCCCGTCGACCTGACTGGATATAACCAGCCCGGCACGGTCAATGGCGCGTGCCAGCGGGGTGCCTTTCTGTGGTGACAGGCGGTTGACCCGGCCCAGCAACGTGCCGCGTTCGGCGGGTGAATAGAACCGGTCCCGTTCCACACGATTACAGTCGGTAAATTCGACCATGCCGATATCGATGTCGCCGGGCATGGATTTGACCAGCCCCTCAATCGCCCGCTTCGAGGCATCCATCCGCGAGGAGGCGCCGGGAATACCATCATTCATGCTGCCGGAGGCATCAACGACCAGCACGACTTCCGGCGCTTCATGGGGTTGCCGGTCAGGCGTACAGGCATTCTGCGTGGTTCTGGGCTTTGCGGGTTTCGGCTGCACTGTCGGTGTCTCCGGAATGTCCGGCAGCGACGGCAGTTCCGGCAGTGGCTCCGGCTTTGCGGTGACGGGAGGGGGGGGTGCAGGTTCCGGTTTCGGTTCCTCAACCTGAATGTTGGGGAGATCAGCCAGCTGTTCCGGCGGCGGGGCGATACAGGCTGCCAGCTGTTCCTCGCGTTTCTTACTCAGATCGCCGAGCAGCAGGTCCAGCTCCTCGCCCCGTTTTTTCAGGTCATCCAGTGCCGTCGCGGCGTCATCGTTCGGGACTTCCCGCTCGACAATCTGCGGTGGCAGGGGCTCACAGGCTTTCAGGGTGAGGAAGGCCAGCAGGCCCAGCAGCAGTAACAGCAGCAGCCATCGCCACCATCCCCCCGAGGCGGTTGCCGGCACGGCCAGTGCGGCGGCGCTGGCAGCGGGTGTTGCGGGTAAGGCTGCAACCGGATTGAAGACTGCGGGCGCATGGGCCGGGTCTTCCGGCACAAATCCCCAGAAGGTCAGAACCGGTTTGCCGCCGACCAGATAGGCATCATCAGTGCGCGCCATCTGGGTTGCCCGGTCCAGCATCTCCGCCAGTGTCGCGCCAGCACCCCCGCGATCAGCCTGTTCACGGGCGAAATTCCGGATCGCCTCCAGTTTTTCAGCGATAGCAGCTTCATGTGAGGCGCGGACTTCGGGCGCGGCACCGCTCAGAGGTTCGACCTCACCGGTCCAGGCGGCATACCAGTCAAAGCCGCCGTCTGACTTTCGTTCCGGGCGGGCAAAAAGATCGGCATGGTCCGCACCGAGGCGCGATCGCAGCACGCTGTCCAGTTGCCGGTAGGCGTCGATGACCTGCTGGCCCTGTACGCCGAGCGGCTTGCGCCCTTCCGGCGGGGCAGTTCTGATCAGGGTCGCTGTTGCCACTGGCGTTCGGTCACTGTCCGTCAAATTCAGTCTTCGGACAGACTAACCCATCCGTCTTGCCCTCGCCAATCGTGTTCTGGTCTGCATTGGTTGTACGGGTGGCCTGCTTCTGGCTATCATCCCAGCAGTTTCCGGTTTCAACGACAGGCGCCGATGACCGCTGCGACCGCCACATCTGATCCGCGACCACAACTGACCCCGGTCTGGATTGCCGTCTATCTGCTGTTGCTGCTGGCGATTGCCGGTCTGGCTGTCTGGCTGTTTCTGCGCGAGGCACCGGTGGAATACCGGGATATCCCGACCGGCATGTCTGCCGAAGACCGGGCGCGTCTGGAAGCGGAACAGCAGAATCTTCAGGACAAGGAACAACTGGTCGCCCGGCTGAACGAGGAAATCGCACAGGATATCTGTCCGCCGGGAATGGTGAAGGACGCCAGTGCAGCACCCTCCGGTGGTCCGGGAGCGGTTCGCCAGCGCGGGAACGGAGCGCCCGGTGCCCCCGCGGTAACGCCACCGGCTGTGGGAACCCCGCCACAACCGGAGACAGCACCACAAACCCGGACCGGCGAACTGAAGCCGTTGACGACGGCGGGTCTGCGCGACGGTCTGCGTGCCGCGACGGCTTTCATCTTTACAGAAGTCGCGGGCGACAGGGATGCACTTTCCACGGGGACCGGTTTTTTCATCGCGCCGAATCTGCTGATGACCAACCGGCATGTGGTGGAAAAGGCGGTAAACAGGACGGTCTATGTTACCTCCAAGTCCATGGGCGGCGCGGCACAGGGTGAAGTGCTGGCCATGTCGCGCAAGGAGGACAAGGGGATTGCGGACTTCGCGCTGGTGCGGGTCGACGGGGTGAACATCACAGCGCCACTCCGGCTGACCGCCTCATATGACGCGCTGCAGTCGGTTGTTGCCGCCGGTTATCCGGGCTTTGTCACCCTGACCGATATCTCCATGCGGCAGATGTTCGAAAAGGGTGATTTTTCGGCAGCCCCCTCGCTGGTAATGAATCAGGGCTCCATTCAGGCATTACAGCCGATCAGTGCCAGTGATGAATGGATCGTCCATTCCACGGATATTTCGCAGGGTAACAGCGGCGGGCCGCTGGTAGACCGCTGTGGCCGGGTGATTGGAATCAACACCTTCATCCGGGTCGATTCTGAGAATGCCGGCCGGGTCAGCTATGCCCTGTCCGCCAAGGGCATTGCCGGGTTTATTAAATCCTACGGGGTGGCGCCCACGCTCGACCGGGCTGTCTGCGCCGACTGACCGGGATCAGGGAGAGCCGTCATGACAAAATATGTACTGGCGATTGATCAGGGCACGACCTCCAGCCGGGCCATCCTGTTCGACAGGGACTTCCGTGCCATCGCAACCGCACAGCAGGAATTTCCCCAGCATTTTCCGGATTCCGGCTGGGTTGAGCATGATTGCGGCGACATCTGGAATACGGTTCTTGAGTCCTGTCGCAAGGCGATGAAGCAGGCGGGAGCGGTGGCAGACGATATTGCCGCCATCGGTATCACCAACCAGCGTGAGACAACTGTTGTCTGGGACCGGCGGACGGGCGAGCCGATCCACCGGGCGATTGTCTGGCAGGACCGGCGGACGGCGTCGATCTGTGAGCGGCTGCGAAACGGCGGGCATGAGGTGAAGGTTGCGGCCCGGACGGGCCTGCTGCTCGATCCCTATTTTTCCGGCACCAAGATCGCCTGGATTCTGGACCATGTGGAGGGAGCACGGGATCTCGCGGAGGCCGGTCATCTGGCTTTCGGCACGATCGACTGCTTTCTGATCTGGAAGCTGACCGGCGGGCGCGTTCATCGCACGGATGCGACCAATGCATCGCGCACCCTGCTGTACAATATTCATGACAATGACTGGGATCCGGAATTGCTGTCCCTGCTCAACATACCGGCCGGCATCTTGCCGGAGGTGATGGATTGCGCCGCCGATTTTGGCGAGACCGACCCGGATCTGCTGGGCGGAGCGATCCGGATCACCGGTGTTGCGGGCGATCAGCAGGCGGCCACGGTCGGTCAGGCCTGTTTCCGGCCGGGCATGCTGAAATCAACTTACGGTACCGGCTGCTTCGCGCTGCTGAACACCGGTCAGGAGGCAGTCAGTTCGCATAACCGCCTGCTCACCACCATTGCCTACCGGCTGGATGGCAGGACAACCTATGCCCTTGAAGGCTCGATCTTTGTTGCAGGCGCGGCTGTGCAGTGGCTGCGCGACGGGCTGGGTGTCATTGAACAGGCAGGGGACAGCGATGGTCTGGCCGCCGGTGCCGACGATCATCAGCAGGTCTACCTTGTCCCGGCTTTCACCGGTCTCGGCGCACCGCACTGGGATGCCGGGGCCCGTGGCGCACTCTATGGCCTGACCCGCGGCACCGGACCGAAGGAACTGGCCCGCGCCGCGCTGGAGGCGGTCTGTTACCAGACCCGCGATCTGCTGGAAGCGATGTACCGCGACTGGAGCCCGGACCGGGACAGCCGCACAGTGTTGCGTGTTGATGGCGGCATGTCGGCCAGCAACTGGACGATGCAGTTTCTGGCCGACATCCTGAATGCCCGTGTTGACCGCCCTGTGGTCATGGAAACCACCGCCCTCGGTGCTGCCTGGCTCGCCGGTTCGCATGTGGGTTTTTACGGTGACGCAACGTCGTTTGCGGAGAAGTGGCAGCTTGATCAGCATTTTGATCCGGCCATGGACGAGGCCGTCCGATCAAAGAAATTTGCGGGCTGGCAGGACGCCCTGCGCCGAACCCTGACCGGTTAGGGATCCTTCGAGACGCAGCTGCGCTGCTCCTCAGGATGAGGTTTTTGTAAGCTATTTCCTCATACTGAGGAGGCGCAACGAGCCGTCTCGAAGGATTACAGCGAAGTTCAGACATCAAAGCTCAGGCAATATCCCCGACAGTTCCGAACATGGACGGCTGACGGGATTCGTTCTAGGTATTCTGAACGCATGATTTTGGGGAGAGGCCGGATGGAGCGATATACGGGAGGCTGTCTTTGTGGCGAGGTCCGGCTTCTGGCAGTGGGGCAGCCCCGGCGGGTCGGCATCTGTCATTGTCTTGATTGCCGCAAGCATCACGGGGCGCTGTTTTATGCATCCGCCATATACCCCCAGGATCAGGTCACGATTACCGGCGAGCCGGGTGAATATGCCGGGCGGTTTTTCTGTCCGCGTTGCGGGTCTTCGGTCTTTGCGCGTAGCGGGAATGAGGTCGAAGTCCATCTGGGGGCGCTGGATGCTACGGACCAGCTGGTGCCGACTTATGAAAGCTGGACCCTTCGCCGCGAATCCTGGCTGCCGCCGTTTCCGGGAACGAAGCTGCATGAGCGGGATCGCGAGACGGCAGACCGGCCGGAGGATTGAGTGACGGCTTTCAGCCGGTTCACAGGTTTTGCTCCTAAATAGATTGTCAGGTCTGTCGGGATCGTTTCATAGTTGTTTCCGTAACAATGAGGGCCTCCCATGCTGGACTCCATTTCCGACTTTTCGATCTTTGTTGGCGCTGTTGTGGTGCTGGCTGTCGTCATCATCATTCTGGGCGTCAAGACGGTCCCGCAGGGATATAATTACACGGTTGAACGGTTTGGGCGTTATTCCCGGACGCTGACCCCCGGTCTGGCCATTATCGTGCCGATGGTCGACCGCATTGGTCGCGAGATCAACATGATGGAACAGGTGCTGGATGTGCCGACACAGGAGGTCATCACCCGCGATAACGCCATGGTGGCGGTCGACGGGGTGGTGTTCTTTCAGGTGCTGGATGCGGCGAGGGCGGCCTATGAGGTCAGCGATCTGTACAACGCCTCGCTGAACCTCTCGATGACCAATATCCGGACCGTGATGGGATCGATGGATCTCGACGAGATGCTGTCGAAGCGCGATGAGATCAATGTGCGGCTGCTGCGTATCATCGACGAGGCGACAACACCCTGGGGCGTGAAGGTCACCCGTGTCGAGATCAAGGATATCCGTCCGCCGATGGATCTGGTTGAATCCATGGCCCGGCAGATGAAGGCAGAACGCGACAAGCGGGCGCAGATTCTGGATGCGGAAGGTGACAAGCAATCGGCTATCCTGCGGGCAGACGGCGAAAAGCAGGGGGCCATTCTGCAGGCGGAAGGCCGTCGTGAAGCCGCTTTCCGGGATGCCGAGGCGCGGGAACGCGCGGCAGAAGCCGAGGCGAAGGCTACAACCTCCGTGTCAGAGGCCATTGGGCGCGGTGACATGGGGGCGATCAACTACTTCATCGCGCTGAAATATGTCGAGGCGCTGAAGGAGCTGGCGGGTGCGAAAAACCAGAAGGTTCTGATGCTGCCGCTGGATGCGACGGGACTGATGGGTTCGCTGGCCGGTATTGCCGAAATTGCAAAAGACGCCTTTGGCGATGTGCAGACCCGGCCTGATGAAATTGGCCGCCGCCGACGTAGTTCGGTGCCGGTCAGCCGTCCGGATGATGACGAGGCATAGGTGATGGGTGAACTGCTGAATGACATCAGCTTCTGGCACTGGCTGATTCTGGGGATTGTTCTGGTCATCGGTGAGGCGGTGATTCCCGGTGCGGTATTATTGTGGATGGGGGTGGCCGCTCTGGTGACCGGGCTGGTGGAACTGATCATTCCCAATCTGGGCTGGCAGATTCAGTGTCTGGTCTTTGCCGTACTGTCGATCATCAGCGTCTATTTCGGGCGCAGCTGGATGCGCCGCCGGGGGGGTGAGAGTGATCATCCGACCCTGAATCGCCGGGGTGCAGAATATATCGGCCGGACCTACAGAATTGACACGGCGATCGAAAATGGCGTCGGCAGGTTGCAGGTTGACGATACCTTCTGGAAAATTCTTGCGAAGGATGATCTGCCCGCAGGCAGCCGGATTACCGTCACCGGAATGCAGGGCATGGCGCTGGAGGTTGAACCCGCGAAGGATTGATCTGCGTTTCCGGGTTCTCTTTACCGGGAAGCTGCGGCACGATGCCGGCAGATTTATCAGAGAGGGGTTTTCAGGTGTCGCGCGAACAGGCAATCAGTTCAGTCCAGAGCTATTTTGACGGTGGTGGTTACATCGCCGATCTGACCCGCAGGGTCGCTTACAAGACAGAGAGCCAGAGTGGTGAGCGGGGCGCGGAACTGCTCGCCTATCTGGAAACCGAGATCGCCCCACTGCTGGAGAGTCTGGGCTTTTCCTGGACGATTGAACAGAATCCTGTCGAAGGTTCCGGCCCCTTTCTCGTGGCCGAACGGATTGAAGATGCCGATCTGCCGACCGTGCTGTCCTATGGTCATGGCGATGTCATTCGCGGGCTGGATGAACAATGGACAGAGGGTGACGGTCCCTGGAATCTGAAGGTTGAGGGTGACCGGATTTACGGGCGGGGCACGGCGGACAACAAAGGCCAGCACAGTGTTAATCTCGGGGCGCTGAAAGCGGTGCTGGAGACGCGGGGGACGCTTGGCTTCAACATCAAGCTGCTGCTGGAAACCGGCGAGGAAACCGGATCTCCGGGCCTGAAACAGTTCTGTTCGGAAAACAGGGAACGACTGGCGGCTGATGTGCTGATCGCCTCTGACGGTCCCCGGGTCAGCCCCGACCGTCCGACCCTGTTTCTGGGCTCTCGTGGCTCAATGAATTTCAGCCTGACCATCAATCTGCGCGAAGGTGCGCACCACTCCGGCAACTGGGGCGGTCTGCTGGCCAATCCCGGTGTCATTCTGGCCCATGCGATTGCGACCATTGTCGATGAACGGGGACAGATTCAGGTGCCGGAATGGCGGCCGAATTCACTGACGAATTCTGTCCGGATGGCCTTGTCGGACATTCATGTCGGCGGCGGTGATGACGGGCCGGAGATTGACAAGGACTGGGGTGAGCGCGGACTGACCCCGTCGGAACGGGTCTATGGCTGGAACAGCTTTGAGGTTCTGACCTTCAAGACCGGCAATCCGGAATTTCCGGTCAATGCCATCCCCGACAAGGCGGTGGCTATCTGCCAGTTGCGGACAGTTGTCGGCACGGATGTTGACGATGTGTTGCCATCACTGCGCCGGCATCTCGAAAAAGCGGGTTTTCCGCAGGTCGAAGTGGCAATGGCGCGAAAAAACTTCTTCCCGCCGACCCGGCTGGATCCGGATCATCCCTGGGTGACCTTTGCCTCCAGCTCGATCACGCAGACCACCGGCAAGAAGGCTGCCATTCTGCCAAACCTCGGCGGCTCGCTGCCAAATGACAGCTTCGCGGATGCGCTGGGTCTGCCGACGGTCTGGGTGCCGCATTCCTATGCTGCCTGTTCGCAGCATGCCCCGAATGAACATGCGCTGAAATCGATCATGCGTGAAGGGCTGGAAATCATGACCGGACTGTTCTGGGATATCGGTGCAGGTAACGGACCGAAGAAAGCAAAATGACCATCGCCCCCCCTTTCCCCAATCTGTTTGTAAAACCGGCTGTTCAGGGCCGGGGCGGGGCAGCGGTTGCGCAGCATCCGGATGCCGCTGCTGCCGGTGCTGCGGTGTTGTCCGAAGGGGGGAACGCCGTCGATGCGGCGGTGACCATGGCGCTGTCGATGGCGGCGCTGGAGCCCTGGATGAGCGGGCTTGGCGGCGGCGGGTTTCTGCTGACAAGGATGGGGGGCGAGGTTCATCAGCTCGACTTCAACATGGTCTCACCACTGGCTGCGACGCCGGATAAATATCCGCTGGCCGGTGGCGTCTCGCCCGGCATGTTTGCCTGGCCGACGGTAGAGGGCGACCGAAATACCAAGGGGCCGATGTCGATCTGTACGCCGGGCGTTGTGGCGGGAGCAGCGGCAGCACTGGAGCGGTTTGGTACAATTTCATGGGAACGGGCGATGCAGCCCGCTGTCGATCTGGCCGGGCGTGGTCTGACTGTCGACTGGTTTACGACGCTCTGCATTGCAACGACGGCGGCTGAACTGGCAGAGCATCCGTCGACGGCGGCTGCTTTCATGCCGGACGGGTTTCCGCTGGCTCAGCCCACGGGACATCCGGCTCCGGTATTGAAAATCCCGGGACTGGTCGAGACGCTGACGCATCTGGCGGCGGCAGGCTGGGAAGATTTCTATCGGGGTGATCTGGCGGCAAAGCTGTCGGCAGATTTCCGGGATGTGGGGGCCTTGCTCACGGCGCAGGACCTGGCCAGCTATCAGGCGGACTGGACAAAGCCCGCAACGCAGACGGTTGCCGGGTGGGAGTGCGTTACGACCTCCGGTCTCAGCGGCGGGGTCACCACAGCGGCTATTCTGGAAGCCCTCGCCACAGTAGATCCACAGGATAACGACGCCTTTGTTCAGGCCTTCATCACGTCTGCTGATCAGGCATTCTCCCGCCGGCTTCAGACCATGGGACATGCGGGCGATCTCGGGCGTGACGCCTGTACCACACATCTGTCGGTGGTGGACCGGCATGGCAATCTGGTCTCGCTGACCCAGACATTGCTTGGCCGCTTCGGCTCCCGTGTTGTGCTGCCGGAAACCGGGGTGCTGATGAATAACGGCATGATGTGGTTCGATCCGACACCGGGCCGCCCGAATTCAGTGGCTCCGGGCAAGTCGCCACTGGCCAATATGTCGCCGATGCTGGCGATGACGCCGGATGGCAAATCCGGCTTCGCGCTGGGAGCTTCGGGTGGCCGCCACATCATCGGTTCTGTCGCGCAGGCAGCCCGCAGGCTGATTGCAGGTGCCGGGGCAGAGGAAGCCTTGTCGGCACCTCGTGCTGCGGTCGTGACGCCGGGCCGGGCCGCACTGGACTGTCGTTTTCCTGATACGGCCGCAGAGGCTGCAAGGCAGGTGATTGCGACCGTCGAACAGATTCCACCAATGGTCTATCCAACAAACTATGCCTGTGTTGGTGTCGCAGGGTTTGATGATTCCGGCAGTTATGCCGCTGCAGAGCCGTCATTGCCCTGGCCCACCGCGATGGCCGCAACGGAGTAAATTAATGCGGGATTTGAGAATTACCGGCCTGCATCTGAGGCTGGTCCGGAACCGTATCGCCATGATCCGGTCACATGGTATCGGCAGTGTCCGCGAAACCATTCCCCGGGTGATCCTGCGGCTGGATACGGATGCGGGTATCAGCGGTTGGGGTGAAGGTACCCCTTGGGAAGCCTTTTCAGGAACCGCAGAGGCGGCGTTCGAGGCCATCGACGGATATTTCCGCAAACATCTGATCGGTGCCGATGCATTTCGGCTGCCGGATATCATGCTGGCCTGTGACCATGAAGTCTTTGGCGAAGAAGCGGCCAAGGCGGCGGTGGAAATGGCCTTGCTGGACCTTCAGGGCAAGGCGCTGGAGCTTCCGGTTCATCAGCTGCTTGGTGGCAAAATCCGTGACCGTATCCCGCTCAGCTTTTCAATTGCCGATCCGGATATCGAGGCAGATGTGGAGCGTGCCCGTGATCTGGTGAAGGGGGGCTGGGGTATCTTCAAGGTGAAGACCGGGTTTTCCAGCCATACCAACGACCTGAAACGGCTTGAGATGCTGCGCGAGGGGCTGGGCGATATTGACCTGCGGGTGGATTACAATCAGGGGCTGGAGCCCTGGGACGCCTTGCGGACCCTGCGGGATATCGAAGAATTCAAACCGACATTCATCGAACAGCCGGTCGCCCGGCAGCATGTCGACTGCATGGCCGATCTGACAGCGGCACTGGATACACCGGTGATGGCCGATGAAAGTGTCTTCAATGCAGCTGATGCCCTGCGTCTGGTTAATCTGCGTGCAGCAGATCTGTTCAGTTGCAAGATCATGAAAAGCGGCGGTATCCGCGGCGTCCAGAAGGTGCTGGCAATTGCAGAAGCTGCCGGTATTCCCTGTTATGGCGGAACCTTGTGGGAGGGGCCGATTGCTCTGACCGCAGCCACGCATATGATTGCTGCGGAGCGGAATTTCCCACTGGGATGCGAGTTCTATATGCCGTCAGTTGTCTATAGTGCAGATGAGATTGAATGCCCGTTCGCGATATCCGAGGGGCAGGTGATTGTACCTGACCGGCCGGGTCTCGGACTTGATATCGATGAAGACCGGCTGGACCGTTGCACGGTCCGCAGCGCCTGACCCAACTATAAAAATTTGTTCTGATCTTTGATGGAGACCACCATGCCTACTGCTGCCCAGATTATCGCCCGACGTCTTTACGATCAGGGATGCCGTTATGCGTTCGGCATGCCGGGCGGTGAGGTGCTGACCATGCTGGATGCCCTGCGTGAAGTGGGGATCGAGTTCGTTCTGGTGAAGCATGAGAATGCCGGTGGCTATATGGCGGAAGGCATCTATCACATGACAGGCGCCCCGGCGATTTTGCTGGCGACGGTAGGGCCGGGTGTCGCCAATGCGGTGAATACGGTGGCGAATGCCGAACAGGACCGGGTGCCGCTGATCTTCCTGACAGGATGTGTCGATGCGGCGGAGGCGCTGACCTACAACCATCAGATTTTCGACCATGTCGCCCTGATGAAGCCGGTGACGAAAGGCAGCTTCACCGTTGCCGACGGGAATGTGGATGTACTGGTCGACAAGGCGCTGGCGATTGCGCTGGATGGTCAGCCCGGCCCGGTTCATATCGACCTACCGATTGCCATCGCGAAAAAGCAGTATGATGTGACAACTCCTGTTCGCAGACCTTTCCCCTCGCTGGTTGCCCCGGCTCCGGGCGGGGATATCGAGCAGGCAAAGGACTGGCTGCGGCAGGCGAAAAAGCCGCTGATCATTGCCGGTCTTGATGTCCTGCATCAGCATGCGGAAGACACCGTGACAGCTTTCGCCCGCGATTTCGGGATTCCGGTTATTACCACCTACAAGGCCAAGGGTGTGCTGGACGAGAATGACCCGCTGGCGATGGGGGGCGCCGGTTTGTCACCGGTTGCTGACGAACAGTTCATGAAGCTGGTGAAGAACAGTGATTTCATTCTGCTTGCCGGATATGACCCGATCGAAATGCGGGCCGGCTGGATACAGCCCTGGTCGAACGGGCAGCGGGTGGTCGAATTCAGTGCCGTGCCGAACCATCATTATGTGCATACCGCGAGCATGAGTTTTGTCGGCGATATCGGGGCCGGTCTGACGATGTTGCGTGATGGTGCCGCCCCGGTGGCAAGCTGGCCGGACGGGGAACCTGCAAAAGTGCGCAAGGCACTGATCGACGGCTACCGGCTTGATGAAGCCTGGGGGCCGGCAGCAATTGTTGACGTGGTGCGCAACGTCATGGAGCCGGATGGTGTGGCGACGGTCGACAGCGGCGCTCATCGTATTTTGCTGAGTCAGGCCTGGAAGGCGCCGATGCCCCGCCGCCTGCTGCAATCGACCGGGTTATGCACCATGGGGATTGCCCTGCCGCTGGCCATCGGGGCCAAGCTTGCGGCACCGTCGCGTCAGGTGGTCTCGTTCAGCGGTGACGCTGGAATTGAAATGGTCCTCAACGAGCTGGCAACAGCACGGGACAAGAAGACGGCGATTGTTGCCGTGGTCTTTGTCGATGAAAGCCTGTCGCTGATCGAACTGAAGCAGCGTAATACCCAGCTGCCGAATGTCGGTGTGGATTTCGGTGCCACCGATTTCCCGGCGGTTGCCAAAGCGCTGGGCGGTGAGGGGATGTTTATCGAAGACCGGGAAACGCTGGAGCGGGAACTGAAGGCGGCTTTTGCCCGCGACTGTTTCACCGTGCTGGCCTGCCGGATCGACCGTCGTGCCTATGACGGTCGTCTGTAGGCATTACATCATGACGACGTCGCGTCGCTCGGTGCCGGAAAAACTTGCTGATTTCCGGCGCCGGCGGTCCGGCCCGAAGAAATTCTGTGACCTGACGAACTGGCGGTGATTTTCGATAACCGCCTTGATCCGTGAAAACAGGGATCGGGCGGAAACCGGTTTTGCCAGAAATTCGGTAATGCCTGCATCACGGGCTGTCACGACCTGACCAAGCTCGGTAAAGGCCGTGACCATGATGATCGGGATATACCGGTTCGGGGTATCTTTCGACAGGCGAATGGAGCGGACGAACTGAAGCCCGTTCATGGGCTTCATGTTCCAGTCCGTGATGATCATGTCGAACGGGACATCTTTCAGCAGCGCAAGAGCATCCGTGCCGTCCTGTGCTTCCCGGATCGATTCGACCTGTAGCTCTTTCAATATGTTACGAATAATCGCACGCATCGGCGCGTTATCGTCAATAATCAGAAATTGGAGCCGCCGGAGGGATATTGCGCTCAACGGATGCCAGGTCCTTCCCCAAATGCCCGACTATTCAAACCCGGACTGATGTAAGGGAAATTAGGCACCGGTGGTTGCGCTGTCAACAAGATCGAAGATCAATAAAATTTTATACAAATTTCTCAAATAATTATAAGTATATGATTATTTTGCGTGAATAATAAATAAAATATAAAAATGATAATTCATCATAAATAATATCCTCATGTTTGGTAAGTACAGAAAACTGAAAGCAGATCAGTGCGGGGCGACAGCGATGGAATTCGCCCTGATGACACCCCTGTTTATGGCGCTGGTTACCGGAATTATGGAACTCGCCATGATTCTGTTTGTCGCTGCCCTCATGGAAGGTGGATTGCGCGATGCCTCCCGGTTCGGGATTACCGGGTTTGAGCCTGAAGGCATTACCCGCGAGGAACGTATTCTGGGGATCGTCGGGCGCAATACAATCGGGCTGGTCGATATGTCGACAGCCAGCGTTCAGGCTCTGATCTATCCCAGCTTTGGCGATATTGGCGGCCCGGAACCGTTCGTTGACAGTGCCCCGGCAAACGGCGCTTACGACGTGGGTGAGACTTTTACTGATGTGAACGGAAATGGTGTCTGGGATCCGGATATGGGGGCGGCGGGAGCCGGTGGCCCGGGAGATGTCGTGGTCTATCGCCTGTCCTATGACTGGTCGCTGCTGACCCCGGTGCTGGCCGGTGTCATCGGTGAAGCGGGCAGGGTGCGTCTGGCCGCCAGTGTGGTGGTACGCAATGAACCCTATGAGGCCGCCGGCGGCGGTGCATTGCCATGATCGGCGGATTGCTGCGCCGTCTCGCAGCGGACCGGCGTGGTGTTGCGCTCATCGAATTCGGTTTTGCCGTGCCGATACTGATCATCATGACTTTCGGGACGGTGGAGCTGTCGCGTTATGTGTTGCTGCATCAGAAGCTCGACCGGATTGCCATGACACTGGCTGACCTGATTGCACAGTCCGAGGAACTGGCTGAGACCGATATCAATAATATCTTCGATGCGGTTTCGCATATCGGCCAGCCCTTTGATGTGGTGGGCCGGGGGCGTGTGGTGCTGACATCGGTATCGCGGTCAGGCAGCCAGGTCACGGTAGACTGGCAACGGATCAATGCCGGCGGACTGGTTGCGGTCAGCCAGATCGGGCAACCGGGCCTTGCCGCCACACTGCCGACGGCACTGACCCTGACAGACGGGGGTAATGTCATCGTCTCGGAAGTCTATTTTGACTACCAGCCGATGCTGACCGGATCCTTGCTCGGGGCGCAGCAACTGTACCGCAGTGCCTTCTTTCGCCCTCGCTTCGGATCGCTTGACCAGATCAACTGACGAAACTGTGATTTCACAGAATGATACAAAAATGACCGCGGCGGCTTGTCGGGATGATTTCCAGCACTTACAAATAGGGCAACTTATTTTCTGGAGGAAACAAGATGAGCGACAAGCGTAGAACAGCCCTGATCACAGGTTCTGGCCGCAACATCGGCCGCGCGATGGCCCATGATCTGGCCAAAGACGGATTCAATATCATCGTTAATGGCTCAAGCAGCCGGGAACCCTGTGACCGGGTCGCCGATGAAGTGCGTGCTCTTGGCGTCGATGCAGAAGTGATGATGTGCAATGTCGGGGACAAGTCCGAACTTGCGGCCATGGGTGAAGCTGCGCTGAAGCGTTTCGGCAGCGTCGATGTGATCGTCAATAACGTTGCCATCCGTCCGATTTCCCCGTTTCTCGAAGTCGATGAAGACGAATGGAACCGTGTCTTTGACATCAACCTGAATGCGCCGGTACGTCTTGCCCGCATGTTCCTGCCGGGCATGATTGATGCTGGCTGGGGCCGGATTGTGAACTTCACCGGTATGAATGCGATGCGTGGGCACGCCAACCGCCCGCATGTCTCGACGTCAAAGCATGCCGTTCTCGGCCTGACCCGCAGTCTTGCGGTCGAATTCGGCCAGTATGGCATTACCATCAACTGCATTTCGCCAGGCCCGATCAAAAGTGAACGGGACGATCCGGAGTTTGAAGCCTATATCGCCAAGACGATCGGCTCGAACCCGACCCGCCGGCAGGGAACCGCAGCTGAAGTATCTGCTGCCATGCGGATGCTGGTGTCTGATGGTGGTGCCTATATCAATGGCCAGATGATTCAGGTCAACGGCGGCGCTGCTCTCTGATCGTGAGAAATCAGAATCCATGTCATTCCTGCATTGCGCGGGGTGACATGGATGATGACCACGTGATCCCTTTCTGACGCCTCAACCCGGACAGCTTTCGGGATCACACCGGCTTGGATTTCTTGTCATGGTGCAGGTACAGACCTGGCGCGGTTCCTATGAACCTGCGAGCAGGCTGTCACTCCCGGACGACATCCCCCCTGTCGTCCGGGAGGACAAGATTGCGTGATCTGGCTGAAGCGCCCCTGATTCCCCTTGATGCCGACAAATTTCCTGAAATGATCTGCCCGCTATAACCGGTCATGGCAGACCATTTCTCATGAAGGATTTACGACGATGGGTATCCGGGTTCTGTGCCTGGCTGCATTGATGTCTGTCACCACATTCGCGACAGCCTTTGCTGATAACACTGAGGGGACAATTGTTGCCTTTGATCGCAAGGCGAAGATCATCGTTCTGGACGACAAAACCGTCTGGACCACTGTCGGTTCTGAAGACGCAATCCCCGAAAACCTGAAAGCGGGCGACGTGGTCACGATTGAATATGTCACCAGTGGTGACGACGGGGTTCAGAAAATCTCCGCCATCACTATCAGGTAAGCGCTGTCAGGCAGGCTTTGTCTGTAACCCGGTCATCCCGCGATGGCCGGGTTTTTTCTTTCTATGCCGTCCGCTGTCCCGAAAAACCCTTGCCCTTCCGACAGAGAGGGGAATGATCGCGTTCGGTTTTCAGCCGGGCGCAACCGGCATCAAGGAGGAACAGCTATGACTGACCGTAAACTTCATCCCCAGACACTGGCGCTGCATGCCGGCTATCGCGCAGACCCGACCACGGGGTCGGTGGCGGTGCCCATCCACCAGACAACGTCCTTTCAGTTCCGCGACACCGAACATGCGGAAAACCTGTTCGCGCTGAAGGAACTGGGGAACATCTATACCCGTATCATGAACCCGACCTGTGATGTTCTGGAACAGCGTATTGCAGCAATGGAAGGCGGCGTTGCCGGTCTCGCCCTGGCATCAGGTCAGGCGGCCTCGAACTTCGCCATCCTGAACCTCTGCCGTGCAGGTGACAACTTTGTCTGCTCCACCGGTATTTATGGCGGAACCTGGAACCTGTTTGCGAACACGCTGAAGGATCTTGGCATCGAATGCCGTTTCGTCGATCCGTCAGATCCGGAGAATTTCCGCAAGGCGACCGACGCCAAAACCCGGTGCTACTACGGCGAAACCCTGGCCAATCCGCAGCTCAATGTTTTCCCGATCAAGGAAGTCGCCGATATCGGGCGCGAACTCGGTGTTCCGCTGATCATGGACAATACCGCCGCACCGATGATCTGCCGGCCGCTGGAACATGGCGCAGCCGTGGTTATCTATTCGACGACAAAATATATCGGCGGTCACGGTACCTCCATTGGCGGCATGGTCGTTGATGGCGGGAACTTTGACTGGGAAGCCGGTGGTGACCGGTTCCCGACCCTGAATCAGCCGGACCCGAGTTATCATGGCGCCGTCTGGACCGAAGCGGTCAAGCCGCTTGGCCCGATTGCCTATATCCTGCGCATCCGGGTTATCCTGCTGCGGGACATGGGGTCGGCCATGAGCCCGATGAATGCATTCCAGTTCATTCAGGGCCTTGAGACCCTGGCGCTGCGGATGCCGGTTCATTGCGAGAATGCCAATAAGGTGGCGGCATTCCTGAAAGCTCATGACAAGGTTTCCTCTGTCATTCATCCGAGCCAGCAGTCCGGTGAGCCCCGTCGTCGGGCAGATGCCTATCTGGATGGCGGCTTCGGCGGACTTGTCGGCTTTGAACTGAAGGGCGGCAAGGATGCCGGACGGCGCTTCATTGACGGGCTGGAACTGCTGTATCACGTCGCGAATATCGGTGATGCGCGCAGCCTTGCCATCCACCCGGCCAGCACGACCCATTCGCAGCTTTCTGCGGAAGATCAGGTGGCCGCAGGGGCAACCCCCGGCTATGTCCGCCTGTCCGTCGGTATCGAACATATCGATGATATCCTGGCGGATCTGACACAAGCTCTCGACAAGGCGTAACTCTGGTCGCCCTCCTTCCCCGTGCTGCGGGGGAGGAGGGGCCATTGTGCCCTGTCATCCTGATCGTCTTTCAGGCGGATACGGGGCTGGCTGCGCGTCCGGGAGTGCCTTATCCCATGTCAGGACGTGACAGAATTACCAAAAGCGCCTATATGGCCGCCATGAACACCACATCTTCCATCGAAAAGACGGCCCTGAAGTCTGATGATCTCCGGGCCTGGGCGCAGCTTGATGCTGATGGCCGCAAGACTCTCATCGGATTGAGCCGTGAAGAGCTTGATGCCGAGCTGACAGCCTTTGGCCTGCCGAAGTTTCGCGCCAAGCAGCTCTGGCACTGGATGTACCATCAGGGTGAGACTGATTTTGCGAAGATGACCACGCTGGGCAAGGACCTGCGTGCCCGGATGGCTGAACATTACGTGGTCGGACGGCCGGAGACGGTCACCGAACAACTGTCGGAAGATCGCACCCGTAAATGGCTGCTGCGCTTTGTCGACGGCAATGAGGCGGAATGTGTCTATATCCCGGAAGAAGACCGGGGGGCGCTCTGCATCTCCAGTCAGGTCGGCTGTACGCTGGCCTGCACCTTCTGCCATACCGGCACCCAGCAGCTTGTCCGCAATCTTGGCGCCTCGGAAATTGTCGGCCAGTTCATGAAGGCCCGCGATACCTATGGCGAATGGCCGTCGCCAAAAGACGGCGTTAACCGGATGCTCTCAAATATCGTGATGATGGGCATGGGTGAGCCGCTCTATAACTACGACAATGTGGCGAAGGCGCTGCGCATCCTTATGGACAGCGAGGGCATCAGCCTGTCGCGCCGCCGCATTACACTGTCGACCTCCGGCGTTGTTCCGATGATCGAAAAGGTCGGTCAGGAACTGGGTGTCGGACTTGCCATCAGCCTGCATGCGGTCCGCGACGATCTGCGCGATGTGCTGGTGCCGATCAACCGCAAATGGCCGATTGCCGAACTGCTGGAAGCCTGCCGCAACTATCCCGCCGCGTCGAATTCGCGCCGGATTACCTTCGAATATGTCATGCTGAAAGGCGTCAATGATTCCGATGCCGATGCGCATGAACTGGTGCGGCTGCTGAAAGATGTCCCGGCAAAGGTCAATCTGATCCCGTTCAATGCCTGGCCGGGGGCGGAATATGAATGTTCGTCGAACAACCGGATGCACCGGTTTGCTGATATCGTGAATGCCGGTGGATACTCCGCGCCGATCCGGGTTCCCCGCGGGCGTGACATTCTGGCGGCCTGTGGCCAGCTTAAAAGCGCCAGTGAACGCCAGCGTGGTCAGAAGGTCGCCCTGTAAGTCACCCTCCCGGCGCACTATGTTATTGTTGTAAGCAACAATAGTAACGGACGTCAGATGAAACCCGCCCTCCTGCTCGCCTTTCTCGGAACGCTTCTGGCGTCAGCCGCCTTCGCTGATCGTCTGGCAACCACTGAGGATGGCCGCAAGGTCGTGCTCCGCGATGACGGCACCTGGGTCTTTGCTGACCCGGCGACCGGCACCGACCTGCCGCCGATTGTGCTGTTGCAGGTCACCGAAATCGAGGACGGCCGCCGCGGCTGCTGGATCGAGATGGAGGCGACCAACGTGACGGAAGAGCGGCTGCGCGGGTTTGAACCCTCGATCCTGTTCTCCGGTACGGCCCCGGCCTGGAAACGCGACGTCTCCTTCCGCTTCCCGGCCCTCGTCCCCCAGAGCAGCATCCGCATCAACCGTACCATCCGCGATGAGAAATGCAGCGCCATCGGCGATGGCCGGATCATCAGGATTGCAGGTGAATGCCGCAACGGTCAGGAAGTCCTCGAAGCCGGGGACTGTCTGGCACGGGTCAGGGTTTTGCCGACGAATGAACGTTTCGCGATATCGAAATAGTACATTCGGGGTTGTGCGATCCTCCATATTTTACATGCAGCGCAGTTGGGGGCGGGGGCTGCTCATGGAAATATTGTCAGAACATATTGCTTTTTATACTTGTAGAATGTCCCGTCGATAGACACGTGATGTCGGGGAGCGACTTCGTTTCTGTTCGTGTGATGTAAATTCAGATACTCGCATTGTTTGCAATAGGCGAGTACATGAACTTGTTTTTCTAAGTATAGTGTTGGAATTTCTGGGGGCGGGAATACATGGAAACTTTTACATCCCTGCTCTCTAATCTGGGTCTGTTAAGCCTTTCTACTGTCGTTATTGTTCTGCTGGCAGCCAGAACAGGGCTCATTTTTTCAAGCGGCAGGCTGGCAATATGGGTAGGGATCGTATGTGGTCTGGCATCGGTTCTTGTGATCAGTTTTCCGATTCATGGTCCAGGGGGAGAGTTGTTCGATACCCGGGCTGCCCCGATTCTGATCGCCGGATATTTTGGGGGGCTGGTTGCGGGTGTGATTGCCGCAACGATTGGTGCAATTGATCGATATCTGATCGGTGGTCCCGTCGTCTGGGGCGGTGTGGCAAGTCTGTATGTCTGCTTGGCTACGGCGCTGTTGTGTCGGCGGTTTTACGGCGGACGTCCCTTGAATCTGATGCAGCTGGCGGCAATGGGAGCTGCTGTTTCAGTGCTGCTTGTCCCGACATTCTTCATGCGTGCCTCATTTGAAACCGGGCTGATTGTCCTGCAAACATATTGGCTTGTGATATTGATCGGCAATCTTCTGGGGACCGCCCTGATGGGAATGATCGTCTCGCAAGCTCTGGCGTTTCTGACCAGGCAACAAGAGCATCAGGCGATAATCGAGGCCTCTGCCGACGGTATTCTGACGATTAATTCAGAGCAGATCATCACGGCGGTTAACCCTGCAGCAGAGCGCATGTTTGGCTGGCAGGCGGCTGATCTGATTGGCCGCAAGATAGATACTTTGGTGCCAACAGAAATCGTGAAGAAACATCATCATTATGTTGAGGGGTTTGTCGCTCAAAAGGACGTCATGACCCGTCAGATGACCGACTACAAAACCATTCATGGGCGTCGAAAAGACGGTTCTTCCTTCCCAGTTCTCGTGTCGTTATCCAAATTCCGGAACGCCGGGAAAACCATGGTTGTCGCCACTGTCCACGATATGACGGAAATACAGGCTGCCCGAAGCAAGCTGGAGCAAATGACCGAGACGTTGGCGGAGCGCCTCAACGCGTCTGTTGCAGCAAATGAAAGCAAGAACATGTTCATGGCTAACATGAGCCACGAATTGCGAACCCCCCTGAATGCCATCATTGGTTTTGCTTCATTGATTGAGCATCTCGGCCTGAAAAATATGGCCGCGTCAAAAGCCAATGAATATATCAAGGATATCAGGCATAGCGGCGAGGGGCTGCTTGATATGATAAATGACATTCTCGATATCTCGAAAATCGAGAGTGGCCGAACAGAAATCAGTATTGAGAAGCACCGGTCCGGAGAAGTTCTGGATAGTGTGCTTCTGCTGGCTCAGGCGACAGCATTGGCCCGTCAGGTGGTTCTGGTGCCATCAGGTGATATGGATGTCAGTATTCGTTGCGACCTCCGGACCTTTAAACAGGCACTCCTGAATTTGATGACCAATGCCATCAAATTTTCCCCAAAGGGGTCAACTGTCAGAATCTGCATAGATGCTTCGCCAGATACTGTTGATTTCAGCGTTCAGGATGACGGGATTGGTATCTCTGATAATGTGATCAGCCGGCTTGGTGAACCGTTTGTACGGGGTGATACGCCAGAATCGCGTGCAATCGAAGGTACCGGACTTGGGCTGGCATTATCCAAGAAATTTGTGGAGCGTCAGGGCGGGGCAATCCGTCTGGCCCGGCGGACCGAAGGCGGAACAATTGCCACATTAACAATACCGGCAGCGTGAACTGACATTTTTCGCCATCTGCATTTACGGGCTAAGAATAACCGGAATAGCTTATGCGCTCAGTATGGTCTTGAAACAGGCGCCTGCAGGGTGAGTGTTTGCTGAAGCAGGCGGGTGTGATGCCGGGATATGGGTTGGCGAGTATCCTCATGGCAGGCGCCTGAACTGCAGGCTCTGCCTCAAATACAGGGAAAATCAACAATAGTGAGCAGGGTCGTTGTCCGACAACCCCGTACAGTTCTATCGTGGAAAACCGCAATTGTGGCGTTCTGGTTTGTTGGCCACTTTCCGTGATGTGCCAAGTCAGGCACAGCAACGAAATGCGACTTTTCCGCTTATGATTTCCAGTTCGGTTCTTTCCCTGTCATGCAGATTCACGTCGGACGATCTCCGAGGCGTCTGGTTAGACAATGGCCCCACGGGATGTTGCGTTATCAGTCGCCGAAATTGGGCACAAAATGTTTCATTACCAAACTGCTCCGCAATCAGGGGCCGCTCTCACCGATCCGCAACACCGGCGAAATCCGGATGCTTCACAGGAAGCGGGAGAGTCGTGCGGTCATGAAGAAAAGCAAAAATCCCGAATGGACGCACCGAAGGCACCGAATATGTCATTAAAACTGGGGATCGGATTTCTTGCCAGACGTCCGATGACAGCACTTAGCGTCTACGCGATCATAAGCATTCTTCTTATCGCAGGTCAGATAAACAAGGTTTTTACAGAAACCGGCTACAGAACTGCGCTTGAAGCAGCGACCGCCTATTCTCAGTCAATCACGGACGTCCGGGAATATTATTCCTCCCAGATTGTCCCGCGTGTAAGTGATGCGGGCATTACTGTTTCCCATGATTATCGCAATCTTGGCGCAGCCATCCCCCTGCCTGCGACATTAACGATCGAGATTGGTGAAGTTTCGAGTTCGCAACGCAGTGGAGGGGAATTCCGTCTTTTCAGTTCCTTTCCGTTTCCCTGGCGAAAGACCGGGGGGGCGCAGAACGACATCGAGCAGAAAGTGCTGGAAGTACTGGAAGGCGGAGATGTTGAGGAATTCGTCGCTGTTGAAGAAGTCGGAGACAGGAGTTTTCTGCGTTATGCGATTCCTGTACGTATGAAAAAGACCTGCGTTGAATGTCACAACAATCACGACCTGTCCCCCCGCATAGATTGGAAAGTCGGTGACGTTCGGGGGGTTCAGAGTGTTCTGCTGCCAATGCCCAGCCTGTCACAGGCACTGACAGACACAGACTTCAGCATGTTCATCTTCATTTTTATCGGGGTGCTCGGTGGACTGGTTGTTTTCAACCTGCTTCTTCGTCACCTGCAGGACGCCATTGTTCAGGCAAATCAGGCAAGTCAGGCAAAATCCGACTTTCTGGCCTCCATGAGCCACGAATTGCGGACCCCATTGAATGCTATTCAAGGGTTTTCGGAAATGATCGCGATGAAAGCCTTTGGTCCATTGGGCTCGACTAAATATGAGGAATATGCGGATCACATTCATTCGAGTAGCCAGCATTTGCTGAATCTCGTCAACGATGTTCTCGATTTGGCAAGTATCGAGGCGGGAAAGATGGATATCACCAGGGAAGAGCTGACGATCGAAGATATCGTTAAAGACAGCTCACGGTTTATCATCGGGGCAACTGGTATGGATGGTATCAATTATACGGTCGATATTTCAGATAATCTCCCGCCCCTTTTTGCTGACAAAAGGGCTCTGAAGCAGATCCTGATCAATCTCCTGTCCAATTCCGTAAAGTTCACACCAAAAGGCGGACTGATCGCCCTGTCAGTGTCAGCCTCAAATGGTCATCATATTTTTGAGGTTCGCGACAGCGGCGCCGGTATTTCCGAAAAAAGGCTGAAACGCATTACAGAGCCGTTTTTCAAGGAAGAAAATGATCCTCACAAGGCCCATGAAGGAACAGGCCTCGGACTGGCAATCGTCAAGTCACTGATTTCGTTACATGACGGAGAGCTCATAATCGATAGCGAGCTCGGTAAAGGGACTACGATCACAGTATCTCTGCCCAGTAATCTGGGGGAGTGAGAGCAGCCTGTCTGAAAACGAAAAACGATGCCGGGTTAGTCTGGCGACGGGTTTCGTTTCATCCGGGAATGGGGGCGTGACAGATGATTCGCGACGCATTCGAATGTTGCAGGTCGCAGGAGTGTGTTTTCCCCGAGGTGGGGAATTTTATATTTCAGCGATATAAGAAGAAATGGTGCCCAGGAGAAGACTCGAACTTCCACGACCTTGCGGCCACAGGCACCTGAAGCCTGCGCGTCTACCAATTCCGCCACCTGGGCAGGCAGCTAATCCTTTGCATCGATTTCTCGGTGCGGGAGGCGAGTAGTTAAAGTCTGTCCCGCCTTCTGTCAACAGCGTTCAGACAGTTTCCGATCAGTTGACGCTTGGGTGGTCATCGGGTAAGCGACGGGCTAGATTAAGGGACAATATTCCAGCTCTTGGGGATGGCTATGAACGGGCGATTGGTAACAGTTTTCGGTGGGTCCGGATTTATCGGGCGGCATATCGTCCAGAAGCTGGCGTCGGAAGGATGCCGGGTTCGGGTGGCGGTACGGGATGCGGAAGGCGCAAAATTTCTGCTGCCACGCGGTGATGTCGGGCAGATTTCCATTCTGCCGACAGACCTGTCCAATGAAGAAAGCATTGCCCGCGCCTGTGCCGGTGCCGATGCGATCGTAAATGCCGCCGGTGTACAGTCCGAGAGTGGCAAATCCACCTATCAGGCCGTGAATGCCGAAGGGGCAGGGCATATTGCCCGCCATGCCCGCCAGAACGGTGTCGGGGCGGTGGTTCATATCTCTGGCCTTGGTGCTGATTCCTCTTCTTCCATCGGTCTGGTCAAATGGAAGGGGCGTGGTGAGGAATATGTGCGCGGCGGATATCCGCAGGCGACGATTCTGCGCCCCAGTGTGGTTTTTGGCCCGGAAGACCATTACTTCAACCGGCTTGCCGGGATGCTGCGCTTCTGTCCGATCCTGCCCGTTATCGGGGCGGACCTGCCGCATATCAATTTCAACGAGTCGAAATGCGGGCTGGTCACAGCCAGCGGCGGCCCGGTGATGCAGCCGGTTTATGTCGGGGATGTGGTCGATGCGGTCTGGGTGGCGCTTAACGACGCCTCAAAGGCCGGAAAGACCTACGAGCTGGGTGGCCCGGATGTGGTCAGCGGCACCGATTGTGCGAAGCTGATACTGGAGGTCACGCGCCGGAAGAACATTCCGCTGTCGCTGCCCTACTGGAAGGCAAAGCTGCTGGCTTATATCATGAAGCCGCTGCCGAACCCGGCTTTCACGCCGGACCATATCGATATGATGCAGATCCCGAATGTGGTCCATGAAGGGGCCGCCGGGTTCGCTGATCTCGGATTGCAGCCGAAATCGCTGGCGGCAATCCTGCCGACCTATCTTGCCGCATACCGCCCGCCGTCGAAACGTGGCCGTCAGGCCTGATAGGCCAGTGCCAGCAGGGCGGCACCGAGCAGCAGCCGGTAGATCACGAAGGGCGTAAAGGACGCCCGGCGCAACCAGGCCATCATGATGGCAATGGAAATCAGCGCAGTGATGAAGGCGAGCCCCGCCGCAACGAAGGCATCTGTGGTGAGTTCAGGGTGTGAGCCGTCGAACAGAACCCGGCCTTTCAGCAGGCCGGCGCCCAGAATGGCCGGAATCGACAACAGCATCGAGAAGCGGGCTGCCTCCGGGCGTTCATAGCCGCAGATACGTGCCGCCGTCATGGTAACGCCAGAGCGCGACATGCCGGGCAGGATGGCAAATATCTGCGAAATGCCGATCAGCAGTGATGCGCCGATGGTCATATGTTCGATTCGCCGGACGGTCATGCCGATGCTGTCGGCAAGATACAGGAACAGGCCGCCGATCAGGGTGGTCCAGCCGATCAGTTCCAGCGTGCGGGGGGCATCAATACCGTAATGTTCCAGTGCAATTCCGGCGATGACCAGTGGCAGGGTGGCGATGATGACATGACCAACCAGGGCTGCAGACGGTGACCGCCGTCCCCGGACCAGGCGACCAAGGCCCGCAAGCATCGCCCAGATGTCGCGCCAGAAATAGATCAGGACCGCGCCAAGACTGCCGACATGCACGGCAACATCAATCAGGATGCCCTGATCTTTCCAGCCGGTCAGCAGGGGAACCAGGACCAGATGCCCGGAGGAGCTGACCGGAAGAAATTCGGTTATACCCTGAATGACCGCCAGAACCGCGAGATGTAGTGAAATCACTTTGAGAGACCCCCCAGATAGGCGGGGAAGATAACACCGGGAGACATGTGGATGCAGTAGCAATTTTAGTCTCAATTCGGAACTAATTGACTGATGGGTAATCCCGAAGGGGTCAAAACAGATGTTCCGAACATGGGTTTCTGGAAAAATAGTCATAGAAACTGACCTATCTGCCGAAATTTTCGTGCAATCGGCTCTGAGTGATATTATAGAACTGTTGTCGGACTTAAATCTTTGCGCCTGTTGCGCCAGACTGCCGCCCTCTGCGGGCGGCTCTTTATCGGGAGAACGCCATGCCTCAACGGATGCTGAAATTCGTCCAGGTTGACCGTGAAATGCCAGCGAAGCGCGAGGCTGAGGCCCGCCGCGAGGACTGGCATGAAATATATGGCGAGTTCATCCGCGATAAGGCCGAGGAGCAGGCCAGCCGTTGTTCGCAATGCGGTGTGCCGTTCTGTCAGGTGCATTGCCCGCTGCATAATAATATCCCGGACTGGCTGATGCTGACGGCAAATGGCCGGCTGGAAGAAGCCTATGAAGTGTCTTCCGCGACCAATAACATGCCGGAAATCTGTGGCCGTATCTGTCCGCAGGATCGTCTCTGTGAAGGTAACTGTGTTATCGAGCAGTCTGGCCATGGCACTGTGACCATCGGCTCGGTTGAGAAATATATCACCGAAATGGCCTGGGAAAATGGCTGGATGAAGCCCGTCACGCCATCAACAGAGCGGGCTGAGTCGATTGGCGTGATTGGCGGTGGTCCGGCCGGAATGGCAGCCGCAGAGCAGCTTCGCAAACGTGGCTATCAGGTCACCATCTATGACCGCTATGACCGTATGGGCGGGTTGCTGATTTATGGCATTCCTTCCTTCAAGCTGGAAAAGGATGTGGTGGAACGCCGCACGCGCCTGCTGGCTGACAGCGGCATCACGCTGGTGTCGAATTTTGAGGTTGGCCGTGATGCGACGCTGGCCGAACTGCGCGAAAAGCATGACGCGGTTTTCATCGGCACCGGTGTTTACAAGGCGCGGGATATCACCTTGCCCGGTGCGGGTCTGAAGAATGTGCTGCCGGCGCTGGAATTCCTGACCGCGTCAAACCGTCTGGGGCTTGGCGATGATGTGCCGGAATTCGAGAATGGTACGCTGAATGCCAAGGACAAGAATGTCGTGGTGATCGGCGGCGGCGATACCGCTATGGATTGCGTGCGCACGGCCGTTCGGCAGGGTGCCCGGTCGGTGAAATGTCTCTATCGCCGTGACCGTGAGAATATGCCGGGGTCACAGCGTGAAGTCTCGAATGCGGAAGAGGAAGGGGTAGAGTTCGTCTGGCTCTCCGCACCGGAAGCCTTCACCGGTGACGGTTCTGTGGATCATGTCCGGGCGCTGCGCATGCATCTTGGTATGCCCGATGCCTCTGGCCGGCGCAGCCCGGAGCCGATTGCCGGTTCATCCTTCAATATTCCCTGCGACATGGCGATCAAGGCGCTGGGTTTCGACCCGGAAGACCTGCCTGCGATGTTTGGTGAGCCAGGTCTCGAAGTCAGCCGCTGGGGAACCATCAAGGTCGATTTCCGGACCCATATGACCATGCTGGACGGGGTGTTCGCCGGGGGCGATATCGTCCGTGGTGCATCACTTGTCGTCTGGGCGGTACGCGACGGCCGCGACTGTGCCGATGCTATTCACACTTATATTCAGGCCAAGGCCAAAACGACGCTCAAACAGGCGTCCTGAGGGAGAACGGAAGATGACCAACAATCTGGAATTTATCCGCGACTGGCAGCGCAATGTCGATCACCTCACCGCCAATGGTATGTATAGTGAAGCAGACGAGCACGCATCCTGCGGGGTTGGTCTGGTTGTCGCTCTTGATGGCCAGTCACGTCGTGATGTGGTCGTCGCCGGAATCAACGCGCTGAAGGCAGTCTGGCACCGTGGTGCCGTGGATGCGGATGGCAAGACCGGTGACGGTGCTGGTATTCATGTTGAAATTCCGCAAGCGTTTTTCCGGAAGCATATTGAACGGACCGGCCATTCGCCGGATACGGGCCGGCTGGCTGTCGGCATGGTGTTCTTGCCGAAGGCCGATCTGAACGGGCAGGAAGTCTGCCGCAGTATCGTCGAGACGGAGATCCTGGACCGTGGATATCGTATCTATGGCTGGCGTCAGGTGCCGGTCAATGTCGAGGTGATTGGCGAGAAGGCGAACGCGACCCGGCCCGAAATCGAACAGATCATGATTTCGAATATCAAGGGCCTGAGTGACGAGGAGTTCGAGACCGAACTTTATATCATTCGCCGCCGTATCGAGAAGAAGGTCCAGCAGCAGAACATCAACGAATTCTATATCTGCTCACTGAGCTGCCGGTCACTGATCTACAAGGGCATGTTCCTTGCTGAACAGCTGTCGATTTTCTATCCGGACCTGCTCGATGAGAGCTTCACCTCGCGCTTTGCAATCTACCATCAGCGTTATTCGACGAATACCTTCCCGACCTGGAAGCTGGCCCAGCCTTTCCGGATGCTGGCCCATAATGGCGAGATCAATACGGTCACCGGCAACATCAACTGGATGAAAAGCCATGAAACCCGTATGGCGAGCCAGATCTTTGGCGATTCAATCGAAGATCTGAAGCCGGTCATTCAGCTCGGCAGTTCCGATTCTGCTGCACTCGATGCATCCTTTGAGCTGCTGGTGCGTGGTGGACGTGAGGCGCCGATGGTCAAGCTGATGCTGATCCCGGAAAGTCTCGGTCGTGATTCGACCATTCCCGACGAACATGCGGCGATGATCAACTATGCCAACTGCGTTATGGAACCCTGGGATGGTCCGGCGGCAATTGCCGCTACCGATGGTCGCTGGGTTGTTGCAGGCATGGATCGTAACGGCCTGCGTCCGATGCGCTTTACCCGCACCAACAACGGCCTGCTGATCGTTGGTTCTGAGACCGGCATGGTGACGGTTGATGAAACCACCGTGCTTGAAAAAGGCCGCCTCGGCCCGGGTGAAATGGTCGCTGTCGATCTGGCCGATGGTCATTTCTACCATGACCGCGACATCAAGGGGCATCTCGCCGAGCAGGCGAATTACTCTGACTGGATTCAGGAAATCAAGGTCATCGATGACCTGATCAGCCCGGACCATGATGAGGCTGCGGAATATGCCGGTGATGAACTGCGCCGTCGGCAGGTGGCGAGCGGCGTGACCCTGGAAGAGCTGGAACTGATTCTGCATCCAATGGTCGAGGATGCGAAAGAAGCCATTGGTTCGATGGGTGATGATACACCGCTTGCGGTGCTGTCAGACAGCTATCGCGGGCTGCATCATTTCTTCCGCCAGACATTCTCGCAGGTTACCAATCCGCCTATCGATTCCCTGCGTGAACGTCAGGTGATGACGCTTCGGACCCGGCTTGGAAACCTCGGTAATATTCTGGATGAGGACAAAAGCCAGTGTAACCTGCTGCAACTGGAATCGCCGGTTCTGACCAACGCTGAATTCGACGCGATGGCGAATTACATGGGTGAGACCGCCGCCGAGATCGATTGTACCTTCGATACATCCGGCGGCGACGGCGCACTGCGCGATGCCCTGAATCGTATCCGGCGGGAATCTGAAGACGCCGTACGGGGGGGCTGTGTTCATGTGATCCTGTCTGACATGGCAGTCAGCAAGACCCGCACGGCAATTCCGATGATTCTGGCGACGGGGGCGGTTCATACACATCTGCAACGCCAGCAGCTTCGTACTTTCACATCGCTGAATGTACGTTGCGGTGAATGTATGGATGTTCATTATTTCGCAGTGCTGATCGGTGTCGGTGCAACGACCGTAAATGCCTATATGGCGCAGGAGAATATCGCTGACCGGCATCGCCGGGGGCTGTTCCCGGGTCTGACATTGCGTGACTGCATGGAGCGTTACACAGAGGCGGTCAATCAGGGGCTGCTGAAGGTGATGTCGAAGATGGGCATTTCCGTCATCTCCTCTTACCGGGGTGGCTATTGTTTTGAGGCTGTGGGCCTGTCACGGGCACTGGTCGCGGAATATTTCCCCGGCATGCATTCCCGTATTTCCGGCATTGGCTTGTTCGGCATCCAGCGCAAGACGGTGGACCAGCATCGCAAGGCGTTCGACGAAGACGTGGTCACGTTGCCGGTTGGCGGTTTCTATCGCTATCGGCAGGGTGGTGAGCGTCATGCCCATGACGGTCGGCTGATCCATATTCTGCAACATGCCGTCGCGACCGGTGCCTATTCCCAGTACAAGAAGTTTTCTGACGGGCTGCGGCAACGTGACCCGATTCATCTGCGCGACCTTCTGGATTTCCGCCACAACAGGAAACCGATTTCGATTGATGAAGTCGAGAGCATCACCGAGATCCGCAAGCGGTTCGTAACGCCGGGCATGTCACTTGGCGCGCTGAGCCCGGAAGCACATGAAACCCTGACCATCGCCATGAACCGGATCGGCGCGAAGTCGAATTCCGGAGAAGGCGGCGAGGGCAAGGAACGCTATTCGCCTTATGAGAATGGTGACAATGCCAATTCGCCGATCAAGCAGATTGCTTCCGGCCGCTTTGGTGTCACGGCTGAATATCTGAACAACTGCCGTGAAATCCAGATCAAGGTCGCGCAGGGTGCCAAGCCCGGTGAGGGTGGTCAGTTGCCGGGATTCAAGGTCACGGTGGAAATCGCCCGTCTGCGTCATTCGACGCCGGGTGTAACCCTGATCTCGCCGCCCCCGCATCACGATATCTATTCGATCGAGGATCTGGCGCAGCTGATCTATGATCTGAAGCAGATCAATCCGGAAGCCCGGGTTTCCGTTAAGCTTGTCGCCCGCTCGGGCATCGGCACAATTGCCGCAGGGGTCGCCAAGGCGAAAGCCGACACCATCCTGATTGCCGGTCATGACGGCGGCACCGGGGCCAGCCCGCAGACCAGCCTGAAATTTGCCGGTATTCCCTGGGAAATGGGGCTGTCGGAAGTCAATCAGGTCCTGACCCTGAACCGTCTGCGCCATACGGTGACCCTGCGCACTGACGGTGGCATCAAATCAGGTCGTGATGTGGTGATTGCGGCAATGATGGGTGCCGAGGAATTCGGTGTCGGAACAACCTCGCTGGTGGCAATGGGCTGTATCATGGTGCGTCAGTGCCATTCGAACACCTGTCCGGTCGGGGTCTGCACCCAGGACCCGGCGCTGCGTGACCGTTTTGTCGGTACACCGGAGAAGGTGGTTAATCTGTTCAGTTTCATCGCTGAGGAAGTGAAGGAAATCCTTGCTGAACTGGGCTTCCGTTCCCTGAACGAGATCATTGGACGCACCGATCTGCTGGCACAGGTCAGCCGCGGGCATTCGCATCTTGATGATCTTGATCTCAATCCGCTGTTGGCACAGGCCGATGCGGGGGGACTGCCACGCTACAACAAGACCGGTGACCGCAATGAAGTGCCGGAAACGCTGGATGCGGAAATTATTCGCGATGCGAAGCCGGCGCTGGAACGCGGTGAGAAGATGCAACTGACTTATGCGGTGCGCAATACGCATCGGGCGGTCGGGACCAAGTTCTCCTCGGCGCTGGTTCGTCGCTTCGGCATGACCGGCCTTCAGCCAAACCACATTACGCTGCGCCTGCGGGGCTCTGCGGGGCAGTCGCTTGGTGCCTTTGCGGTTCAGGGGCTGAAGATCGAAGTCTTCGGTGATGCCAATGATTATGTCGGCAAGGGTCTGTCCGGCGGTACCATCGTGGTTCGTCCGATGATCTCGGCAAGCCTGAAAAGCAATGAGAATACCATCATCGGGAATACTGTTCTGTATGGGGCGACAGCCGGAAAGCTGTTCGCAGCCGGTCAGGCGGGTGAGCGTTTCGCGGTTCGTAATTCGGGCGCGGATGTGGTTGTCGAAGGCTGCGGCTCAAACGGTTGCGAATATATGACCGGTGGGGTTGCTGTCATCCTGGGCGATGTCGGTGCGAATTTCGGGGCCGGCATGACCGGAGGAATGTGCTTCGTGTACGATCAGTCCGGTCTGTTTGAAGAACGGGTGAACAGCGAGATGGTGCTGCCGATCCGGTTCCAGACCGAATATTGGGAAAATGCCTGCAAGGAACTGATCGCAGAACATGTCCGCGAAACCAGTTCGATGTTTGCCGAGAACCTGCTGAATGACTGGCATCGGGAACGCGACAATTTCTGGCAGGTTGTGCCGACGGAAATCATGCACAAGCTGGAACATCCGGCACTGGCTGAAACCACCGACGAGAAGATAGCCTGATATTCCGGATCGTTTTCGGATGGCTTAGCGGGTGTGAGAGGAAGTTGCGGTGGAACTGTATGACTTTCTGGATTCCGGGAACGGTTACAAGATCCGGCTGCTGCTGCATAAACTCGGTGTCGATTACACCCGGATCGAGGTGGATATTCTGGCGGGGGAGACCCGGACGCCGGAATTCCTCGCCTGGAATCCGGATGGCCGGGTGCCGCTGCTGAAGCTGGATGACGGTCGTCTGCTGCCCGAATCAAACGCTATTCTGTATTATCTGGCTGAAGGCAGCCGGTATTTTCCGGAAGACCGCTTTACCCGGGCCGAGGTCATGCGCTGGATGTTCTGGGAACAGTATGTCCATGAACCGAATGTCTCCGTAGCCCGCTTCATTCGCCATTTCCTGCCAGATGATCATCCCCGCCGGGGCGTAGAGCTGGAGCAGAAAATGGCCGGTGGAAAACGTGCCTTGCAGATCATGGACCGGCATCTCGACGGGCGAAAATTCCTCGTCGGGGATCAGCTGACCATCGCTGATATCTGCCTGTACGGGTACAGTAATGTTGCGGAAGAAGGCGGATTCAGACTCGCAGAATACCCGAATTTGTTGGACTGGCTGAAGCGTGTTGCCGATGATACGCCGCATATTCCGATTACCCGGGGGTAGCGATTTGGAAGATGCAGAAATTGACGTGCGTATCCGGCGCGTCGAAACAGAAGACGGCCCACAGGTCCGGCAGGTTCTGACAGCGGCATTTGACGGCGAGGAAGAGGCCAATCTTGTCGCCTCACTGACCGCAGAGAACGCTATTGAATTCGGACTGGTTGCTGAAGCGGCAGGCCATCATATCGGGAATATTTTTTTCAGCCGGCTGACCATTACCGGGCCTGACGACCCTGTCCGGGCGCTGGCGCTGGCGCCGGTTGCCATCCATCCGGACCTGCAGCGTCTTGGCATCGGATCAGCCCTGATCAATGGCGGGCTGGCACTGGCCGCCCAGAACAAGTGGGATATGGTATTGGTGCTTGGGGATCCCGAGTTTTATCACCGCTTCGGATTTGAGGTTGAAGCAGCGAAAGCTGTCGATTGCCCCTATAGCGGCCCGGCGCTGGCCGCCTGGACCTATCCGGGCGTCATTTTGCCGGACAACATGATCGCCCGTTATCCGGACTCATTTAACAGCCTGAACTGACGGGCAGGGATACCGTCCATCCTCCGAAGATGGAACGAGGTTCCCCTTCGAAGGATGGCGTTTTGTCTCAGGACCGCTGATTGAATCTTCGTCCGACCAGTGCCGCGGCGATATTCACTTTCTGAATGTCGATGGTGCCACCGGCGATACCCCAGCCCCAGCCGTCGCGGAATTTCTGTTCGATCGGATATTCCTTGGAATAGCCGTAGGCTCCCATCAGCTGCACAGCCTTGCCGGTGACTTCCCGGACAATCTCGTTGGCGAAGCATTTGGCGATGGATGAGTCTGCCACGGATGGCAGACCGGCTTCGGCATTGGCAACGGCCCGGTACAGCAACAGACGGGCAGCATCCACCTTCATCGCCATCTCGGCGATATGCAGCTGAACAGCCTGAAAATCGACGATGGGTTTGCCGAACTGTTCGCGTTCCTGAACATAGGCGAGAACGTAATCAAGGGCGGACTGGGCGATGGCCAGGCTCATGGTCGTGTTGCCGCAACGCTCCAGATCAAAGGCTTCCATCAGCTTCGGGAAGCCGCCTGCGGGGACAATGATGTTACTGGCAGGGACAACCACGTTATCGAGATAAATATCGGCGCTGCAGATGCCGCGAAAGCCCATATGCTGCTCCCGCTTGCCGAAAGACAGGCCTTCGGAACCATCTTCAACCAGCACGGCACCGATCCCCTTTGCGCCGGGGGCATCGGACAGCCGGCAGTAAACCACATAGGCGTCGGCATGGCTGGCGCCGGAGGACCAGCGTTTCTGGCCATTGATGGTCACCTTGTCGCCGGTAATTGTGGCACGGGTTGTCAGATCGGTCAGGGCGGTTCCGGCTTGCGGCTCCGACATGGCGACGGAGACAATCATCTCGCCGGCACAAACCTTTGGAATGACGCGTTCGCGCAGTTCCTGTGGCGCGAAATGTGCGATGGCCAGTGTCGGACCAAAACAGGATTCAAAGATCGGGAAGGCAATGGCGGGAGATATCTTTGCCACTTCTTCCATCACGATGACGGCGTCGAGATGGGACAGACCGACACCGCCGAGTGATTCCTCCAGATTGACCCCGAGCAGCCCCATCGCTGCATAGCGTTTGACCAGATCATGTGAGGGCGGCTCGTCGTCGGCTTCAATCTGCCGGGCGATGTCCGGCAGTTCGGTTGTTGCGAAACGGCGCACGGTTTCCTGCAGGGCGCGCTGATCTTCTGAAAGGCTGAAATCCATCTGGTACGTCTCCGTTTATCGTTGCCCTCAGAATGGCCCAGCAGACTGGCAGGGTAAATGCCGCTCTGTCCGGTAACGGAAAAACGCCAAAGAAAAGGGCCGGCGATTGCAGTCGCCGGCCCGGATTATCTTCAGCTCCAGAAACCCAATCAGGTGTCGAGGAAGCTCCGCAGCTTCCGCGACCGTGACGGATGTTTCAGCTTACGCAGTGCCTTGGCTTCGATCTGCCGGATACGTTCGCGGGTAACAGAGAACTGCTGACCGACTTCTTCCAGCGTGTGGTCGGTGTTCATGCCGATACCAAAGCGCATCCGAAGAACCCGTTCTTCACGCGGGGTCAGGCTGGCCAGCACCCGTGTCGTAGCCTCACGCAGGTTGCCCTGAATGGCGGCGTCGAGTGGCTGGACGGCGTTCTTGTCTTCGATGAAGTCACCGAGATGGCTGTCTTCCTCATCCCCGATCGGGGTTTCAAGGCTGATTGGCTCCTTGGCGATCTTGAGGACCTTGCGGACCTTCTCAAGCGGCATGGAGAGCTTTTCAGCCAGTTCTTCCGGTGTCGGCTCACGACCGATTTCATGCAGCATCTGGCGTGATGTGCGGACCAGCTTGTTGATGGTCTCTATCATATGCACCGGAATACGAATGGTGCGCGCCTGGTCGGCAATCGACCGTGTGATCGCCTGTCTGATCCACCATGTGGCATAGGTCGAGAACTTGTAGCCGCGGCGGTATTCAAATTTATCGACGGCCTTCATCAGGCCGATATTACCTTCCTGAATCAGATCAAGGAACTGCAGGCCACGGTTGGTATATTTTTTGGCGATGGAGATGACGAGACGCAGGTTGGCCTCGATCATTTCCTTCTTTGCCTTGCCGGCTTCGCGTTCGCCGCGCTGGACCGTATGGACAATCCGGCGGAACTCGCTGATCGGCAGGGCGGCTGCTTCGGCAACCTCGGAAATCAGGCTCCGGGTCTCTTCGATGTCGGCAGCATTTTTCTCGACATACTTCTTCCAGCCTTTACCCGGCAGCTTGCTGACCCGTTCAACCCAGTTCGGGTCCAGCTCGTTACCCTGATATTCGCGGATGAAGTCTTCGCGTTTTACCTTGGCCTTGTCAGCGAGACGCCACAACTTGCCTTCAAGGTTCAGCAGGCGGCGGTTGAGCCCCTGCAGATGATCGACCAGCTGTTCGATACGCGCATTGTTCAGATGCACGCCTTCCATCAGTTCGACCAGTTCCTGCTTCAGCTTGTTGTAGCGTTTTTCCGTTGCCGGCGGCACTTCTTCACCAGCGGAGAGAGCGGTAATCCGCTTTTCCTGGACCTTCTGCATTTTTGCATGGGTCTTGGCGATGTTCTCGAACGTCTCTAGCACGATCGGACGCAGGGCCATTTCCATGGCTGCGAGCGAGACCGAAACCTCGTCGCCATCGTCCTCGTCGTCGCTTTCGCCATCGGTTTTTTCACCGTCGGCGGCTTCACCGTCGCCGGCTTCGCCATCAGCTTTCTTGACGGTTTCGCCTTCTGCCGGTTTGGGAATGACCGGCTTTGGCGGGGTCAGCTTGACGACGTTATCGGCTTTCGGTGCCACGCCTTCTTCGCCATCGTCACTGTCTTCGCCGTCTTCGTCGGTTTCTTCGTCATCTTCATCGACAGTCACCGGGCCGGAGCCATAGGTTGCGTCGAGATCAATGACATCACGCAGCAGGATCAGTTCGTCCTGCAGGTCATCATGCCAGTTGACGATTGCCTGAATGGTCAGCGGGCTTTCACAGATGCCGCCGATCATCATTTCGCGACCAGCCTCGATCCGCTTGGCGATAGCGATTTCGCCTTCGCGGGACAGCAGTTCGACGGAACCCATTTCGCGCAGATACATGCGAACAGGGTCGTCGGTGCGGCCGACATCGTCATCGCTGAGGTTGCCGCTTTCCTTTTCTTCGGAATCGTCTGACGACTTCGTGTTGTCTTCAGCGTCTTCCTCATTCTCGACCACAGTGATGCCCATTTCGGACAACTGTGCGAGGAAATCCTCGATCTGTTCGGAAGAAAAATCGTCCTGCGGAAGGGCGTTGTTGAGTTCGTCCATCGTGACGAACCCGCGGTCCTTTGCGCGGACGAGCAGCTTTTTGACGCTTTGTCCTAATGTATCAAGCAGTGGACCGGCTTCGGTTTCTTCGCTTGAATCTGTTGTTTCAGCTGCTTCGGTTGCTTTTGCCATATTGTCCAATAATCCCCTGGTCCGGCGCGCCTCATAGCTGCGCGATTACCCATGACGTCAAATTCAGGCGTGTCGCTGTACCGTTTCCGGTTCGGTATCATCCAGCAACGTCAATTCCTGCGCTCTCAAGTCGAGCAGATAGCGAAAATTTTCCGGGGTGTTGTCCGTCGCGAGACGCTGTTCCGCATATTTAATCTCATCTTTCAGAGCTTCCTGTTGGAAGATACGAAACGTGTGTTTCCACCCGGCGAAAGCTTCCGCCTTGTCCGCCTCCGGTTTTGCAAAACCAACTGTACGAAGTTTCTGATCACCGGTTATCGCGGTAATTACAGAGGCAAAACCTGCTTCGATTAGTTGGTCTTTCAGTCGTTGCGGTTCAAGAGGGCTGCACTCGAAGGCGCGAATTAAGACTTGCTGTCGGAAATTGTCAAGATCAGGCGCGGAAAAGCTGACATTTCCGAGATCTTCAATGACCTCAGGCAGCAAGTCCGGGTGATTCAGGAGGATAACAAGCATCAGGCGTTCGCGTTCCCGGCGCCCGGGAGTAGCCAGAGGGGCCGCAGTTCCGGCCCGGAAACCGGCTTTCCCGTCGCCACCGCGCTTTTTGCTCATACGACGCCAGAAACGCTGGAAGAAGGCGTCGTTAAAACTTTTCTGGACGGTTTTGTCCTCAATCAGTTTTACCTGACTTTCCAGTGCCTGCCAGACAGCGGCCCGTCGTTCCGGGTTTTCCAGGTCCCGCCCGACGACCTCGATATCCCACAGCTTGTCAGACAGGCTGCTGGCACCCTTCAGCAGGCTGCGCATGGCCTCGGCACCTTCACGCTGGATCAGGCTGTCCGGGTCTTCGCCGGAGGGCAGCAGGGCAAAGCGGAGGGACTTGCCGGGCTTCAGCAATGGTAATGCCCGCTCAAGAGCGCGTGCTGCCGCCCGCTGACCGGCCTTGTCACCGTCAAAGCAGAGGACAGGTTCGTCCGCCATGCGCCATAGCAGATCAAGCTGCTCTTCTGTCAGTGCGGTACCAAGCGGGGCGACCGCGCCGGTGAAGCCTGCTGCGTGAAGGGCAATGACATCCATATAGCCTTCGGTCACGATCACCGTGGCCTTGTCATGGGCCGCCTTGCGGGCCAGGTCGCCGCCATAGAGGTTCCGGCCCTTGTGAAACAGATCGGTTTCCGGTGAGTTCAGATATTTCGGCTGACCATCGCCCAGTGCACGGCCACCAAAGGCCACGATGCGTCCCCGCAGATCGCTGATCGGAAACATCACCCGGCCCCGGAACCGGTCATAGGTCTGGCGGCCACCTTCATCAGGATTGATCAGCAGACCGGCTGCAACAAGGGCTCGCTCTGTCTGGCCCTGTTGCAGGAAATGGCTTTTCAGGGCATCGCGGCTGTCCGGAGAAAAGCCGATCTGGAACCGGCGGATCGTCTCTTCCGACAGCCCGCGTTCCCGCAGATAGGTCAGGGCAGTGCGGCCTTCGGGAGCAAACAGGCGCTGGGCATACCAGTCCGCAGCCTGTTCAAGAATATCGCGCTGGTCGGCAGCCTGTCGTGACCGTTCCCGGCTTTCCGGAGACTGTTCCGGCATCCGCAGCCCGGCTTCACCAGCCAGCTTTTCGACCGCTTCCGGAAAGGTCAGACCTTCGACCTTCATCAGGAAACTGATGACATCGCCATGCTCGCCGGACGAAAAGCAGTGATAGAAGCCTTTCGACGGAACGACGGTGAAGGAGGGGCTTTTCTCCTTGTTGAAGGGAGACAGGCCAACAAATTCCCGGCCTTTTTTCTGCAGGCGTACATGCCGGCCAATCACGTCCTCCAGGGGGACGCGGTTTCTTAATTCATCAAGAAACTCCGGCGGAAAACGCATTCACGGGTCCATACAGTTCGGTCGGTGGGGTCGGGTAACCTGTCGGGGTTTCCATGTCATCTTTCGGGACATGTGGAAACGCAGCAGAACTTCCACGCACCACCAGCATGACATAGTACGTCCGCCGGCGGTGGGAATACAGCATCCCGGTATGTGGAAAGCGGGGACTTAAATTACAGGATCAGGCCAGACGTTTCTTCACCAGGGCGCCGGCCTTGGCAAAATCCATGCGTCCGGCATAGCCCTCACGCAGACCACCCATGACCTTGCCGATATCCTTGACCGATTCGGCGCCGGTCTTTGCGATCAGGTCATCCACGGCTTTTTCAATTTCAGCGTCAGACATCTGCGCGGGCAGGAAGCTCTTGATGACTTCGATTTCCTGACTTTCCTGTTCAGCGAGTTCAAGGCGACCGCCTTTCTCATACATCGAGATCGACTCATTGCGCTGCTTCACCATGGATTGCAGCAGTTTCAGGATTTCGTCGTCACTTATGCCGTCCATGTTGCCGGACGAACGCTCGTTGATATCGCGATCCTTGAGGGAAGCGAGAATGAGACGAATCGTGGAAACAGCACGTTCCTTCTTCGCCTTCATTGATGTTTTCAGTGCGGCGTTCAATTGTTCGCGCAGCATGCCATACCCCGTAAGAAAGTGGTGCTTGCCATCCTCAGATGGCCCAAGCGGCGGACATTAAACCAACCCGGCGTCGGTAGCAAAGCCTGAAATATATGCTAAGATATTGATATTGCTCATTTTATGATTTTTTAAGGGTGGTTGACGACGGCATGGAACTTGCTTATTTATCGCAAAATCCAGAAAGGACATCCCATGACTGCCATGCCTCTGCCGCCGAAACCGGCCGCGTCTAAATCTGTCGCGACCGCTGCTCTGGTTCTGAAAGACGGATCGGTATTCTGGGGGCGCGGCATTGGTGCGACCGGTACGACCGTTGGTGAAGTCTGCTTCAATACCTCGCTCACAGGCTATCAGGAAATCCTGACAGACCCGTCCTATGCCGGACAGATCATCACCTTTACCTTTCCGCATATCGGCAATGTCGGCACCAACCCTGAAGATGTCGAGACAACGACATCGGCGGCACGGGGCTGCGTTATCGCAGCAGACATTACCCAGCCGGCGAATTACCGGGCGACGCGGCATCTCGATGAATGGCTGAAGGCGAACAACCTTGTGGGTATCGCCGGGGTTGATACCCGCCGCCTGACCCGGCGTCTGCGGGATCTGGGCGCGGCTGACTGCGCGCTGCTGCATGACCCGAATGGTCAGATCGATATCGCCATGCTGCGCAAGCAGGCGCAGAACTTCCCCGGCCTCGAAGGTATGGACCTGGCAAAGGATGTCAGTTGCACCCAGACCTATGAATGGTCAGAGACCCGCTGGGACCTGACGAACGGTTTCGGCACGCAGGAAGCGCCGGCGCACCGGGTGGTTGCCGTTGATTTCGGTGCCAAACGAAACATCCTGCGCTGTCTGGCCAGTGAGGGCTGTCATGTCACGGTCGTTCCGGCCAGTGCCAGCTTTGATGACATCATGCGGCACAATCCGGATGGTGTGTTTCTGGCCAATGGTCCGGGCGACCCGGCGGCAACTGGCGAATACGCCGTTCCGGTGATCAAACAGATACTGGAAACCGGCAAGCCGGTATTCGGCATCTGCCTCGGTCATCAGATGCTGGCGCTGGCTCTGGGCGCGTCGACCGGCAAAATGAAGACCGGTCATCGCGGGGCAAACCATCCGGTCAAGGATCTGGAAACCGGCAAGGTTGAAATCACTTCCCAGAACCACGGTTTTGAAGTGCTGGAAAGCTCACTCCCGGCCGGTGTCGTGATGACCCACAAATCACTGTTTGATGGTTCTCTTGAAGGTATCAAGGTTGAAGGCAAACCGGTCTTTTCGGTCCAGTACCATCCGGAAGCCTCTCCCGGTCCGCAGGACAGCCATTATCTGTTCAAGCGCTTCGTCGCCAATATCGCGGCGTCCAAAGGGTAGGTTCTGACCTTTTGACATCACCCCGGAACCGGCGTCGCCGGGCCATCCGGGGGATGTTTGTGTTCCCGGTCTGATCCGCGTCAGAAAATATTTCTGACTGATCGCCTTCTGCCTCTGGCAGAGGGCTTTTCCCGGCATATATCGCGCTCCGGTTTTATCTGGAGACGTTCTTTCATGACGCGGGAATTTGTTTGTGCAGCCACTGCCGTTGCCTTTGCAACTCTGGTCGGTGGCGATCTGTTCAGTATGCTGACAGCGTTCAGTATGGCGCTGATTGAGAATTTCACATCTGTAACGGACGGGTTGGCCATTGCAATGTCGGTTGCGGCAATCCCCAGCCTTTACCTTGTCGGATGGCTGGCCCGCAAAGCCTACAGAATGGAAATGTCGCTGGGTGTCCCGCAGGTTTCCCCGGCATCCTGACGGATGCCGGTCAGATGTGATTCATCTAGAAATACCGCGCCAGGCGCAGTTGCAGATGATGGTCACGGCGGGCCCCGAATTGCGGGTCGCTCGCATCGGGACGATAGAGACGAATTTCCAGTTCGGCGGTCCAGCGGTCATTCAGGCGGGTGTCGGCTTCGATTGACAGCGACCCTTTGCCGGTCGTCGGGTCAATCATCACACCGCCCAGAAAGTCCGTATCATCAACATCGTTAAGGGTGATGCGGGCGCCAAGGAACAGGTCATGGTCGTAACCCGCAGCCGGGGAAGCGCTGTTGCGGCCGTCATAATGGAACTCTGTCAGCAGGCCAAGATCGCCGGAGTCATTGATCGCACCGAAGAAGGTGTATTCGACACCGGCAGAGGCAGCAGCAAAGCGGTCTGCCTGCCCCCAGCGATAGATGCTTTCCAGTTTCCACAGCCAGGCGTCAAAGGTTGCCTGAAGATCGAGGCCTGCCTGATTGATGACGTCATAGGAGGGAATGAAAGCAGCATCGCCCTGCGCGTTGGTAGCGACGGAGAATGTTGGCTCCCGCGAGGTGCCACGGAACCATGAAAGACCGATGTCATATTCCTCGACCGCAGTTGCATATCGCAACGCCAGATCCGGATGCCAGCGTCCGGCGTCAGAGGTATAACTGGCCCGGTCCGTGTCGACGGCAGGCTGGGAGCGCAACCGGCCTTCCGGTCCGGGGAAGGTGCGCTCGCGGAAGTAGGGCATGAACAGGAAGTTGAGATTTCCCCAGTCGCGCTGCAGGCCGAGATTGACCATCGGCTGACCAAGTTTGTCTTCACCATCGACATCCTCGACCGAATCCGTCTGGTTGATGATATCGACCAGATGGCGGCTTTCGGTCACACCCCAGAAGACCTTGTCGATGCCGGCCCGCATGTCCCAGCCGTCACCGATATGCAGCCATTTGAATTCGCGCAGATCGCCGTGGGTGCGTTCTGCATCATGGTAGTCGTAACGGAAGAAGGGTTTGGCAACGAAGATGTCGTCCCCGGAGTCCATTTCCAGGACAACTTCCGGGGCGATAACCAGCGACGGGTTGAGATGCTGGTTGTCCTGCCGGGGGTCTGCCGGGGTTACGGGGAAGACCCGGAAGTCACCGGCGATATAGCCGGAGAAATCATATGTCTGCCCCGTCGCGGCGAACGGATACAGCAGCAGGGTAGCGGCGATTGTTACCGCCGGTCGGCCTTGAAGGATGGACAGAAATCGCCGGTACATGGTCAATAGGCCCGCTTCAGGGAATTGCTGTTGAAGTCGCTGTCGGAAAAGCCCATCCGGAAGGTGATTTCTCCGATGGTCAGACGGGTTTTCTTGCCGGTCTGGTGGTTTTCCATGAACAGGTCATGGGCACGCCAGTATTTATCGAGATATTTTTTGTAGTCGCTGTAGGTCAGGGTTTTCAGCAGTTCGTTTTTGCGGTCATAGAAATCAATCTTCTGCAGGCGGTATTCAGACTTGTCGTACCAGGCGACCTGTTTCGTGTAACCGGAATCTTCATACTGGGGGATCTGTTCCAGCACGAAGCAGTCCAGCGCACCGCAGGCTTCATCGCGCAGCCATGTGTAGCTGTATTTTTTCAGTTCCAGGGCGGAAATATCTTCATAGGCAAATTCGCTGCCGACGAACGGTCCGGATTTGTTTTTGGATGAAATCCGCTTCACCCGTTTCAGAGCGGGCAGATAGAGCCACTGGTCATCTGGCTCCAGAATGTTCGAGAAACTGAGCAACGCCGTACCCTTTACGTCACGGGGCTCCTCAAACACCACCAGCGTCTTGTCGCCCTTGTCCGGGTCCGGGACTTCCAGGGTATCCATCCGCATTTCGCGAATGCTGGTTTCACCATGACGGTTTTCCAGAACCATTCTGGTGATCTGGCGGCTGTCGCCAAAACCATGGTCCCGGCGGTCCCATTCCGCAGCAATCTCAGCCCCTTTTGTTGCTGCATCCTGACTGAAAGCAGCAGACGGCAGGGTCAGCAGTGATGTGCCGGTGATTGTGATGGCGAGCAATTTACGTATGGCGGACATTGTTTGTTTCTCCGAAAGGTCGGGGGTCAGGCGGTTGCCGGTTTTGCTTCACCGGCCTTGTCGCTGGCATTGCGTTTATCGAGCAACAGCAGCAAGGGTGGCAGCAGCAGGAAATCGATGATCAGGGCGATGCCGATGGCAATAGCCGTCAGAATGCCAAGCTCCGCATTGACCCGGAAGGAGGAGAAGGCAAGTACGGCAAAGCCTGCAATCAGCACGGCTGTCGTTACCCATAGTGCCGTGCCGACCGTGCGGAAGCTGTAGCGAACGGCGTCTTCCGGACTGAAGCCACGTTCCCGGCGGGCACGGACATATTTTGACAGGATATGCACGGTTGCATCGACAATCAGGCCCAGGCTGGTTGCCGCGATGACAGAGGCCGCCAGCCCCAGTTCACCGACGAACAGTCCCCAGATACCAAATGCCATGGCGGCGGGTGCCAGATTCGGGATCAGGCTGATCAGCCCGATTCGCAGGCTGCGGAGTGCAAAGATCAGGGTCAGTGAGATCAGCACGAAGGCCAGCCCCGTGCCGATCAGCATGGACCTGATGTTCCTGTCAGCGATATAGGCGAACATGATCGCGGAGGATGTGCCCTCGGAATACATATGCGCCGGTGCATTGGCTCTCAGCCAGTCTTCCGATCGTTCAGAGAGCAGGCGCATTTCCTGACTGGTGACATTGTCGAGCGTGACGGTCAGGCGGCTGGCGGATTTATCCACATTGATCAGACTGTTCAGGTCGAGACCATAGGGCAGGGACATTTCGAACAGCAGCAGATACTGAGCCGCAAGGTCGCGTTCCGCCGGCAGTCTGTACCAGGTCTGGTCGTCGCCATGCATCGACTTGCTCAGCCGCTTCATGGTGTCAGTCAGGGTGTTGACGTGCGTCACTTCCGGCTGGCTGCGCAGCCATTCGCTGAAAGCCTCGACGGTAACCAGATAATCGGGATTCGATACGCCGCCGGATTCGCCGGAACCGAGTGAGAATTCGACCTGATAGATGCCACTCAGATTTTCCCGGGCAAAATCACTGTCGACACGGAAGGGAATCGAATGGTCGAAATATTCGACGAAGCGGTCATCAAGCTGGATGCGGCTTGTCATCGAGATCACGGCGACGGAGAGAATGCCGATGCCAACCAGCATTTTGGTGCGGTGGGTGATGATGAAATCACCCAGTCGTTGGATCATCGGGGTCTGGCCGGACCGGTCGACAGCAACCCGGCTGGGCAGAATGGCGGCCAGTGCGGGCAGAAATGTCATTGATAAGGCCCAGGCCGCGACAACACCGGCGGCGGACATGTTGCCGAGATCATGAAAGGGGGGCGCATCGGAGAAGTTCAGGGACATGAAGCCGATGACCGTGGTCAGACTGGTCAGGAAGACGGGCTGCGTATTGACCCGCAGGCTTTCAATCAATGCTTCCCGCCGTTCTGTACCGCGACGCATTTCACCGAACATGGTCACAAGAATATGTACGCAGTCAGCGATGGCGATGGTCAGCACGATGATGGGCGCCATGGCGGAAGGCGGAGTCAGGCGGATACCCATCCAGCCGGCAACACCCATGGCCCCCATTGCGGAGAGCATGACAACGAGCAAGGTCGCAAATGTGCCGGTGAAGGAACGGAGGAACAGGAAGACCGCACAGGCAATGATGCCGAACATCAGCGGAATCAGCAGCTGCATGTCAGCGATGCTTGCCCTCGGGAATGCATTGCTGAGAGGGGCGACGCCGGTAACCGCAACACGGAGGTCGGGATGCTTTGCCATGACCGCAGCCGCCATGTTTTCGGCATGGCTGACGGCGGCATCCAGTGCAACGGGGTCGTCGGTCGGCAGTTGCAGGGTGATCTGCACCCCGGTCGTTGTGCTGTCGTCCGAGATCAGCCGGTTGGCGAGGGTAGGTTCTTCATGCACGAGCCGGTTGATGCGGCTGATGTCGTCTGCTGTCAGGTCAAGAGCGTCCTCAACCAGGTTTTCAACCACGAGGTCGTCCTGTACGGCCTCGGTATGCTGGAAGTTGGTGATGGAATCGACGCGGATGGAATAGGGGATTTGCCACGAATCCTCAGTCAGTGTTTCCACCACATCCAGCCATTCCGGTGTCAGGACCGGGCCTGATGCCGGTTTCAGGACGAACAGGATATTGTCGGACCGGGTATAAATCGCCTGCAGGGATTCGAATGATTTCAGTTGCGGGTTGTCAGCCCCAAAGAAGGCCCGGTAGTCACTGGTGAAACTGAGGAACCGCCCCCCTGATGCAACAGCCATTATGGCGATCAGCGGCAGGATCAGAAAAAGCCAGCGCCAGCGGACAACAAACCGCGCCCAGGAAACTGCAAAACCGGTTTTCGTCTCAGTCATGTGAATCCCTCCAGATAGGACCGCTGGCCAGAGTTATGTCTGGACATATTTACAAGTAAACTGTACGGTGTCGTTTACCCTGTTTCTTTTCATAAGTAAACTGGACTGTGCAGTTTATCGGAGAATTTTTTTGAACAAGTCCGACTCATTCTTCCATAGCCCTTTGTTGCCGGGACGCCGCCAATGGTGAAGCAGACCCGAAGTGAGCAGAAGCATCAGGCCATTGTTGCTGCTGCACATGACATTTTTTTGCAAAAGGGCTTCAGCGCCGCCGGTATGGATGAGATTGCCGAAGCTGCGGGTGTATCCAAGCGGACGGTTTACAGTCATTTCGGTTCCAAGGAGGACATGTTCGTTGCCCTGCTGGAGCGCAAATGCACGGCTACGCGTGAAAACTTTGTCAGCAACGCGGATGAAACAGCGCCGATTGATGCAACGCTGCGTGAGCTGGGGCGTGATTTCCTCGCCATGATCTTTCAGGACGAAACCCTGAAGATGTTTCGTATTCTGGCGGCCGAGGCTGATAATTTTCCGGATATCGGACGGCGGTTTTTTGAAAGCGGCCCTGAGACATCAACTGCTGCGGTGGCCCAGTATCTTGAAAGACAGCAGGCGCTGGGCGTCATTGATATCGGGGATGCCTTTCAGGCTGCGGGTACGCTGATGTCGGCGATGATGAACAAACGACTGATCGCCTGTCTGCTGAAGGCAGCCCCTATTCCGACGCCGGATGAGCGGGAAGAAATGGTTCAGCGAACTGTCGCCATTTTCCTTGATGGTGTGCGTCGGTAATAGCGAATCGGCGGGGTGATTGTTGTGCCGTCGCCTGCCTGTCTGACCGGGATATAGGCTTGCAGGATGGACAAGCTGTTCCCAATTCAACGGCAGAGGTGGTAGAATCAGCCTCTAATCCGTGATTCGGGCATTAACCGCTTTCCCTTCCGAGCCTGAGGCAGTATCAACCCGCCGCCATGCCAAAACGTACCGATATTCAATCTATTCTCATCATTGGCGCCGGACCGATCATTATTGGTCAGGCGTGCGAGTTCGATTATTCCGGCGCACAAGCCTGCAAGGCGCTTCGGGAAGAGGGTTACCGGGTTATCCTGGTGAACTCGAATCCTGCGACGATCATGACTGATCCGGGCCTTGCCGACCGCACCTATGTCGAACCGATCACTCCCGAAATCCTGACCAAGATCATCGAGGCAGAACGCCCGGATGCCTTGCTGCCGACAATGGGCGGGCAAACCGCGCTGAATGCGGCGCTGGCTCTGGCTGATCTCGGCGTACTGGAAAAGTACAATGTCGAGCTGATCGGTGCGCGCCGGGAAGCCATCGAGATGGCGGAAGACCGCGAGAAGTTCCGTGAAGCAATGGAACGGATTGGTCTGGAAAGCCCTCGGGGGCGCCTGTGCAAATCGATGGCGGAAGCCATGGAAGCCCTCGAAGATACGGGTCTTCCGGCGATTATCCGGCCCAGTTTCACGCTTGGTGGAACCGGTGGCGGTATTGCCTATAACCGCGAAGAATTCGAGAAGATCGTCGGTGGTGGTCTCGATGCCTCACCGGTGACAGAAGTGCTGGTCGAAGAAAGCGTCATCGGCTGGAAAGAGTTCGAGATGGAGGTCGTGCGCGACAGCGCCGACAACTGCATCATCATTTGTTCCATCGAAAACGTCGACCCGATGGGCATTCATACCGGCGATTCGATCACGGTTGCCCCTGCGTTGACCCTGACCGACAAAGAATATCAGATCATGCGCAATGCCTCGATTGCAGTGCTGCGTGAGATCGGTGTGGATACCGGTGGCTCGAATGTGCAGTTCGCCGTCGATCCCCGGACGGGCCGCCTGATCATCATCGAAATGAATCCGCGGGTTTCCCGCTCCAGCGCGCTGGCTTCCAAGGCGACGGGTTTCCCGATTGCCAAGGTCGCGGCCAAATTGGCGGTTGGCTATACGCTGGATGAACTCGATAACGATATCACCGGTGTGACCCCGGCAAGTTTCGAGCCGACGATTGATTACGTCGTCACCAAGATCCCGCGTTTCACCTTCGAGAAATTCCCCGGTGCGGATGCGCTGCTGACCACGTCTATGAAGTCGGTCGGTGAAGCGATGTCGATCGGTCGGACTTTCGCAGAAAGCCTTCAGAAGGGGCTGCGGTCGCTTGAAACCGACCTGACGGGTCTGGATGAGATCATCATTCCGGATGCCGAAACCGATCCGAATGCGGTTCGCGCCGCCTTGTCGACCCCGCGTCCCGACCGGCTGCTGGTTATTGCCCAGGCCGTCCGTCATGGCATGACGGTTGATGAAATAGCTGCTGCCTGCCTGTTCGAGCCCTGGTTCATTCGCCAGATTGCCGATCTGGTTGCGGTCGAGGAAGACGTACGTGCAAACGGTCTGCCTTCCGACGCGCCAACGATGCTGTGGCTGAAAAGTCAGGGCTTCTCTGACGAGCGGCTGGCAACACTGGCCGATGTTTCGGTCAAGCAGGTGCGCAATCGTCGCCGGCTGCTCGATGTGCACCCGGTCTATAAACGGATCGATACCTGTGCCGCAGAATTTGCGTCACAGACGCCGTATATGTATTCGACCTACGAAGGCGATGGCTTCGATCCGGCAGAAGACGAATCGGAACCGACAGATCGCGAAAAGATCATCATCCTTGGTGGTGGCCCGAATCGCATCGGTCAGGGTATCGAGTTTGATTATTGCTGTGTTCATGCGGTCTATGCGCTGCAGGAAGCGGGTTACGAGACCATCATGGTCAACTGTAACCCGGAAACGGTTTCGACCGATTACGACACGGCTGACCGGTTGTATTTTGAGCCGCTGACGGATGAAGATGTCATTGAACTGGTCCGCAAGGAACAGTCCCGTGGCGAGGTCAAGGGACTGATCGTTCAGTTCGGCGGCCAGACACCGCTGAAGCTGGCCCGTGATCTGGAGAAGGCGGATATCCCCATTCTGGGCACGACGCCGGACACCATCGATCTGGCCGAAGATCGCGAGAGGTTTCAGCAGCTGTTGCAGAAACTGCGTCTGCGTCAGCCGCATAACGGTCTTGCGGTCAGCGTTGAGGAAGCGGTTGTTGTGGCCAGCGATGTTGGCTACCCCGTGGTCATCCGGCCTTCTTATGTGCTAGGTGGACGGGCGATGGAAATCGTCCATGACGAGACTGCATTGCGCCGCTACATGAAATCGGCGGTGAATGTCTCCGGCAAGTCGCCGATCCTGATCGATAGTTTCCTGCAGGATGCCATCGAAATTGATGTCGATGCGCTCTGTGATGGTGAGCAGGTGCATGTTGCGGGTATCATGCAGCATATTGAGGAAGCCGGTATTCATTCCGGTGACAGTGCCTGTTCCCTGCCGCCCTATTCACTGGATGACGAGCTTCTGGCCGAAATTCGCAAGCAGACAGAGGCGCTGGCCTTTGGCCTGGGTGTGATTGGCCTGATGAACGTGCAGTTCGCGGTCAAGGGCCGGGATATCTACATTCTGGAAGTCAATCCACGCGCCAGCCGCACGGTTCCTTTTGTTGCCAAGGCAACGGGTGTGCCGATTGCGAAGCTTGCGGCCCGGGTGATGGCCGGCGAAAAACTGACGACTTTCAATCTGCCGACCAAAGGCCCGAGCCATATGGCGGTCAAGGAAGCGGTGTTCCCGTTCAAACGCTTCCCCGGAGTCGACATCATTCTGGGCCCGGAAATGAAATCTACCGGCGAAGTGATGGGCATTGATGAAGATTTTGGTCATGCCTTCCTGAAAAGCCAGATTGGTGCAGGGATGAGCCTGCCGGACAAGGGGACTGTCTTCGTTTCGGTCAAGGACCGGGACAAGGCACCGATGGCAGAGCTGTGCAAGCGGCTGGTCGATATGGGCTTTGGCCTGATGGCGACCAGTGGCACGGCGACCTACCTGACAGAGCGGGGCCTGCCGGTGAAAAAGGTCAACAAGGTGCTCGAAGGGCGGCCGCATTGCGTCGATGAGTTGCTGTCCGGCAAGATCCAGCTGGTCATCAATACGACCGAGGGTGCACAGGCAATTGCCGACAGTCGTTCGATCCGTGAAACGGCGCTGATTCACAACGTTCCGCACTATACGACGGTGGCGGGCGCCAGTGCAGCGGTCGAGGCAATTACGGCATTGCAGGGCGGTAACCTTGCAGTGAAACCCCTCCAGGACTATTTTACCGTTTCATTCTGATTTTAACTTCGCCCGAATAGCGGTTGAAAAATCGCGGCGGGCGTCGTTTCATTTTACGGTCACGAAAAACGGAAAGACGCGATGGATAAGTATCCAATGACCGCGGACGGGCTTAAACGCCTGGAAGATGAACTGCGGACTCTGAAGATTGATGAACGCCCGGCGGTCATCCGGGCAATTGCAACGGCGCGCGAGCATGGTGATCTCTCCGAGAACGCCGAGTATCATGCTGCGCGTGAACGACAGAGCTTTATTGAAGGCCGTGTTGCCGAACTTGAATCGCTGATTTCCTATGCGGAGGTCATTGATCCGTCGAAGCTGTCCGGTAACACCGTCAAGTTTGGTGCGACGGTCGAGCTGTATGACGAAGACGCTGATGAGGATGTCACCTATCAGATTGTCGGTAGTCATGAAGCGGATATTGCGGAAGGACGACTGTCTATCACGTCACCGCTGGCCCGTGGTCTGATTGGCCGCGAAGTTGGCGACAGTGTCGAGGTGAGCGCGCCCGGTGGCGCCAAGTCCTAC
>TARA_R110000787_G_scaffold91128_5_pt1 | contig 51130 bp, 53 predicted proteins | sample TARA_R110000787 | Tara Oceans TARA_R110000787 (sample SAMEA4397920) | marine metagenome | biome: Polar Biome; feature: [DCM] deep chlorophyll maximum layer (ENVO:01000326); material: water (ENVO:00002006), including particulate matter (ENVO:01000060) such as... | depth 35 m | reverse complement strand
AGAAATTCGGTAACGCCCTGCACGATCGCGAGGAGCAGCATTTGAATGAAGGTCATGAGCAGCCCGTATATTGTTTGGACGCGCAATAGCGTTTCGCCGAGCGGTTGTCGTGAGGAAAATATAGGTCCGATACGATACCAATAGCCCTGTATAATCCCGGCAGATCAATCGGATGGCTCCGTCGAACATCTATATAGGGCATATTAGCTGTCCTAATAGCAAGAATATGCGTGACTTGCGCTGCCTTTTTGGTTATTTAATCTGCCACAGCCGCCGGGGACGGCCGCTGTTTGCACTCATATATTACGGAAAACGAGTATCTGGCATGGCAAAAAGCCCGCAGAAATTGAAAATGCTGAAATTTGTCGAGGAGGGCCAGGCCTACCCGGAAAAGCGCGACCCTGATCTGCGCGCAGAGGATTTTCAGGAAATCGCCGACCGCTATGCGCCGGACAAGGCAGCGGAACAGGCCGCCCGCTGCTCGCAATGCGGCGTGCCTTATTGTTCGGTCCACTGCCCGCTGCACAATCATATCCCCGACTGGCTCCGCCTGACCGCCGAGGGGCGTTTGCGCGAAGCCTATGAAATGTCGAACCTGACCTCGACCATGCCGGAAATCTGTGGCCGCATCTGCCCGCAGGACCGCTTGTGCGAGGGCAATTGCGTGATCGAATTTTCCGGTCACGGCGCGGTCACCATCGGTGCGGTGGAAAAATATATCACCGACACCGCCTGGGAAGAAGGTTGGGTCGAACCGCTGCAGCCCGGTCGCTCCAAAGGCCAGTCGGTCGGCATCATCGGTGCCGGGCCAGCCGGGCTGACCGCCGCCGAATATCTGCGGGTCGCCGGCTATGACGTGCATGTCTACGACCGCCACGACCGCGCCGGCGGGCTGCTGACTTACGGCATTCCGGGTTTCAAGCTGGAAAAAGAAGTGATCATGCGCCGGGTCCAGCGGCTCAAGGACGGCGGGATCAGCTTCCACGAAAGTTTCGAAGTAGGGCGGGACGCAACACTGGAAGAATTACGCGATAAACATGACGCGATCCTGATCGCAACCGGTGTCTACAAGGCGCGCGAAATCCAGGTGCCGGGCGTGGGCGCACCGGGAGTCGAAGAAGCGCTCGATTTCCTGATCGCCTCCAACCGCAAGAGCTTTGGCGATGATGTACCCGATTTCGACAATGGGCGATTCAACGCGCAGGGCAAGAATGTCGTCGTCATCGGCGGCGGCGATACCGCGATGGATTGCGTGCGCACCTCGATCCGGCAGGGCGCGAAATCGGTCAAATGTCTCTATCGCCGCGACCGTGCCAATATGCCGGGCTCGCAGAACGAAGTCCGCAATGCCGAAGAAGAAGGCGTCGAATTTGTCTGGCTGTCGGCACCGAAGGCGGTCGAGGGCACCGACCATGTCACAGCGGTCAGGGCGAATAGAATGCGACTCGGCGCCCCCGATGCCAGCGGCCGCCGCTCTCCCGAAGTAGAACCGGACAGCGATTTTACCGTCGAGGCCGATCTGGTGATCAAGGCACTGGGCTTTGACGCGGAAGACCTGCCCAATCTGTTTGATTGCCCGGACCTCTCCGTCACCCGCTGGGGCACTTTGCGCGTCGATCACAAATCGATGATGACCAATCTGGAGGGCGTGTTCGCTGCAGGCGACATCGTCCGCGGTGCCAGCCTGGTGGTCTGGGGCATCCGGGACGGCCGCGATGTGACCGAGCATATGCACCGGTTTCTGAAAGAGAAGAAACTGGCTGAGAAAGTGGCGGCATAGACCGCAAACGGAGCATTATCATGAAGCTATTATTTTCAACATTTGCAGCAACTCTGGCGCTTGTCGCGAGCGTTCCCGCAGCGGCGCGAGATACAACGAGCACAACAAACAGCATTGGGCAAATCACTGCCGATCCTGCCCGTCTCGCCGCTGCCGAGGTCACGATCGACTATCTGTTCCCGCTCGGCACCTATGAGCGGATGATGAAGGGTACGATGGACCAGATGATGGACAGCATCATCAGCCAGAGTTTCGACCGTCCGATGGCAGAAACCATGAAAGGCTATGGCGTCGATGATGCGGCGATAGAGGAAATGGGTGATGCTTCCATCAATGACATGATGCTGGAGCGGGACCCGCATTTTAAAGAGCGGATGCAAATATCTACCAAAGTCATGACCAATGAAATGGTCGACCTGATGACCGCAATGGAACCGGCTATTCGCGGAACACTTGCAAATATTTATGCCCGAAAGTTCACGGCTGACCAACTGGCCGAAATGAACGCCTTTTTTGCTACCGAAACCGGCGGCGCCTTTGCCCGTGACTATATGATGGTCTTTGTCGATCCGGAAATGATGCAGTCGATGATGAGCTTCGTGCCGGAAATGATGCAGGCCATGCCGGCGATCATGAGAAAAGTCGAGGAATCGACCGCCCATCTTCCGCCGGTCAAAACAGGGCCGAATCTGCAGGAAGACGACGAATGACCCATCAATATCCCACCCCCGAACATGAACGGCTCGCCCGCGAAGGCATGTACCGTCCCGAATTCGAAAGTGATGCTTGCGGTGTCGGTCTGGTCGCGGCGACCGACGGCAAGCCGTCGCGGCGCGTCGTATCCTCGGCCATCGATGCGCTGAAGGCGGTCTGGCACCGGGGCGCGGTCGATGCCGATGGCATGACCGGCGACGGCGCCGGCCTGCACGTCGATCTGCCCGAGCGCTTCTTCGACGACGCGATTGCCGACAGCGGGCACAAGGTCCGCCCCAACCGGCTGGCCGTCGGCATGATCTTCCTGCCACGCACGGATCTCAATGCGCAGGAGTCCTGCCGGACCATCGTCGAGGCGGAAATCATCGAATCCGGCTATACGATCTACGGCTGGCGTCAGGTGCCGGTGGATGTCTCGGTGATCGGACCAAAGGCGCAGAACACCCGCCCCGAAATCGAGCAGATCATGATCGCCGGTCCGATGCCGGACAAGCAAGACGCCCGCGAATTCGAGAAAAATCTCTATCTCATCCGCCGCCGGATCGAGAAGAAGGTGATCGCTGCGCAAATTCAGGATTTCTATATCTGCAGCCTGTCCTGCCGCTCGATCATCTACAAGGGGCTGTTTCTCGCTGAATCCCTGTCGGTCTTCTATCCCGACCTGCTGGACGATCGCTTCGAGAGCCGGGTAGCGATTTTCCACCAGCGCTATTCGACCAACACTTTTCCCCAATGGTGGCTGGCCCAGCCGTTCCGCTGCCTTGCCCATAATGGCGAGATCAACACCATTCGCGGCAACAAGAACTGGATGAAGAGCCACGAGATCAAGATGGCGAGCCTCGCCTTTGGCGATCACAGCGAAGATATCAAGCCGGTGATCCCGGCCGGTTCCTCCGACACGGCAGCGCTCGATGCGGTGTTCGAGACCATCTGCCGCTCCGGCCGCGATGCGCCGACCGCGAAGATCATGCTGGTCCCCGAAGCCTGGCAGAACAACCCGGATATCGATCCCGCCCATCAGGCAATGTACGAATATATGGCGAGCGTCATGGAGCCGTGGGACGGCCCCGCCGCGCTGGCCATGACCGATGGCCACTGGGCGGTTGCCGGCGTCGACCGCAACGCGCTGCGCCCGCTGCGCTATTCGGTCACCGCCGACAATCTGCTGATCATCGGCAGCGAATCCGGCATGGTCGTGGTTCCCGAAAGCCAGGTCATCGAGAAGGGCCGGCTCGGCCCCGGCCAGATGATCGCCGTCGATCTCGATGAAGGCGTCCTGTTCAAGGACCGCGAACTCAAGGACCGGATCGCTTCGGAAGAACCTTATGCCGATCTGGTCAAGGGCTTCCTGACCGTCGACGACCTGCCGCCGGCACCGACAGTTTCCGGCATGGGCTATTCCAGGGAAGAACTGATCCGCCGCCAGACCGCCGCCGGCCACACGCTTGAAGATATGGAAATGGTCCTCGCGCCGATGGTCGAGGATGCCAAGGAAGCAATCGGCTCGATGGGAGATGATACCCCATTGGCTGTGATCAGCGTCAAGCCGCGGCAGATCAGCCATTTTTTCAAGCAGAATTTCTCCCAGGTCACCAACCCGCCGATCGACAGCCTGCGCGAACGCCATGTGATGAGCCTGCGCACGCGCTTTTCCAATCTGGCCAATATTCTCGAGCAGGACAGCCAGAACGAGGACGTGATGGTGCTGGAAAGCCCGGTGCTCAGCTGCGCGCTTTGGGAGCGGCTGAAGCTCGGCTTTGGCGATGCTGTGGCACAGATAGACTGTACGTTGAGCACCAGCGGCGCGGCCATTGAACTGCGCGATGCACTGGCCCGGATCCGGACCGAAGCGGAGCAGGCGGTGCGCGCCGGCAAGACCGAAATCTTCCTCACCGACGAGGATATTGACGAGGACCGGATGGCCATCTCGATGGTGATCGCGACGGCGGCGGTGCACACTCATCTGGTCCGAAAGGGGCTGCGCTCCTACGCCTCGATCAACGTCCGGGCAGCCGAATGTCTCGACACCCATTGCTATGCCGTGCTGATCGGTGTCGGCGCGACCACGGTCAACGCCTATATGGCCGAAGCGGCGATTGCCGACCGCCACGCCCGCGGCCTGTTCGGCGACTTCAGTTTTGACGAATGTCTGCAACGGCACAAGAAAGCGGTCGACGAGGGTCTGCTCAAGATCATGGCGAAAATGGGCATCGCCGTCATCTCCAGCTATCGCGGCGGCTATAATTTCGAAGCCGTCGGCCTGTCCCGCGCATTGTGCAACGATCTCTTCCCCGGCATGCCGACCAAGATATCCGGCGAAGGCTATGCCTCTTTGTTCATCAACGCCCAGGAAAAGCACGAGGCGGCCTTTGAGCCGGCGGTCGTTCGCCTGCCGGTCGGCGGTTTCTACAAACAACGCGATGGCGGCGAGGCCCATGCCTATGGCGCGCATATGATGCACCTGCTGCAATCGGCGGTCGCCCACGACAGCTACTCCTCCTATCTGCAATTCTCCCAAGCCGTGCGCGAGATGGAGCCGATCTATCTGCGCGATCTGATGGAGTTCAACTATGCGCCGGTGCCGGTGCCGATCGACGAGGTCGAGGCGATCACTGAGGTTCGCAAGCGGTTCAACACGCCGGGCATGAGCCTCGGCGCGCTCAGCCCCGAGGCACACGAGACGCTCGCCATCGCGATGAACCGGATCGGCGCGAAATCCGTGTCCGGCGAAGGCGGCGAGGAAAAGCGCCGCTACAAGCCCTATGAAAATGGCGACAATGCCTCGAGCCCGATCAAGCAGGTCGCCTCCGGCCGCTTTGGCGTGACCTCGGAATATCTCGGCGCTTGCGAGGAAATCGAGATTAAGGTCGCACAGGGCGCCAAGCCCGGCGAAGGTGGCCAGCTGCCCGGCTTCAAGGTCACCGAATTTATTGCCAAGCTGCGCCACTCGACCCCCGGCGTCACCCTGATCTCGCCGCCGCCGCATCACGATATCTACTCGATTGAGGATCTCGCCCAGCTGATCTACGACCTCAAGCAGATCAATCCGCGCGCGCAGGTCTGCGTCAAGCTGGTGTCCTCGGCCGGTATCGGTACGATTGCAGCGGGCGTGGCCAAGGCCCATGCCGATGTCATCCTGATCTCCGGCAATACCGGCGGCACCGGCGCATCGCCGCAAACCTCGATCAAGTTCGCCGGTACCCCGTGGGAAATGGGACTGTCGGAAGCCAATCAGGTACTCACCCTCAACGGCCTGCGCCACCGGGTAAAACTGCGCACCGACGGCGGCCTCAAGACCGGCCGCGACATCGTCATTGCCGCGATTCTCGGCGCCGAGGAATATGGCATCGGCACGCTCAGCCTGGTCGCCATGGGCTGCATCATGGTCCGCCAGTGCCACAGCAACACCTGCCCGGTCGGCGTCTGCGTACAGGATGAAAAGCTGCGCCAGAAATTCACCGGCACGCCGGAGAAGGTGATCAATCTGATGACCTATATGGCCGAGGAAGTTCGCGAGATACTCGCGCGCCTCGGCTACCGCTCGCTCGGCGAAATCATCGGCCGCACCGAGCTTCTGCGGCAGGTCAGCCGCGGTGCCGAGCATCTCGACGACCTCGATCTCAACCCGATCCTTGCCAAGGTTGATGCGAGAGATGACCAGCGCAGCTTCAACATCGCCACGCCGCGCAACGAAGTCCCGGACGGTCTCGACGCGGAAATGATCGACGACGCCAGGCCGGTATTCGAGCGGCGCGAGAAAATGCAGCTCACCTATACGGTGCGCAACACCCACCGCGCCGTCGGCACGCGCTTCTCCGCCGAAATCACCGCAAAATATGGCATGAGCAGTCTGAACGAAGACCATGTCCATATCCGCCTGCGCGGTTCCGCCGGACAGTCGCTCGGCGCCTTCCTCTGTCAGGGGATCACACTGGAAGTGTTCGGCGACGCCAATGACTATGTCGGCAAGGGTCTGTGCGGCGGCAAGATCGTCGTCCGCCCGATGGTCAGCTCGCCGCTGGTCAGCCAGGAGAATACGATCATCGGCAATACCGTGCTCTATGGCGCGACCGCCGGACAACTCTATGCAGCCGGACAGGCGGGCGAGCGTTTCGCCGTCCGCAACAGCGGCGCGGATGTCGTGGTCGAGGGCTGCGGCGCCAATGGCTGCGAATATATGACCGGCGGCAATGCCGTCATATTGGGCCCGGTCGGCAGCAATTTCGGTGCCGGCATGACCGGCGGCATGGCCTTCATTCTCGATACCGAGGATGAATTCGGGAAAATGGCCAATGCAGAAAGCATCGTCTGGCAACGGCTCGACAGCGCTTATTGGGAAGGCCATCTGCTCTCGCTGATCGAGCGCCACCACAAGACCACCGACAGCAACTGGTCCGAAGCGATATTGCGCGACTGGGACCGCTGGCGGGACCGCTTCTGGCAGGTCTGCCCGAAGGAAATGGTCAGCCGGATAGAGCATCCTTTATCGGATAAAGAGGTGATGGAAGCGGCGGAGTGATTTGATCGATCCGGAGAGGAAATAGCATGCCCAGGATCACGCCCAATTATCTCGAAATGAAGGCCAGCGACCTGCCCGCGAGCAAAGCCTTCTACGAACAGGCATTCGGTTTTGCCTTCACCGATTATGGTCCGGACTATGCCGCCGTCGAAGGCGGGCCGGTGCAGATCGGCATTGCCGCAGGAGCGGAACCGGTTGCTCCGATGCCGACGCTGGAGAGTGACGATCTGGAAGCTTCGCTGGCGCAGGTCAAAGCGGCCAATGGCGAAATCGTCAAAGAGATTTTCGCCTATCCCGGCGGACGGCGATTCGAATGTCATGATCCGGCGGGAAACCGGCTGGCCGTCTATCAGCCGGACTAGATCGACCCCGGTTACAAGTCTTTACAGCCCGGCGTCCCGTGGTTCAGCAGAGAATCAGGCGTGATTCGCTATTCCGAGGTCATTGATGATCATCTGGAGGAAATTCCCATGCGCCGCTCTACCCTGTCTCTGACCGGACCAATATTCGCCGCCTCGCTGATTCTGGCCAGCCCCGCGCTGGCGCAGGACCATCAACCGGAAGCCGAGATGGTCGACCGGCTCAATGATCCGGCATTTCAGGATGATATGGTTTCGATGATGTCGGGCTTCATGATGGCAATGATGGACCTGCCCATTGGCCAATTTGCGCATGCCATGGGCAAGGCAATGCCGGAGGATATGCGGCGCGATGACGATTTTTCCGCGATCAGCCCCGATGCTACGCTGGGCGATCTGGCCCGGCGTGACGACCCGGATTTTGACCGCGATGCGGAAGCGGAAATGCGTCGTGGCACCGCGATGATGGGGATCATCGCCTCGGAATTCGGCGCGCTGCTTCCGCAGTTGCAGGCTATCGGTAATCGGATGAAACGGCGCATGGATGCGTCGGAATAATGCTGCCCGAACGCGACCTCCGGACAATGTCGAAATCGGGCATCAAAGCTCTTCCACAAACCCCTGTTCGCGACTAACACGAACCCATGTGGCAGTTGTACCAATTCCCCCTATGTCCGTTTTCCCGTAAAGTCCGCTTGCTGCTGGGCGAGAAGTCGGTTGGCTATGAGCTTGTCCGCGAATCACCCTGGGACCAGCGCGACGATTTTCTGGCGATGAACCCGACCGGTCGCACTCCGGTCATGAAACATAGCGAGCGCGATATTCATCTCGTCGATAGCGTGGCGATTTGCGAATATATCGAGGAAACGGTCGAGAAAGTCCCGATGATCAATGGCACGGCGGTCAACCGGGCCGAGATCCGGCGTCTGGTCGCCTGGTTCGACGAACAATTTTATGGCGATGTGACCGCGCCGATGATGCACGAACGCATGCACAAGAGACTGGTCCGGCGCGAACCGCCCGACGCCAAGATCTTGCGCGAGGCGATGCGCCGGGCGAATTCCCATCTCGACTATATCGACTATCTGATCGACCACCGCAGCTGGCTGGCCGGGGCGACGATGAGCCTAGCCGATCTTGCCGCAGCGGCACAGATTTCCGTCGCCGACTATCTAGGGGCGATCGACTGGGCCGGGCACGAACAGACCAAGGCATGGTACGCGATGTTCAAATCGCGGCCGTCGTTCCGGCCATTACTGTCCGAACGGATGGAAGTGATTGCGCCGCCGCCGCATTATGAAAAGGTCGATTTCTGACGCGCATGCCCAGGCGATAGCTACAGCGGCTTGACCATCAACACCTTGTCCATGCCCGGCGCGAACCCGTCTTTTTCGCGGCCGGTTTCGAAAAATCCGAATTTTGCGAAAAAGGGAGCAACTCTCGGCGTGGTCGACAGGTCCGCTTCTTCATAGTCACCGGACCTGACAATTTCCCGCAGCCGATGCTCGGTCAGCAGCCGTCCCAGACCATCACCGTGATGCGCCTGGTCGACCATGCCCCAGGTGAAGCGCGCCTGTTCCCGGTCTTCTCTGGCAAAGCCGCCGCAACCAAGTATACGGCCGTCCTGCTCGATGCAGAAATAATGACCTTTCGGCTGGTCGAGAAATTCGACAAATAGGTCGCGCTCGGTGGCATCGAAGAAATCCGGCACATTGCCGTCAAATATCGCGAGACAGGCCTGTTTGTCCGACAGCATATAGGGCCGGACATCGACCATCAGGCTTTGATGACCGTCATCAGATAGTTGAGCGACAGATTGTCGGACAGGGAAAAGCCGCTTGCCGGACCATATGACAGGCCGGTGGTATCAATGACTTGAAGACCGGCGTTGTGTAGCAATTTTTCCAGCTCGTCCGGCGTGATAAATTGCTCGTGATGGTGGGTGCCGCGCGGGATCTGCCCGGTCCGTTCGGCCAGCTCGACCAGCAACAGTTTAGACAAGGCGGTGCGATTGGGCGTCGAGATTATCATCAGGCCGTCATCAGCCAACGCGTCCGCGAGACCGTCAACGAAGCCCTGCGGGTCATCGACATGTTCGAGCACCTCCAGCGAGGTCACCAGATCATGGTCTTTGTCGAGGAAATTCTCGATCGCCTCGTTGCGATAATCGATGTCCAGTCGCTGCGGCTCGGCATGCGCCCGCGCCGCGGCGATATTCTCCGGTGCCGCATCGAGGCCCGTCACCTGCGCGCCAAGCCGTGCCAGCGGCTCGCAAAGCAGGCCCGCGCCGCAGCCGACATCCAGCGCCTTTTTCCCGGCAAGCGGCTTCAAAAGGCTGGAGTCAGCGTGAAAATGCAGGTCAATCGCATCGCGTATATAGGAGAGCCGGACCGGATTCAGCCGGTGCAGCATGGCCGAAGACCCCTTGGGGTCCCACCATTCCGCTGCGAGCGCACCGAAATGCGCGGCTTCGTCGGGCTTGATTGTGCTACTTGCCTTTGTCATGTCCCCTCTTTATCAGGCTTTTCAATCCTGTTCAGGCCCTTTTTATCGAAAGTTTTACCGACAGCAGCATGGCACGCATAGTGATGAAATTTGGCGGCACCTCGATGGCCGGAATCGAACGCATCCGCCGGGTGGCGCAGATCGTCAAACAACAGTCCGACGCTGGGCACGAAGTCGCGGTGGTGGTCTCCGCCATGGCCGGCGACACCGACCGCCTGGTCAATTTCTGCCGCGAAGCCAGTTCGCTTTATGATCCGGCGGAATATGACGTGGTCGTGGCTTCGGGCGAACAGGTGACCGCGGGCTTGCTCGCCGTCGCCTTGCAGTCTCTCGGCGCAAAGGCGCGCAGCTGGCTTGGCTGGCAAATGCCGATCCGCACGGTAGAGGCGCATAGCAAGGCGCGGATTGACTCGATTGACGCAGAAGCTCTGACCGCGGCCATGAAGAGCGGCGAAATCGCTATCATTCCCGGATTTCAGGGCCTGAGCGAAGAAGGCCGGATCACGACTCTGGGCCGCGGCGGATCCGATACCAGCGCGGTTGCGATCGCGGCAGCGGTCAAGGCGGATCGCTGCGACATCTACACCGATGTCGATGGCGTCTATACCACCGACCCGCGGATCGTGACCCGGGCGCAAAAGCTCAACAAGGTGACCTTCGAGGAAATGCTCGAACTGGCCAGCGTTGGCGCGAAAGTATTGCAGACCCGCTCGGTCGGACTGGCGATGAAAGAAGGCGTGCGCATTCAGGTGCTCTCGTCCTTCACCGATGAAAATAGCAACAAGACCGCCGACGACCTGCCCGGCACGATGATCGTCAGCGAAGACGAAATGGAGATTGAAGATATGGAACGGAAGCTGATCACCGGCATCGCCCATGACAAGAATGAAGCCAAGATCACTTTGACCCGCGTGCCCGACAAGCCGGGCGCGGTTGCGGATATTTTCGCGCCGCTCGCCGATGCCGCGATCAATGTCGACATGATCATCCAGAATGTCGGCCGCGAAAAAGGCGAAACCGACGTGACCTTCACCGTGCCCAGCGTCGATCTCGACCGGGCGATGCAGGTCTTGGAAGGCGCGCAGGAAAAAATCGGTTTCAACCGCCTGATCCCCGACACCAATGTCGCCAAGATATCGGTCGTCGGCGTCGGCATGAAGAGCCATGCCGGCATCGCCTCGACGATGTTCCGCGCGCTGGCCGATCGCGGCGTCAATATCCAGGCGATCACCACATCGGAAATCAAGGTCAGCGTGCTGATTGAGGAAGATTATACCGAACTGGCGCTGCGCGTGCTGCACACGGCTTACGGGCTGGATGCGGTGGACGCCGCCTAGATATTTTCCCTCCCCTTCAGGGGAGGGATTAAGGGAGGGGGAGTCATAATGAACTGCCTCCTTTACCAACCCTCTCCCCTGAACGGGCGCGGGCTTTAGAAAGAAACATATGACCCAATCCAAACTCCAGCATCTCATGCAGCGCGGCACCGATTTTCTCGGCTGCGAAACCGCGATCATGTGCGGGGCGATGTCCTGGGTGTCGGAACGCAATCTGGTCAGCGCGATTTCCAACGCCGGCGGCTTTGGCGTGATTGCCTGCGGCGCGATGACGCCGGACTTGCTCGACACCGAAATTGCCGAGACCAAGAAACGCACCGACAAACCGTTCGGCGTCAATCTGATCACCATGCATCCTGATCTGATGGCGCTGATTGCGGTCTGCGGCAAACATGCGGTGACCCATGTCGTGCTGGCTGGCGGTCTGCCGCCCAAGGGGAGCCTGGAAGCGATCAAGGAAACCGGCGCAAAAGTGATCTGCTTCGCCCCCGCCATGGCGCTGGCCAAGAAATTTGTCCGTTCCGGCGTCGACGCGATTGTCATCGAAGGCATGGAGGCCGGCGGCCATATCGGTCCGGTGTCGACTTCGGTGCTCGCGCAGGAAATATTGCCGGAGATTGCCAGCCAGCTACCGGTCTTCGTTGCCGGCGGCATCGGCACGGGCGAGATGATCGCTGCCTATCTCGAAATGGGCGCCAGCGGCGTCCAGCTCGGTACGCGCTTTGTTTGCGCCCATGAATCGATCGCCCATCCCGATTTCAAGAAAGCCTTCATCCGCGGCAACGCCCGCGATGCGATCACCAGCGTCCAGGTCGATCCGCGCCTGCCGGTAATCCCGGTCCGCGCGCTCAAGAACAAGGGCACGGAAGAATTCACCCACAAGCAGATCGAAGTCGCCAAATTGCTGGATTCGGGCGAGATCGAAATGGGTGAAGCACAGTTGCAAATTGAACATTTTTGGGCGGGTGCGTTACGAAAAGCGGTCATAGATGGCGATATCGAGCATGGAAGTGTCATGGCCGGACAGTCGGTCGGCATGGTCAAGGCCGAAGAATCCGTGGCCGAAATTATCAAATCTTTGATCGATCAGGCGGAAACCGCTCTGGCGCGATAGCTCTGCGACGCGGGAAGCCGGACGCGATCCGTCTTGCCTTGCTAACACAGTTTCGCCATAGCTAAGCCATGACAAAAGATGCTTCCAAATCTTCCATTTCCGATCAATATTCGGCTGTGGAGCCAGACCTGCAAAGCACCTATAATCAAGGCCTTACACCGCTCCATCCGCCGCAGAAAAGCCTGATCCGGATCAACATGGTCATTCGTTCGCTGATCCTGCTGGCGGTGGCGGTGGCCGGTGAAATTCTGCTCCACATGCAATTTGGCGCCAGGCCCGGCATGGTCCTTGTTCCGGTGGCAATATTTGCGGCCCTGCAGGTTGTCGTCCTGCCCCACCGCATCTATCGCCGCTGGGGCTATGACATGGGCGAAGAACAATTGCGGGTACTCCGCGGTTTCCTCTGGCGGACTGACACGATCGTCCCGTTCAACCGTATACAGCATATCGACGTCGCACAGGGTCCGCTGCAGCGACTATTCGGCCTGTCGACCCTGATCGTGCACACAGCCGGGACCCACAACAGCATCGTCACCCTGCCCGGCCTTGCTACCGCCGACGCCGAAGCGATGCGCGAGACGATCAAGGGCCATATCCGCCAAGATATGATATGAGCGAAGAAGCGGCTCCATCGCTGACACCAGACGCTGCCCCCTTCCGGCGGCTGCACCCGCTCAGCATCATTCTGAAATCACTGTCGATGCTCAGCCGGAATATCGTCGCGATCATCGTCCTCCATTTCAGCCTGTTCGACCAGAATATCACCTATACCGCGCTCGCCGCGCTGGCGCTGGTCACGCTGGTTGTCGGGGTCACGACCCTGATCTGGTCCCGCTTCACCTATCAGGTGACAGACCGGGAAATCCGCATCAAGAGCGGCCTGCTCAACCGCAACAACCGCTCGATCCCGTTCGACCGGATCCAGGATGTCAGCCTCGAACAAAAGCTCGTCAGCCGCTTGCTCGGGCTTGCGACAGTGGCGCTGGAAACGGGTTCCGGCGCGGGCGAAGACGGCCAGCTAGACGCGCTGTCGCGCGCCGATGCAGAGGCACTACGCGACACGATACGGGACTATAAAGCCGGCAAAATCACTGCGGATACCATGGCAGACGCCGAGCCCGTCACAACAGAAACTCCACCAATATTTGCGATGGACAACCGGCGTATCTTCATCGCCGGACTGTTCAACTTCTCCTTCGTCCTGCTCGCCATTCTCGGCGCACTGGCCCAGAATCTCGATTTTCTGCTGCCCGACGGCTTCTTCGATCCCCGCACCTGGATCGATGCCCTGCCCGAACAGGAGACGATCAACGGCCTGAGTTCGACCGTCCGTCTAGGCTGGGCGCTATTCGCGATCCTGTCGCTGATCACGATAGGCTTTGTCAGCGGCATCGTCCGGACGTTCGTCCGTGAATATGCCTTCCGCCTCGACCGGGTCGATAGCGGGCAGCGGGGTTTCCGGCGGCGGCGCGGGCTGTTCACCCTGACCGACATGGTGATGCCGATCCACCGGGTTCAGGCCGCCATATTGCAGAGCGGTCCGGTCCGCGAATATTTCGGCTGGTATCATCTCAAATTCACATCACTGGCAGGCGATGCCAGCGGCGAGACCGATCACAGCGCGGCCCCCTGTGCGAAACTGTCCGAGATCGAGCCGATCCTGTTCGAATGCGCCATCAAGCCAGCCTCGCCCGATATCGATTTTCAGGCCGTCAATCCTGCCTTCTGGTGGCGTCGCGCGATCATCGTCTCGCTGGTGCTGACGACTGCTGCCCTCGGTGCCGGGCATTTCATCCATAGCGGCTATTTGGCGATCCTGCTGCTGGCCATCCCGATCATCCTCATCCTGATTCTCAACTGGCGTCATCATCAATATGCCCTTGCAGACAGCCAATTATATGTCCGCTCGGGCTGGTGGCGCCGCAAACTGACTATACTCCTGCTCCGCAAGGTCCAAAGCGTCGATGTCAGCCAGTCGCCGCTCGACCATCCGCTGGAACTGGCAACGGTCACCATCGGTATCGCCGGCGGCTCGACCACCGCGCCGCTCCGGATCGTCGATATTCCCTTGCAAAGCGCCATGGATTTGCGCGCCCTGCTGGTTGCCCATCGAAATCATGCTTGACTAAAGGCTCCGATCATTCACGATAGTTGCGATAGATATTATAGGATTTGTTCAGGGAGAATATGATGCGCAAAACGAGTTTAGCCATGCTGGCACCGCTAGCGATGCTGGTCTGTCCACCCGTCTATGCCCAGGCGGAGACCAACCGGGAAGCAACCGCGTTACACGCCGTCATCGATGCATATTGGGACTATCAGCTGGAACAATATCCGGAATTTGCCTCCTCCCTCGGGGTCGATGATCCGGTTGGCCGGGTCAGCGATGCCAGTCTCGAAGCCGAAGACAGCCGCGTGGCAAAAGCAAAGGCCTGGCTCGCGCAACTGGATGCAATTGACACAGCAGCGCTGAACGAGGACGACAAGACCAACTATGGCATATTGCGACGTTCGCTGGCCGAGCAGGTCGAGGCCAACAGCTACGGCCAGCGCACGATCAATTTTACCAACCGCGGCGGCTGGCACCAGAATTTCGCCAGCATGCAAAACAATCTGCCGTTCCGCAACGCGCAGGATTACCGGACCTATATCAACCGGCTGAAACAATATGCGCAGGTGAATGATCAATCAATTGCGGTCGCCAACAAGGCGTTGGCAGGCGGTTTTGTCCAGCCCTGCGTATCGATGGAGGGCTATGAAACCAGCATTTCCGGCCTGATCACGGATGATGTACGCGAATCACGCTTTTTTCAGCCTTTCACCCGCAAAGTGCCGGAAGGCATGGACCCTGAGGTCTTTGAAGGTCTCGCTGGTAGCGCGATGACGACCATCGGCGCGCTGATCAATCCTGCCCTGCAAAAGCATTACGACTGGTACACCAAGAGCTATGCCCCGAATTGCGCCAAGGCTCCCGGCGTCTCGGCCCAGCCCGGCGGATCGAAATATTATGATTTCCGAATTCGCCAGATGACCACGACGACCAAGACTGCCGACGAAATCCATAACATTGGCGTCAGCGAAGTCGCCCGAATCCGCGCCGAAATGGTCGAGGTTGCCAAGGAAGCCGGCTATGATTCGCGCGAGGCGTTTATCGAGCATCTGCGGACCGACCCGCAATATTATGCCAAAACACCGGAAGAGTTGATGGAAAAGGTTGCCCGGGTGACCAAGATCATCGATGGCAAAATGCCCTCGATCATCGGCAAGCTCGCGCGGCTTCCTTATGGCATCAAGGAAATCCCGGCGGAGACCGCCGAGGGCACGACCACCGCATATTATAATCCCGGCTCGCCGGACGTCGGCATTGCCGGCTTCTATTATGTCAACACGTCGAAACTCGACCAGCGCCCCTTCTGGGAAATTCCGGCGCTGAGTGTTCACGAAGCGGTGCCCGGCCATCATCAGCAGATCGCGTTGCAACAGGAACTCGATATGCCGGACTTCCGCAAACATGGCGCGTTTTTCACCGCCTTTGTCGAAGGCTGGGGCCTCTATTCGGAGCGGCTCGGCATCGAGATGGATCTATATGATACGCCCGCCAAGAACATGGGGCGGCTGTCCTACGAAATGTGGCGCGCGTGCCGGCTGGTCGTCGATACCGGCATCCACAGCAAAGGCTGGAGCAAACAGCGGGCAATCGATTTCATGACCGACAATACCGCGCTCAGCGAGGCCAATATCGAGGCCGAAGTGAACCGCTATATCAGCTGGCCCGGACAGGCTCTGGCCTATAAAATGGGCGAGTTGAAAATCCGAGAACTACGCAGCAAGGCGACCCGCGAACTGGGCGACAAGTTCGACCTGCGCGCGTTTCACGATGTCGTGTTGGGACAGGGCGCAGTGCCGCTGGATATGCTCGAAGCGCAGGTAAACCGGTGGATAGAAGCCCAGAAGGCTAGCTAGTCATTCATCATCCGGACCGGGGGTTTCATCGGCCCCCGGTGGCACGGCCAGATCATTGGTGGCTTCCTGCGCGTCGGTATCTTGCGCATCAAGCCGGTCCCTGGCTTCCTCGGCTGCCGCTTCCCGCGCTTCGCGATCGGCTTCGATTTCCAGCACACGTTCTTCCACAGCATCGGATTCCGCATCGATCCGGGACAGGCGGTTCTGCCGTTCCTCTTCGATCAGCTGTCCCCAGTTGACCGTGTCATCAATGCCTTTTTCCGCATAGGCCTGGCTGAGCAGCGCTTGTGTGCAACCGGTGAAACCCCCTGCTCCGGTGGGCGAGCAGCTGCTGGTTCCGGATTTCCCGACATATTCGTAGGATCTGACCCGCTCCGACCAGGCCTGGTTCTTGGCATCGCCCAAACCGCCGCTTCTCAAGGTTTCGGGAATGCGGTAACGCTCGCCCTCGTCCTTGCGGGCGCAGACGACAATCTCTTTGTCGCTGCTTACCGGACAGGGGTCATCGCCATAGATGACGAGTTGATTGACCCGGTCTCCGGCCTGGTCCTGAGCCTGAGCGGGTACCGCCATCATGCCGACGCTTGAAAGGGCAGCGGCGGAGAATAAAAATTTATATATCATGGCATTTCCTTTGTATCCGCCGTCCTGAACCGACGCTGAAGCGGATTGCGCTTCCTAGATCCGTTTCGACAAACCGATGGCAAATCTGCATCCCAGCCTGATCACGGCGCTCAAGGCCGGATAGCCGGGCGCGTCTTCCGCTCCCGATGCGATTGCCGTTGCCTTATGCTCTAATTCCTCTTCGCGAAACTCCGCAATAATACGGGTTAGCTCGGGATCATTTTCCGATTCCAGCGCTTCAAGCTGTTCTTGGTAATGGTGATCGATTTCGGTTTCTACCGCAGCCGTACAGGCCATCGCCGCTCGTGGTCCCATCGCTGCTGTCGTCGCGCCCAGCGCATAGCCGGCAATTTTCCAGAAGGGTTGCAAAGCGGTCGGCCGCACGCCGCGCTCCGCGATCATCTGGTCAAAAGCCTCGAGATGTCGCTGTTCCTGTTCGGCCATATGGTGGATCGCGCTGCTGTGGGGCGCATTGTCGCCCATCACCGCCAGCTGTCCCTTGTAGATTTGTGCCGCGCCATATTCGCCGGCCTGGTTGACCCGGATCATCGATGCGATATCGACACTATTCCGGCCCAATTTTGTTTCAGACATTGTCGACATCCTTGCGCCCCGTTGCCACCATGATCAAAATCAGAATGGCGCCGCTTACCGACCAGAGAAAATTAAAGCCGGCCAGCGAAATACCGAACAGCGACCATGGTGCCACATCGCAACGGACCAGCGGCGCGTTCATGATCGAATCGAGCATGTCGCCACCCGCAGCAACATTGGTGGTGCAAGAGGTAAGCCCTTCCCACCAGTCATATTCCACACCGGCATGAAAACCGCCGATGAGGCCGCTGATCAATATTGCGATAGCTGCCGCAACCACCAATAGCTTCGACCAGTTTCTGGAACGAAACAGCAGGGCGGGTAATGCTAGGATGATCGCAGCAAGATGCGGCCATCTTTGCCACATACACATTTCACACGGATAAAGGCCAAAGCCATATTGGCTGAGCAACGCGCCGCCCAGCAAAGCGGAGGGCAGCAGGAAAGCCAGCCAATTGGCAGTGCGAATGGATCCCATCATTATGGCCCTAGTTTTTCGCTACCACTGTTTTCTTGGCAGGTTTTCTAGCCGCCTTGTTGATCGCCATTTTCAAGCCTTCGGGACCAAGCCGCCCGATCGTTTGCAGTGCATAATGGAGCTGGAAATCTTCCACGCCCTGCTCCTTCAACTCTTCGGCAGTCTGGGCGAAACGCGGATCGTCCTTGCCATCCTCTTCCAGTACCTCGTCCTCGAGCTTGAGCTCGTTGATCAGATGTTTCCGCAAATCGGATTCGCGGAACCGGGGCCGGGACTTGTAATCCGGGTCGGACAGCTGCGGCACATTGATGTCGGGCTCAATCCCGCCCTCCTGCACCGATTTGCCGGACGGCGTGTAATAGCGCGCCGTGGTCAGGCGCAATGCGCTGTTGTTGGCGAGAGGTAGCAAAGTCTGCACCGAGCCCTTGCCGAAGCTGCGCTCACCCATGACGAGAGCGCGGTGATGGTCTTGCAGCGCGCCGGCAACGATTTCGGAAGCCGAAGCCGAACCCGCGTCGATCAGAATGATGATCGGCAGACCGTTGGCGGCATCGCCGGTCTTGGCGAAATAACGCTCGATATCGGATTTTTGCCGTCCGCGCTGCGAAACGATTTCTCCGCGCGAGAGGAATACATCGGAAACCGACACGGCTTCATCAAGCAGACCACCGGGGTTGGACCGCAGATCGAGCACATAGCCGAGCGGCTTCTTGCCAAGCGATTTGTCGATACCGGCAATCGCCGCGGCAACGTCAGCGCCGGTGTCATTGGAGAAGCTGTTGATACTGATCACGCCGATCTGGTCCTTGATTTCCCATGTGACCGGTTTGAGATCGATGATCGCACGATCCATCGTAACGTCGAACGGTTTGTCGCGGCCGGGGCGGACGATGGTAATGCTGATCGGCGTGCCGGGCTTGCCGCGCATTTCCTCGACCGCTTCATCCAGCGTGCCGCCGTAAATCAGTTCACCATTGATATGGGTTATATAGTCTCCCGCTTTCACGCCGGCCTTGTCAGCAGGCGTATCCTTGAACGGAGCAATGACTTTTACCGCGCCGTCTTCAAGGGTCACCGAAAGGCCGAGGCCACCGTAATTGCCATCGGTCTGGGTCCGCAGATTTTCAAAATCCCGGACATCGAGAAAGCTGCTGTGCGGATCGAGGCTAGCTAGCATGCCCTCAATCGCACCCTTGATCAGATCGGCATCGTCGACCTGATCGACATAGTCATTCCGCACCCGTTCAAAGACGCTCATGAACTGCTCCATCTCGCGATAGGTATTTGCATCCACGGCGGAAATTGCCGACGTCGTCGCGGGCAAAAGCGCGACGGTCAGGACAAGGGCGGTGGCTTGCAATACGGGCTTTTTCATCAATGCTATCCTGTATGTCTAGATCGGGATCAAATATAGGCTGGAATCACCCCTAAAGCCAAGCAGCTTAACCAAAAATGACAGAAGTGTTCGATGAACAACAATTTTTCCGTAATCCCGTCGGATTTCAGCCAATCAGCGCGGCAATATCAATCGGTCGGCCGTTGCGACGCAGTTCGACGGTGACGGTCGGGTCATCAGACCCGGACTGTCCGACCGGCGCGCCCTGCACAACCCGGTCACCGACCGCGACACGGATCGTCGCCAAATTGGTGATCAGACTGGTCCAGCCGGCCTCATGTTCGATGATAATGATATTGCCATAGCCCCGATAGCGTCCGGAATAGGCCACCCGTCCCGCGGCAGGCGCGACAATCTGCGCGCCGGAAGAAACCGCAAGCGTAAGTCCACGCGAGCGATAGCCGCTATTGGAAATTTCGCCAAGACCGGTAACAATCTCCCCGCTCACCGGCAGGAGATAGGCATTGGCAACATCATCGCCGCGAGTTTGCTTGCGGAGCGATGGGTTGCGTCCCTGACCAGGTCGCAGCAACGGCCCATCCAGTTCTGCCAGCGCTTCGCGGACCGCGCCGCTTTCGCGAATCTGGTCCATCAAATCCACGATATCCCGCGCTTCCTCACCCAGAGCGAGGGCCCGGTCCTGTTCGATTCCGGCATCGTCGGAAAATTGCGCCGCTTCAATCCGTTCGTTCGCTTCCAGCGCGGCCAGCTGTCGCCGCCGCTCTGTCAGACGGCGCTGGCTCTCGTCGAGCGACGCAATCGCCCGGGTGGCCTGCAGCCGAAGCTGTTCGCCCTGCCGGACCTCGTCGCGCAGGCTAGCGGTTCGCCGCTCGATTTCCGGCATCACCGCCGACAGGATCGATCGCATATAGATAAGCTCGTCAAGCGAGCGCGGTTCAACCAGCGCAAGCGCGGTCGGCTTTCGGGTCATCATCTGGAGCGCGGCGGTCAGCCGGACCATCGGCCCCTGTTTTTCCGCCAGCCGCGCGCGCTGGCGCTCCTGAAGACGGGCCACGATATCGATGCGGGTGCGCGCAGCCTTTATATCGGCTTCCGCCCCCTGGATGCGCGCCGCCAGAGCGGCGGCTTCGCTGGCGATCCGGTCGGCATCATTGCTTGCCGCCTCGGCCTGGCGTTTCAGGGCATCGCTGCGCTGGCGGGCCCGCTCGGACTGCTCGCGCGCCGAGATCAGACTGCGCCGTTGTTCCGAAAGACTTGGTCCGGGCGCCTGCGCCGAGAGCAAAGCTGCTCCGCTAAATGCAACGCCAACAACTGCAATCATCACGAGAACGGATCGCAGCATCATGGTCACCCTTCCCTGTGATAGGGATGGCCGGCGATAATCGATGTGGCCCGAAACAGCTGTTCCGCCAGCATGGCCCGTGCCATCATATGTGGCCAGGTGGCCTTACCGAATGAAAAGAAATGGTCCGCGCTAGCGCGCTCTTCGGCGCTCAAACCATCGGCGGCCCCGATCAGAAAACGCGCTTCGCGCGCGCCGTCATCGCGCCAGGTAGAGAGCAAATCCGCAAATTTCTTCGAGGTCCAGTTTTCGCCCGCTTCGTCCATCGCGATTATTTTCGTGACACCTTCCAGCTTCGGCGACTTGCCACCCTGATCGGGCAACTCGCTTATTTTAACATCCCATCCGATCCGCTTCACATAGCGGTTCACCATCTCCGCTTCCGGGCTGCGGCCTATTTTTCCGCGAGCGACGATATGCAGTCTCATCGCGCCGCAAAATCAGGCTTCGACGACAGCCGCCGAGTCATCTTCCTCGTCGACCGCCCACATGCGTTCGAGATTGTAGAAACTGCGCACCTCGGGCCGGAACAGATGGATGATGACATCGCCTGCATCGACCAATACCCAGTCGGCATTGGCAAGACCTTCGACTCGGGCGACTCCGCCGGCCTGTTTGATCCGTTCGGAGAGTTTCTGGGCAATTGACGCGACCTGTCTGGTCGAACGCCCCTCGGCGATCACCATATGGTCTGCAATATTGCTTTTGCCCGCCAGCGGGATGGAGACAACATCTTGTGCCTGATCATCGTCGAGCGATTTCATGACAAGCGCATGGAGTGCATCCGACTCGGCCTTTCCTTCCTTGGAAGTGGCAGATTTCAGAGCTTTTACCTTCGATTTCGTCAACTTAAATCCTAATCTTCTGGGCCTATCAGCCGGTGTGTCACCGCGTCACGAACGCGGCAATCATCATATTGCTGATGCCAATGGGGCCGGGCCATCCGGATCGCGGTGGCCGAGCGTGGGTCGGGACGATAGCGCAGGAATGTCAGCGCCGGCGTACTCCAGTTGGTCCAGTTACCACGTTGGCTCGCGGGGTGGACGAAGCGCCGCAGCCAAGCCATTGCGGGAGCCGCAAAAGCATCGTCATCATAGCCGGGTCTCGAAATAACTGCAATCGGCAATAATCTGGCAATTTTTCGCCAGTCTCTCCAGCGGTGGAATTGCGCCAGATTATCGGCCCCCATGATCCAGATAAATTGTCGCTTCGGGTAACGGCGAACCAGTTTTAGCAGCGTATCATATGTATATTTCGTGCCCAATTGCTGTTCTATCGCGGTCGGCCGGATCGCACTCCGCCTCGCCATTTTCCGGGCCGATGCCAGGCGCGCATGCAACGGCGCCATGTCCTTGGCCCCCTCTTTAAGCGGATTGCCGGGCGAAACCAGCCACCAGAATTCGTCCAGCGCCAGTTGCTCCATCGCAAACAGGCTGATCGACCGGTGGGCGCCATGGGCCGGATTGAACGATCCGCCAAGAAGGCCGGTAGTTTTCACCGAATCACGTTCAAGGCCGCACTTGCCCGGTACCGCGAACCACCCATTTATAGGTCGTCAGTCCTTCCAGCGCCACCGGACCGCGCGCGTGCATGCGTCCTGTGGAAATCCCGATTTCCGCGCCGAGGCCGAATTCGCCGCCATCGGCAAACTGGCTCGAAGCATTGTGCATCACGATCGCGCTATCGGCGCGCTGGATGAATTTTTCGGCGATCGCCTTATCCTCGGTGACGATAACATCGGTATGATGCGATCCATGGGCAGCGATATGCTCCAGGGCTTCATCCACGCCGTTGACCATCGCTACGGCCGCGATCGGCGCGAGATATTCGGTATCCCAGTCCGCCGCTTCCGCAGAAACGATGCGTTCGTCCAGTTCGAGCACCGAATCGTCGCCGCGGACTTCGCAACCCGCGTCAATCAACGCCCGTACCAGGGCGCCGGGTGCCGGATAATCCTGATCAATCAGCAAGGTTTCCATCGCTCCGCACACCCCGGTGCGCCGCATCTTGGCATTCACGGCGATGGCAATCGCTTTATCCTGATCTGCATCCTTGCCGATATAGGTATGATTGATCCCGTCGAGATGCGCGAGAATGGGAACGCTTGCTTCATCCTGCACCCGCTTGACCAGCGACTTGCCGCCGCGGGGAATGATGATGTCGATCAGCCCGTTGGCCTTCAGCATCGCGCCGACTGCCGCCCGGTCGGTGGTCTGGACAAGCTGGATAGCATGTTCGGCGAGACCCGCTTCGACCACGCCTGCCGTCATGGCGTCAAAAATCGCCCGGTTGCTCTCTATCGCTTCCGATCCACCGCGCAGGATAACGGCATTGCCCGACCGCAGCGCCAAGGCCGCCGCATCGGCGGTAACATTGGGCCGGCTTTCGTAAATAATGCCGATCACGCCGAGCGGAACCCGGATGCGCTCCATCACAAGGCCATTGGGCTGCTCGCTGCGGTCGATGATTTGTCCGACAGGGTCGGGAAGGTTGGCGACCTTCTCTACTGCCGCAGCGATCGCTGCGAGCCGAGCTTCGTCGATCATCAACCGGTCCAACATGGCGTCAGTCAAACCGCGCGCACGGGCATTTTCCATATCGCGTTGATTGGCGGCGAGGATGACGGCATGGCTCGCGCGCAAATGTCGCGCAGCGGCGGTCAGGGCATCGGATTTCTGGGCATCGCTCACGCCGGCCAGCATCGTGAATGCAGCCCGCGCCTTCTGTCCCATTTCGGTGATAAGTTTTACAGCTTCTGTCATAAGTGGCTGCTAGCATGGCGGCGTGAGCAATTTAACCCTCAATCGCAACCCCGGGACAAATGAAAATTTACTTGTTGGTAAACGGCAGATTCGTACGAATCCCGTCAAATCAAAATTAATTTTCTATGAATATCGCAGTTCGTCGCATGACTCGTTCGGCTCGTCACGAGTCGTTGCCCTGTGATTCGCATCACACCAGACTCTCTGATACCCCTTGGATGGGGATTACGAATAACAACGGCGGGTCATGCAAACACAAAAAACCAGACAAGGGCTTATAGCCCGGCTGGACCATATGTTTACCGATCGCGAGTTTTTCATGCGGTCGCACGGACAGGTCCGTTTTCTAACCATTTCGGCAACATTGCAGAAGCGTGTGGCCTATTCTGTCGCTGCGGCACTGGCTATCTGGCTATTGATCACGCTGGCGATGATGATCAATCAGCTTACCGTCACCGGCGAGCGCGTGGCCCTTGCGCAAAAAGAAGCCAGGGTGAACAGCTCGGAAAGCCGGATCGCAAATTACAAGGCATCGATTGACGACGTCGCGGCCGATCTTGAGCAGCGTCAGGATGTACTCGATCAGATGACCGAGCAATTTGTCGGCGACCAGCCCGAGGCCGCTGAGGCAGCGGGGCAAAAGCAAACCGACGAACAACTGTCCGAAAATACGCAAAAGATCAGCGCGGCTTTCCCGGAAGCGGCCCATCTTGCAGCACTGGAAGCCCGGCAGATCATGTTTGCCCGGCGCCTCACATTGGCAGCCGTGCAACGCACCGAGCAAGCAGCGGAGGCAATTCGCAAATTCGGCCTGAACCCGGACAAGCTGTCCCGGAACTCCATGGATGCCATGGGTGGTCCGCTGATTCCTTTCTTCAAAAAACAAAACCAGCAGCTCCATCCGACGCTTGAACGCCTTAATCTTGCGCTGCAGCGGATGGACGCACTGGAGCGGACGTTGATCGCGATTCCGTCCGGCAAACCGTCCAGCACCGGGATGCTGTCGAGCAGCTATGGCTATCGTCGTGATCCATTCACCGGCGGCGGCGCAATGCACAGCGGCATCGATTTCAAAGGGCCACATGGCCAGCCAATTATGGCAGCGGCCGGCGGCAGGGTCACCCATGCAGGATGGAAATCCGGCTATGGCAAAACCGTGGAAGTCACCCACGGCAACGGATTGATGACGCGTTACGCGCATTTGTCACGGATCGGTGTGACCACTGGTCAAAAAGTTGAACAGGGACTACAATTGGGGGCTATGGGAAGCACGGGACGCTCGACCGGAACGCATTTGCATTTTGAAGTGCGGCTGAACGGAAAAGCAATCAACCCCCGGCCATTTTTGGAGGCGAATACAGATGTTCTCAAGGTCAAAGCCATCGCACGACAACGTGCCAACTCGCCAAAGCGCACCGAGTCAGGCACCAGCCGTGGCTCGTAGTAACGGCAGCAGCGGATCGAGTTTCTCGATCATCGGTGACGGGATCACTATCACCGGCAATATCGAATCGAAGGTCGATCTTCATATCGACGGCGAAGTGATCGGCGACGTAAAATGCCTGTCGCTCGTCCAGGGGCCATCGAGCAAGATAAAGGGCGCGATCAGCGCCCAGAACGCCAGCCTGTCGGGTTCCGTCGAGGGCTCGATCGACGCCGGCGATCTTGCCATCGCGTCCACCGCCCGCATCGGCGGTGACGTCACTTATGAAAATGTGACCATCGAACAGGGTGGCCATGTCGACGGCAAATTCAAGCACCGCAGCAACAAGGCGCCAAATATCGCCAAGACGACGCTGAACAAAAGCGAAATGGCTATCCCGCTGGAGCTGACGGAAGGCGACAAGGCGGCTTGATTCTGCTGTTGTGCGCTAGCAGCATTGATCGACACCCACCCTCAAGCTAATTGCGGGGCGCTTGGCGCCGATAGCTGAGCGCTTCGGCCACATGAATCCGCCCGACTCCGTCTGCGCCAGCCAAATCAGCGATCGTCCGGGCCACCCGTAAAACCCGCGTATAGCCGCGCGCCGACAGCCGCATCGCTTCTGCGGCCTGTGCCAGCAGTTTGCGGCCGGGCTCATCGGGCGTGGCATATGTCTCCAGCGCATCACCATCGATTTCCGTATTGGTTCGCGCGTCGAGATCAGCATAGCGCTGGCGCTGGACCGACCGCGCCCTGGCGACCCGCTGCGCCACCATCTCGGAATTTTCCGCTGGCGGGGGCATGGTGAGATCGGCGGCGGACAAAGCCTCGACCTCTATATGGAGATCAATGCGGTCGAGCAGCGGTCCCGAAACTTTTGCCTGATAGTCGGCGGCGCATCTCGGTGCCCGTGAACAGGCAAGTGCCGCGTCTCCCAAATGCCCGCAGCGACATGGATTCATCGCCGCGACCATCTGCACGCGAGCCGGAAAGGTGACATGCGCATTGGCGCGGGCCACGCTGACTTCTCCGGTCTCGAGTGGTTGCCGCAGCGAATCAAGCACCGCCCTCTGGAACTCGGGCAATTCGTCGAGGAACAACACCCCGAGATGCGCCATGCTGACTTCGCCGGGACGGACCTTGAGTCCGCCGCCAACCAGCGCCGCCATCGAGGCGCTGTGATGCGGTGAGCGGAACGGTCGCTGCCGGGACATTTGTCCGCCCTCCAGCGTCCCTGCGACAGAAGCCACCATCGACACTTCCAGTGCCTCGGATGGCGACAACGGCGGCAATATGCCGGGTAAACAGGATGCCAGTAGCGATTTCCCCGAGCCTGGCGGACCGTTCATGAGAAGGTTATGTCCGCCAGCCGCAGCAATCTCCAAAGCCCGCTTCGCGGTTTCCTGTCCTTTCACATCCTTGAGGTCCGGTCCATAATCCGGTTCGGGCGCATCGCCGGTTTCCGGTGGTGTCAATATAGACTGCCCTTTGAAATGATTGAGCAGCGCCAGCAGGTTGGTCGGCGCCAAGACCTCGACATCACCCGCCCAGGCAGCTTCCGAACCCTGCAACGCCGGACATATCAAACCCAGATTCTCACCCGACGCATGGAGCGCCGCCAGCAAGACGCCCGGCGTAACCGCCAATCGGCCATCGAGCGACAATTCTCCGACGACAATATAGCTCGCCAGCGTCTCGGCATCGACAATGTTCATCGCCCCCAGCAACGCCAGCGCAATCGGCAGGTCATAATGGGAACCGGCTTTCGGCAGATCGGCGGGCGACAGGTTAACCGTGATCCGCTTCGGCGGCAGCGAAAGTCCCATCGCCGCGATCGCAGCGCGCACCCGCTCGCGGCTTTCCGCGACCGCCTTGTCCGGCAGGCCGACGACGTTAAACGCAGGCAATCCCGGCGCAACCTGACATTGCACTTCGACACCCCGCGCTTCCAGTCCGAGATACGCCACCGTCTGAACCAGCGCCACCATCATAGTCGCCCCAATTTCATGCCTGGAATAGTGGCGGCGACCTGAGATTGAGTCGAGCGGCAACCGCCGCTTGGCCGCAACCGTCAAAAGTCCCGGACACTCGCAGGCAATAGGCGGTTAATTTTCTCGCAACCAAACGTTCTTACGCTTTGGCAAGCGCCTGGGCTGCAATGGAGCGGGATGAAACGGCAGAACCAATCAGGATCAACAGGCAATAGCCGCTCTTCGGGCGGTTTTTTTGCAAGCGTCTTCCTGCTTGTGGCATTTTTGGTGCTGCCGGCCAACGCGGCCCATAGCGCCAGCAGCTATGTGGTAACCGAGACAGTCGAGACGCTGGAATATGATATATTCGAACCAGCACCGTTGCAGGCATCGGCGTCCAGTTCCTTTGGCAACGCCTTTGCCCAATACGGACCATTTCAGGTGGTCGCGCCGGACCTGGTGGTCATGACCGGAACCGTGGATAGCTATACCCCGGCGGTCTTTCGCCAAATGCTGAGCCAATATCCCGGAATCACACGGATCGAAATGCGCGATTGTGACGGCTCGGTCGACGAGGAGGCCAATCTCGAACTTGCCAGAATGATCCGCCGCGCGGGAATCAGCACCCATGTACCGGCCAACGGCTCGGTTCGCTCCGGCGCGGTCGAACTTTTTCTCGCCGGCGTCCAGCGGACAGCTCATCCGGATGCGGAATTCATCGTGCACAGCTGGATGGACGAAGACGGACGGGAGGCGAATGACTATCCAGCCAGCGATCCGGTCCATGCCGAATATCTCGACTATTATCAGGAAATGGGCGTATCGGGCCCCACTGCAAGAGCGTTTTACGCCTTGACCAACAGCGTGCCCTTCTCCGATCAGTTGCGCCTGTCCCGCAGCGACATGGCTCGCTTTCAACTCGTCCACTAGGGTCTCCATCCCGACCTTCCGTTCATGGTTTATCCATCTGAAGGAACGATAATCACATCTGCGCGCTTTAGTTGTACCGGCAAGGCTTGCGAGACTGGTCCCGAAGCACCAATTGGAATGTGATGAACGACGAACCGACGAAGAAACGCTGGAAATATACATCAGGATCGCGATTCGCCCTCGCGGTCATCGGATTCATGTTGATTCTGGTTTCACCGATCATCGGCGCGATCCCCGGCCCCGGCTTCATCATCGTCTTTCCGATCGGGCTTGCGCTGGTCCTGCAAAACTCACGCTGGGCCAAAAAGCGCTATGTCGATTTCAAACGGCGATTCCCCCATTATGGCAAATGGACCGACTGGGCCATGCGCAGACGGCACCACAAGACCCTTCCCGAGGATTTTGAACTGCCGATTTTCGGCAAGGTTAAAACCGGCAATCGGGACAAGAAAGTCTAGCGCAAACGCTTGACTTTCAGCGCCTGCCTGCCTAATCGCAGCCACAACGTATCGGCCGCAGTTTATGGCGGCCCTTTTTTATTGAAATTTTGACGTAGGATAACCGCGATGAAGCGTACATTTCAACCAAGCCGCCTGGTCCGTAAACGGCGCCATGGTTTCCGCGCCCGCAAGGCCACCGTCGGAGGCCGCAAAGTATTGGCTGCCCGCCGCGCTCGTGGCCGTCAAAAGCTCTCTGCCTAAAACCAACATGACCGCCAGCGCTGCGCCTGCTGAAGCACGCCCATCGCTGGATCATCTGGACTTGAAGCAGCCTTCACCCGAATCGGCATCGCTCGAATCAGATCCGCTTATCGAGGTGATTCGCAAGCGGGCAGATTTTCTCGCTGCCAATCGCGGCAAACGATTCGTCACCCCCAATTTTGTCCTGCTGGCGCATCGTCGTCGCAGTGACCATCCCGTTCCGCCAGCGACGATTCGCCGCGGCATCACGGTCACCAAAAAAATTGGCAACGCCGTCGCTCGCAACCGCATGAAGCGTCGCTTTCGTGCTTTGCTTGCCGAGACATTGCCCGGTGACGGGATACCCGGCGTCGATCACGTCATTATCGGTCGCAAAGCCAATAAGGAAGCGGACTTCGCCGCCATGAAGGCCGAACTGGAAAAGGGTCTGAAATATCTGGCCAAAAAGCTCGCTTAGCGATGCTCAGGTCCGTTTTCATCTTCTTCGTGCGCTGCTGGCAATGGGGCCCGTCGCGGATATTGCCGCCGACTTGCCGCTACCAGCCGACCTGCAGCAGCTATGCGATTGAAGCGATCGAGAAACATGGTGCAATTAAGGGTGGCTGGTTAGGGGCTAAACGGCTATTGCGCTGCCATCCTTGGGGAAGCTCGGGTTACGACCCGGTGCCTTGATACCCTCATACACCTACCCTATTTGCAACAAATAGCCGAAAACAGGACGATATAGTGGACAACAAACGCAATATAATCATGGCGGTGCTGCTCACCGGAATCATCCTGTTCGGATGGCCGATGCTGATGGAACAGTTTTTCCCGGATATGGCCAACAAGAATGAAGTGGTCGAACAGGCAAATGCTCCGGCCAATGATCAGGTCTCCGGCGATAAAATGACCCCGGTGGCAGGCTCGGCATCCAGTAGCACCGAGATTGCCACGGACGCCGGATCGGGCAAGGTCCGGCCGTTGGCGACCGTATTGCGGGAAAACCCCCGCGTCCTGATCGACACACCCCGCGTCAAAGGTTCGATCAATCTCAAAGGCGGCCGCATTGATGATCTCACGCTGACCGATCACACGGTCGACATGAGCAAGGATAGCGGATCTGTCCGGCTCTTCTCCCCTTCTGGCACCGAGAACGCCTATTTCAGCCGCTTCGGCTGGGCCGGCGAGGGCGTTGCCGTTCCGGATGACAATACGATCTGGTCAACCGATCAAAGCAAACTGACTCCCGAAACGCCGGTGACACTCAGCTGGTCGAACGAGACCGGACAAACCTATGCGATCAAGCTGTCGATCGACGCGGATTATCTGATCACCGCCGAACAGAATGTGACGAACCGCGGTGAGAATGCGATCGCGATCAAACCTTATGGTCTGCTCAACCGGAAACGGGATCTGGCAAATATTCCGGCGAGCGAAGCCAGCACATGGACCATCCACTCCGGTCCGGTCGGCGTCTATGAAGGCGCAGCAAATTACGATGTGGATTATAAGAATCTGGCCGGTGAAGAACCGGGTTTCTTCACCCGGATGTTCGGTACGTCTGCGGTTGCCGGAACCAATTCCTATGACACGGAAGTCAGTTGGCTGGGCTTTACCGACAAATATTGGCTGGGCGCTTTGATCCCTGACAATATTTCGCAAGTCGACGCAAAATTCCGCTCCGGCGGCGGTGATATTTTCCAGGCCGAGATTGCGAAGAAAAGCGCGCAGATCATCGCACCCGGCAAACAGTTGAACACCACCACGCGCCTTTTTGCCGGTGCCAAGGAAAACGCGATTCTCGAAAGATACGAATCAGAATATAATATCAAGAATCTCGACCGGGCGATCGACTGGGGCTGGTTCTACTGGTTCGAGAAACCGCTTTTCTATCTGCTTAACTGGTTATTCCAGCTGGTCGGCAATTTCGGGGTCGCAATCATCCTGATGACCTTCGTCGTCCGGGGTATCATGTTCCCGATCGCGCAGAAGCAATTCAAGTCCATGGCGCAAATGCGAGCGGTTCAGCCGAAAATGAAGGCTATCCAGGAGAAGCATAAAGAAGACAAGCAACAGCAACAGCAGGAAATCATGAAGCTGTACAAGGACGAGAAGGTCAATCCGCTCGCGGGCTGCCTTCCGATCTTCCTGCAGATTCCGATCTTCTTCGCGCTGTACAAGGTGCTGATGCTGTCGATTGAAATGCGCCACCAGCCCTTCATCCTTTGGATCAAGGATCTGAGCGCACCCGACCCGCTGACTCCGGTCAACCTGTTCGGCCTGTTGCCGTTCGATCCGCCCAGCTTCCTTGCCGTCGGTATCTTGCCGATCCTGATGGGCATCACCATGCACTTCCAGTTCAAGCTGAACCCGGCACCGATGGATCCGATGCAGAAGCAGATATTCAGCATCATGCCGTGGATATTGGTGTTCATCATGGCACCCTTTGCCGCCGGTCTGCAGCTCTACTGGACCGTGTCCAATATTCTCACCATCGCCCAGCAAAGCTGGCTCTATTCCCGTCATCCCCAGATGAAGGAAATGATGGCCAAGGAAGCCGAAGAAAAAGCAAGAAAAGCTGCTGCTGACAAGGCCGGGGCATGAGCCCCTGCCCTGTCATTCCAGCGGAAGCGAAGCCGAACGGCCGCCTGTCGCACTTCATTGTGGTGACGGGCATGGCGCGGGTTTGCGATCGTCAGGATGACAAATAGATGACTGCGCCACTCCACCCGAAGCTGTTCTCCGGCCCGATCAGTTTTCTGAAAAGCGCGCCGCAGCTGCAATTTCTGCCGGACCCGAAAGTCCCGGAAATTGCGTTTGCCGGCCGGTCCAATGTCGGCAAGTCGTCGCTGATCAACGCGATGACCAATCGCAATGGCCTGGCGCGAACCTCCAACACGCCGGGACGGACGCAGGAACTGAATTTCTTCGATATCGGCGATCCGCTGATCTTCCGCATCTGCGACATGCCCGGCTATGGCTATGCCAAGGCACCGCCGAAAGTGGTCCAGAAATGGCGCTTTCTGATCAACGACTATCTCCGCGGTCGCGCGGTACTCAAACGCACATTCGTCCTGATCGATTCTCGACACGGCATCAAGCCGGTCGACGAAGAAGTGATGGAAATGCTCGACAAGGCGGCGGTGAGCTACAGGGTCGTGCTGACCAAAGCGGACAAGGTGAAGCAGGAAGAACTGGATATCACGGCTGCAAAAGTCGCGGAGATTGCCAAGAAACATCCTGCCGCGCATCCGGACCTGTTGCTTACCTCTTCGGAAAAGAAACAGGGCATCGACGAACTCCGGCTCGCGGTACTGGAAGCAGTGCAGAGCTAGATCGCTGCCCGGCGACGCTTTTCTATACACAGCGCACCATATTTGGTTATGGGACAGAATATGAAACTGATAATCGGAAACAAAGCCTATTCCAGCTGGTCGATGCGCGGCTGGCTTGCCTGCAAGCAGTCGGGCCTCTCCTTCGAAGAGCTCACCGTGCCCTTATTCGGCGACGATTGGGATCATGTCCGCGAGAGCGAGAATTTCGCCCCGTCGGGTGGTAAGGTTCCGATATTATGGGATGGCGAAACCGTCGTATGGGACAGTCTGGCGATAATCGACTGGCTCGCCGACAAGACCCATCGGGACCGTTTCTGGCCCAAGGACGAGACCGCACGCGGCATGGCCCGCTCGATGGCCGCAGAAATGCATTCCGGCTATATGGCGCTGCGCCGGCAATGTCCGATGAACACACGGAAAATTTACGAAGGCTTGGCGTTGAGCGACGAGGTCAAGGCTGACGCTGCTCGCATCATAGAATTATGGGCTCAGGCCAGGGCACGTTTTGGCGGTGGCGGACCATTTCTGTTCGGCACCTATGGCGCCGCCGACATCATGTTTGCGCCAGTCGTATCGCGCTTCCAGACATATGGATTCCGCCTGCCAGGCTTCGCCACGAGCTATATGCAGACCGTAATCGACCATGAGTGGACTGCGCAATGGATGGAAGCGGCTGAAGAGGAACCATGGGTGATCGAACGCCTCGAACAGCCGGAAACGGCAAAAAGCTGATCGGCCGCCCATGACCCGCACAAATACACTCGACTATGCAAAGCGACTGATCGCGCATCCCAGCATCACACCCGCGACCGGCAGCGTGTTTGACGAGATGGAAGCGATGCTCGCTCCGCTGGGGTTCGAGATATCGCGATTTATCGCTGGCGATGCCCCGGAGGATGCAGAGCTTGGCGGCCCCGTCGAGAATCTCTTCGCCATTCGCCACGGGGCCCCCGGATCGCGTCATTTTGCATATGCGGGCCATCTTGACGTCGTCCCGCCCGGCCAGGGCTGGCAGACCGATCCATTCGTTCCGGAAGAGCGCGGTGACTTGCTCTACGGTCGCGGCGCGGTCGATATGAAAGGCAGTATCGCCGCCTTTGTCGGAGCGCTGGAACAGCTGCCCGATGATCTCGGCACGATCAGCCTGATCATCACCGGCGACGAAGAAGGGCCTGCGCGTTTCGGCACGGTCGCAATCATGGAGCTGATGGCCGAGCAGGGCATTACCCCTGACCTTTGTCTTGTCGGCGAGCCGACATCGGTCAACCGGCTGGGCGACATGATGAAAATCGGCCGACGCGGTTCGGTCAATATGTGGATCGCTGTGAACGGTATGCAGGGCCACGTCGCCTATCCGCATAACGCCGACAACCCGATCACCAAGCTTGGCAAGATTCTCAGCGAGATCGATTCGCTTCAGCTCGACGAGGGGACCGACTGGTTCCAGCCGAGCAATATCGAATTTACAGACCTCCACGTCGGCAATCCGGCACATAATGTCATCCCGGCCAAGGCAGAGGGACGCCTCTCGATCCGGTTCAACGACCGGCATAGCGGCGAAAGCCTGAGCGCGATGGTCAAGGAGATTGTGGAACGGCACGGCGGCGAACTGAAACCGATTATTTCCGGCGAACCGTTCCTGACACCGCCCGGAGAATTTTCGGACATCGTCGCGGGTGCGATTCGCGAAGTAACGGGGGTAGAACCGGAACTGTCGACGTCAGGCGGCACCTCCGACGCGCGCTTTCTGGCCAAGATCATGCCGGTGGTCGAATTCGGCCTTTGCAACGCGACCATGCACAAGCTCGACGAAGCGGTGGCGATCGAAGATCTCGAACAGCTGTCGAGGATTTTCGCGCTTATTGTGGAACGCGCCCTCCGCTAGGCCGCTTTTGAAAACAGCCGTCCGGCAAGTGCGCCGATCAGCGCGAACGGCGCAATATGATATAGAGCGCCCCGGCGCCGCCATGCCGCGGATGGGCACTGCGGACGGTAGCAATACGGGATGCATGGCGCGATGCCGCGAGCCAGTCGGATATAGCAGACCGTATCGCTCCGCGACCACCCGCACGGTTGCGCTCTTCGTCGCTGCGGGCCTTGCCGGTAATCAGCAATATTGCGCGATGGCCGGCCGCGATGCTCAGTTCCAGCGCACTGTCGAGACGTCCATGGGCCGACGACAGGCTGTAGCCGTGAAGATCGACGGTAACGTCCGGTTGAATGATGCCTTTGGCCAGGCGGCGATCCCAGCCGCCGTCGAGACCGTGCCGGGTCGGCACCGGTTTCTGGTCACGCAACGGAACAGCCTTGCTGGGCTCGCCGCCAAAATATTCTGCTGTGATTGGTCCGGCATCTTGCACCCGCTTCCTGGCGACGGGAAGCGATTCGATGCGCTTCACCCGCCCTTGATCGAGCGGCTCTACGGTCTCGATAAATTTCTGCCAGAGCGCCTTTTCACCGGCGGTAAGGGGCCGGTCGGACACGGTTTATTGGCCCGGGGCGCGTTGTGATGCATACAGCCGGGAAACCGTGCCTTTCGGCAGGAAGATCAGCGCCTTGCCGCGCGAAGACATGCCGCCTGCTATCCGGGCGGCTTGTTCACCGGCACCCCAGAATGTGTCGAAACGGTTGGGGCCCTTGATCGCCCCGCCACTATCTTGTGCGACCCAGAGGCCGTCGGCTATATCATGCTCCATATCGAGATAGACCGGCGCGCCCAGAGGCACGAACATCCGGTCTGCGGCGACCGAGGTCCGCGCGACTACCGGATGACCCATGGCGCCCAAAGGACCCGGACCGGTCAGTTCGGTGAAGAAGACATAGCTTTCATTCTCGCGCATGATCTTCATGCCTTCTGCGGGATTCGCCCGCAGCCACTCGACAATGCCCTGCATATTGGTCTTGCCGTCGGCGAGCAGACCGCGTTCGCGCATCACCCGCCCGATACCGGTATAGTCATGACCGTTCTGCCCGGCATAGCCGATCCGCATGACCGAGCCGTCGGGCAGAGCCAGTCGGCCGCTACCCTGAATCTGCAAGAAGAAAAATTCGATATAATCCTGGGCCCATGCAATCTCGAGCCCCTGACCGGCGAGAGCACCATCGTCAATGGCTGCCCGGTCTTCATAAGGGACCAATTTTGTGCCGTCGACCTTGCCGCGGACGCGTTTGTCTTTCAGTTCTTCGGAAAACAGACCCAGATCGACGTCGATCAAATTGGCCGGTCGCCGGTAGACGGGCACTGGATAATTGCTGTTTCTGACTCTAGATCCACGAATTTGCGGTTCGAAATAGCCGGTGGCGAAAGCGTTTCCGTCGCCGACCTGGACGGTTTCGAAATAGGATGTGAAGAAACGTGCCGCATCATTGGCGGGCCAGTTCTGGGCGGCATCGCACGACAATTGCCAATCTGCACCGTTGGTCAGTCCGCTATTGTCTTCCCGCCGGACCAGCGAGGAACAGCTGGTGCGAAAGGAGCCGAGGGCCGACGTGGCTTTGGATTGCGAGAGATTGAGCGACGCAATATCCGGCCCGGCAGCAATGCCGGTGCCCAGAGCGCGGGTCGGATCATCGCCAATTCTTACAAGCTGGCTCGCATCGACGGTCTGAAAAGCGCGGCTCGGATCATTCGCTATGGTCGAGCTCTGCCCCGATCCGCTTGCACTCTGCTGCGGGGCAGGTTGGCTTTGTGCTGCCCCCTGCGGGATGATCGACATCGAACAGGCGCTGAACAGCGTCAGCGCGCCTAAAAGCGTTCCGATTTTCATGATGCTGTTCCCTGACGGCTGAGGGTCAGGCCTCATCGGTCTCGTCGAGCAGCCAATTGGGATCGGCGCTGGAAAGATCGCGGCTGAACGTCCAGACATCGTGGGTTTCGGCCGCGTCGGATAGCGAGCCGCCGATCAGCTTACCCTTTTTATCTTTGACCACCGCAGCGATGTCGGCATCAAACTGCACCGTGATACGGGCCACCGGTCGCCGGTATTCGGCTTCGGAAATGCGCGCATTATCGATCCGCACCAGCTGGTTTTCCAGTACTTCACCTCGTTTTTCACGGGCATCTATGACTTCGACAAAGCTCTCGTAAACATCGTCATCGCACAGCAGTTTCAATTCTTCCTTGTCGCCTTTCCAGAAGGCTTCGAGGATCATGGCATAAGCGGCTTGCGAACCCTCGAGGAAACGGCCCACATCAAAATTGCGGTCGGCGCTCAGGATTTCCCGCATGCCGGCTTCGGCGCTGCTGTCATAGACCATCGCCGGCGCACCTGCCTGGGCCGGAACGATATCCGGAACATGCGGCTTGGCATCGTCTAATGATCGGCGTTCATTTCCGCGCGGTTCAATGCTCCGCGGCGTATGTTCCTGCTCGTGGCCGGTGCGTTTGCCCAGCACAGAGTAAAGCCGCAAGCCGAGAAAGGCCGCTACCATTGCCAATAATACGATTTCGATGGTCACTGTAAGAATCCAATCTTTCCTGTTGCCCTATACATAGGCAGAAAAAGGGCCGGTTTCAAACGGCATTAGAGAAAAAGCCGCCAAGCCGCAATCGGCCAGTATCTTGTACCGTCCAATTTGTGAACCAGTGCTGACGAATTCGGCGCAATGCCGGGCTGTGTTACTCCGGTTAACTCTTTAATTGCCCTCGCTTCCGTCGCCTGCTAGGCGCGCTGCGAACGGCGGCGCAATATGCGTCAAAAGACATTTTTGACTGATTTTCCGAAAGGACAAGCCCGATGGCTGACGAGAATGACACAAATGAATCCGGCGCGAATCCATCTGGAACCGTGACGACTCCCGATCCACTGGCCAATGGTGCAGACACCCAGCCGCAAATTGGTGTGATTTCGCAATATGTGAAGGATCTTTCCGTCGAGAATCCGAACGCACCGGATGTGTATCAATGGAACGCCCAGCCGCAAATTGATGTGCAGTTCAATATCGGTTCGTCCAAAGTCTCGGATGAGGTTCATGAAGTCGAACTGAAAATTGAAGTCACAGCGAAAGCTAACGAAGGCGTCGCCTTTGCCGTGGAACTGCTCTATTGCGGCCTCTTCGGGCTGCGCAATGTGTCCGAAGAACAGGCACATCCGTTTCTTTTCGCCGAAGCACCGCGGCTTCTCTTCCCGTTTGCACGGGCGATCATTTCAGATGCCGTCCGCGACGCCGGATTCCAGGCATTGTTGCTCGAACCGATTGATTTCACGGCGCTCTATATGCAGCAACGCGAACAGATGGCAGCAGAGCAAGCGGGCGAACAGCCGGTCGGGAATGCCTGAGCTGATTAGTCACTTATTGAGGGCTTGAAATGAGCCTGATCAAAAATACCGGCACGATTGCCGGATTTACTATCATCAGCCGCATATTCGGTTTCGTCCGTGATATGCTGCTGGCAAGAGTGTTGGGTGCGGGCCTTGCCGCCGATGCCTATCAGCTGGCCTTTACCCTGCCCAACACGTTTCGGCGGCTATTTGCCGAAGGGGCCTTTTCGGTCGCCTTTGTGCCGATGTACAGCCGGCGGCTTGCTGACGAGGATGGCGAGGCGAAAGCCAAGGAATTTGCCGATGACGTCCTGTCGGTGTTCATCTGGATCTTGCTCGCCTTCTCGGCGGTAGCGATGCTCGCCATGCCGTTGATCGTTTACGGCCTGGCCTCCGAATTCCAGTCCCAGCCGGGCAAATTCGAGCTCGCCGTCTTTCTGAGCCGGATGACGTTCCCCTATCTGTTTTTCATCAGTCTGGTGGCAATGCTGTCCGGCCTGCTGAACGCCCGCTCCCGCTTCGCGCCGGGCGCTATTGCTCCGGTTTTGTTCAACATCACGCTGATCAGCGCGATCCTGATCGGCTATTATGTCCGCGGCGACACGAGCAACGATGTGATTGTCGTTGAAATATTGAGCGCGGCGGTGGCCCTGTCGGGCCTCGTCCAGCTGATCTATCTGTGGTGGGCGGTGAAGCGCGCCGACGTAAAACTGCAGATCAAGCGCCCGCGCCTGACACCCGAGATCAAGCAATTGGGGATGGTTATCCTGCCCGCAACATTTGGCGCCGGAATTTACCAGATCAGCCAGTTTGTCGACACGTTTTTTGCCACCTCCCTGCCCCAGGGGTCGTTGACGCTTCTGAAAATGGCCGACCGCCTGAACCAGATGCCGCTCGGCATTGTCGGCATCGCTCTGGGCACGGCCATCCTGCCAATGTTGTCGCGCCACATCCAGAATGAAAACCAGGCGCTCGCGCAACGTCTGCAGGCCGACGCCTTCGAAATGGCGACGTTGCTGACCCTGCCCGCTGCGGCGGCCCTCGCCATCTGCGCGCCGGCCTTTACCAGCGCCTTTTTCGTTGGCGGCAAGTTTACCCCGGCGGACGGCGCGCTGATGTCGAACATCGTTGTCGCACTGGTTGCCGGCCTGCCCGCTTATGTGATCATAAAAATCCTCATACCGGGGTTTTTCGCCCGATCCGACACGAAAACTCCGGTCTTGACGGCTCTGGCTGCTCTCATCGTCAATATTGCGCTCAACATCTATGTCGTCATGTATGCCGGTTACGGCATCGTCGGACTGGCCGCGGCGACGGCGGCCTCTGCCACGCTAAATTGTGTGCTTCTGTATACCATTCTCCATCGGCGCGGATTTTTCCACTTCACCGCCGCCCTGGCGTCGCGGATTTTCCGCCAGTTAATCGCAACTGCGGCAATGGCCGCTATATTGTGGATGCTGATGGGCCCATTGACGCCTTATTTCGCTGCCGATGTCTGGTCGCGGATCTGGTCGCTGGTGGTGCTTGTGGCCGCTGGTGCAGCTGTTTATGCTGTCGTCGGCTTCATGGTCGGCGCGGTGGACAAGCAAAGGATCATCGCACTGGTCAAACGCAAACCCATTCCGACGGAGGAAACATAGAATATGTCGCCAAAAATGCGGACAGTATCGGGCATCCAGCCAACAGGAAATCTTCATCTCGGCAATTATCTCGGCGCGATCAAGAACTGGGTGAAGATGCAGGACGAGAGCGAATGCCTGTTCTTTCTGGCCGATCTCCACGCCATTACCGTCCATAATGATCCCGTTGAACTGGCTACCAACTGCCGCGAAATGGTCGCAGCGCTGGTTGCTGCCGGGGTGGATCCCGACAAATCGATCCTGTTCAACCAGGCCCGCGTACCCGCGCATCCTGAACTGGCCTGGATGCTGATTTGCAACACGCCGATGGGCTGGCTGGACCGGATGACCCAGTTCAAGGAAAAATCCGGTAAACACAAACAGAGGTCGTCTCTGGGGCTGTTGGGTTATCCGGTGCTGCAGGCGGCCGATGTCCTGCTCTATCAGGCGACCCATGTTCCCGTCGGCGACGACCAGAGACAGCATCTCGAACTGGCCCGCGACATCGCGACAAAGTTCAATAACGATACCGGCACCGAAACCTTCGTCCTGCCGGAACCGTTTTTCGGTAAAACGGCGGCGCGGATCATGAGCCTGCGCGACGGCAATGCCAAAATGAGCAAGTCGGACCCGTCCGATCTCAGCCGGATCAACATGACCGACGATGACGAGACAATTGCACGGAAATTCAAGAAGGCCAAAACCGATCCGGAGCCGTTGCCCGACAATATGGACGATCTGGCAGAGCGGGCGGAAGCCAGGAACCTGATCGTCATCTATGCCGCGCTGGCCGACCTCTCACAAGACGCTGTGCTTGCCGAATATGCGGGCAAGGGCTTTGGCGACTTCAAACCGGCGCTGGCCGATCTGGCGGTGAGCAAATTGTCACCCATTCGCCAGCGGTTCGAAGAATTGCGCAAGGACGAGACAGCGATCGACACGATTTTACGCGATGGTTCGGAAAAGGCCTCGGCAATGGCACGGCCGACGGTGGAAGCCGCCTATGCCGCGCTCGGATTGTTGCGGAACTAGCGCGTTTTGCTGCAATGTCGGGGTGCAAGCGGCGCAATAGACTTGCCTGCATCCCCATTTTAGGTAAATGCTAGACCATGGATATTATCTCAATACGCGGCGGCAATCGCCTGTCTGGCACAATTCCCATTTCGGGGGCCAAGAATAGCGCTCTGACCTTGTTACCTTGCGCCCTGTTGACCGAAGAACCGGTCACCCTGCGCAACCTGCCGAGGCTGGCCGATGTCGACAGTTTCGGACATTTGCTCAACCAGCTGGGTGTTTCGACCACGATCGAAGGCGCGCGGCCAGAAGATTTCGGCCGGGTCATGACGCTGAAAGCGGGCCGGATCACCTCGACCGAAGCGCCTTATGATATCGTTCGCAAGATGCGGGCATCGATATTGGTTCTCGGCCCATTGCTGGCGCGCGCTGGCGAATGCCGGGTCTCGCTGCCCGGTGGCTGCGCCATCGGCAACCGGCCGATCGACTTGCATCTCAAGGCTATCGAAGCGCTTGGCGCCTCGATCGAAACCACCAGCGGCTATGTGATAGCTCGCGTTCCCGATGGCGGCTTGCCCGGCGGCGATTTCACCTTTCCGGTCGTCTCGGTCGGAGCGACGGAAAATGCATTGATGGCAGCGGTCTTGGCGAACGGCACCAGCGTCCTCAAGAACGCCGCGCGGGAACCGGAAATTGTCGACCTGTGCAACATGCTGGTTGCCATGGGTTCGGAAATCGAAGGCATTGGCTCGTCGACACTCACGATAACCGGCGTCGATCGGCTGCACGGATGCACCTATCGGGTGATGTCTGACCGGATCGAAGCGGGCAGCTACGCCTGCGCGGTCGGCATAGCCGGCGGCGAAGTCGATCTGCTGGCTGCCAAGGCTGACGAGATGGAAGCGACGCTCGATGCGCTGCGCCACGCCGGTCTGCAAATCGACGTCCATGCCAAGGGCATAAGGGTGGCTTCCGATGGCAAGCTCAAACCGCTTACCCTCTCGACTGCGCCCTATCCCGGTCTCGCCACCGACATGCAGGCGCAACTGATGGCGATGCTCTGCCTCGCCGATGGCGCCAGCGTACTCACCGAAACCATTTTCGAGAATCGCTACATGCATGTGCCTGAACTGAACCGCATGGGCGCGGATATCGAAACCAAGGGCCGCACCGCCGTGGTCCGGGGCGTCAAGAAACTGACCGGCGCGCCGGTGATGGCGACCGACCTGCGCGCTTCGATGAGTCTGGCGATTGCCGGACTGGCAGCGGAAGGCGAAACCCGGCTGCAGCGTATCTACCATCTTGATCGCGGCTATGAGCGGCTGGAAGAAAAACTCGCAGCGGTGGGCGCGGATATCGAACGGATCAGCGGCGATTGATTCACCCCCGCTAGCACTTATGGCAGCTTGTTTTTCCGGCGGTTTTGCCGTGTAGTCTCTCCATAATCAGGAGAGGATCAGTCAATGTTTTCAGGACCAATAGAAGACCGGTTGGCCATCCGGGAATTGCACGACAGCTATTGCGACGCAGTGCTGCGCAAAGACCCAGACGACTGGGGCGCGCTGTGGACCGAAGATGCTGTCTGGTCGCTAATGGGAACCGAAGTCGTCGGCCGGACCAATATCGTCAATCTCTGGAACGGCGCCATGAGCCAGTTCGATGCCGTCAGTTTTCTCGGCATACCTGCGTCTCTGGATATTACAGGCGACACCGCCTCGGGCCGCTACCAGACTCATGAAATTTTGGTTGAAAATGGCGAGCCACGCGTTGCCGGCGGCCGCTATGATGATGAATTTGTCAAAGTCGACGGCCAGTGGCTTTACAGCAAACGCATATTTGTCGTCGTCGCGCAATTTGGCGGCAACAAGCTTTAGGAGAATTTGAAGCATGGCCAAAATACTGATCGCGGCACATATCGACGTCGAACCGGCAACACGCGAAGAATGTCTGAAGAAAGCGCAGCCTTTTATCGATGGCGCGCTGAGCCAGGAAGGGTGCCTTTGCTATAGCTGGGCCGCCGATATGCATAATCCATCGCGTATCGAGGTGTTTGAAGAATGGGCCGACGAGGAAGCTCTCGCCCAGCATTTTCAGGATGTCCATTATGCCAACATGCTTGCCCATATCGGCAGCTTCGGCCTGATCAACGCCGTCAGCGCCAAATACCGGGTCGATGCCGAAGGGCCGGTTTATAATGCCGAGGGCAAACCCACGCCATCATTTGACTAATATGAGCAGGAACCTGTCATGAACGAAGCAGTATCCAAATCCCTTTTTCAACCGGATATTCTGGCCGATCCGTTTGAATTTTATGAAGAGAAACGCGCCAAGACGCCGGTCTTTTTTGACGAGGCAAGCGGCACATATGTGGTTCTGGACTATGACCTGATCTCGGAAGCTGTCGGTCGGCTGGATGATTTTTCTAACAATTTCAATGCGTTGCTCTCCGGCGGAAAATCCGAGGAAGAGCTTGAAAATGACAAGGAATTGCAGGCGATCCAGGCAAAGGGCTGGCCGCAGGTAAACACCCTGCTGACCGCCGACCAGCCGGTCCACACGCGGTTCCGCAAATTGGTCAATCTCGCATTCTCGATGCCGAAAGTGAACAAGCTGGAAGACAGCATGCGGGAGATGTCGAACGAACTGATCGACAATTTCATCGACAAGGGCGAGTGCGAATTTGTCGATGAATATGCGATTCCGATGCCGGTGCGGACGATTGCCGTGCAACTCGGCCTCGACGTGGCCGATGCCCATACGATCAAGCGCTGGACCAATGCCTTTGTCGATCGTCTGTCAGGCATGATGACGCGCGAACGGCAACTGGAGACCGAACGCGAGGTGGTCGAATATCAGCACGCGCTGAAAGCCAATATGGACGAGCGGCGCAAGGAAGCGAAGAACGATATTCTTTCTGACCTGGTGAATGCTCAAGTTGACGGTGAACGGCCGCTCGACGATGCAGAATCCCTGTCTATAGTCCAGCAGTTGATGGTCGCCGGCAATGAAACTACAACGGCCGCACTGGCCGAAGGCATGCGGCTTTTTGCAACCAACCCCGACCAGTATAAGAAAATTCAGGATGATCCGTCGCTGATCCCCAATGCAGTCGAAGAAGTGCTGCGCATGTCGAGCGGCTCATCCGGCATCTGGCGGGTGATGCACCGCGATGCCGAACTGGGCGGCGTGACGCTGCCCAAGGGCGCGATGGTGATGATGCGCTATCACGCCGCCAACCGCGACCCCAAGCAGTTTGAAAATCCGAACGCATTTCAGGTCGACCGCAAAAATGCGCGCACCCATCTGGCCTTCGGAAAGGGCATCCACATGTGCGTCGGCAATATGCTGTCGCGCAAGGAAATGACCGTATCATTCCAGCAATTTGCCAAACGCATGGACAATATCCGGATCAGGGAAGGCGCGGAACTGAACTATCCGCCCAACATGATGTTGCGCGGTCTGAGCAATCTGCCGATCATATTCGACAAGAAATAAGCCAGAGAGACAGGAATATATAATGGGTATGATGGACGGAAAAGTCGCGCTGATTTCAGGCGGCGCGGAAGGCATTGGCGGCACCGCCGGACGGCGGGTTATCGAAGAAGGCGGCTCGGTGATGCTGGCCGATATCCAGATCGACAAGGCGAAGGAGCTGGCAGCCTCTCTGGGTGACCGCGCGGATGCGGTCGAGCTGGATGTGCGCAATCTCGAGCAATGGCACGCGGCTGTCGACGCTACGAAGAAGCGCTTCGGCAAGATCACCACCCTGTTCAATGTCGCGGGCATTTCCGAGCCCGGATCGGTTGACGAGGTCGATCTGGACAGCTGGAACCGGACCATCGATATCAACATGCAGGGCACATTCTACGGTTGCCGTGTCGGCCTCCCCGCAATACTTGAAAGCGGAGAAGACGGCGCTATCGTCAATATCGGTTCGATGCTCGCCATGCGTCCCGGCGCGCAATTCGCAGCCTATTGCGCCAGCAAGGCAGCGGTTACCTCGCTGAGCAAATCGCTCGCGCTCCACTGCGCTGCCGAGAAATATCCGGTACGGGTCAACACCGTCCACCCCGGCGCGATCGACACGCCGATGTACCAGCGCTATCTCGCCGCCTATCCCGGACCGCATGACGAAGCGGTGGAACTGTTCAACCGCAACCATCCGATCAACCGGGTCGGACAGGCGGTCGAAGTTGCCAATGCGATGCTGTGGCTGGCCAGCGACCTGAGCAGCTTTACCACCGCCAATGACATCACCGTCGATGGCGGCGGCAGCTACCGCGAATAAAATGAAAAAAGGTGGCCGGAGCGGGCCACCTTTCAATTACCGGACAATATGCAATGCGAAGTCCGGCGTTGTTGTTTCCGATCTAGCGACCGTTGCTGGCGACAATATCGACAGCCGTCCCGCCGCCCGAACGCTTGTTCAGGGTGATCACGAAGGCACCGTCATCGCTGCCCCGGGTTCCGCCCAGAACATGTTCGCTGCCGCGTAGCAGATATTCGGCATCAAACCCACCGCGCTTGGCCTGGGTATAATAGAAATCGACGACGCTCTTCATCGGCGAAGCGGTCGTGAAACTGACCACACGAATGTCGCATAGACCGCCTTCAACACCGGCAGCTTCCTGCACAGCCGCTTTGGGATAGACCGGAAATTCCGGTGGCATCCGGTTGGCCCAGCCCATGTCATAGCTGAGCTTCTGGTCGCACGTGCCTTTGCCGCGCTTTGCGCTTTGCTGTTCGGCTTTCGCGCCCAGCGTCATGCCTTCGCTTCCGGCACAGCTGGTACATTCGTCATCCGACGTCATCTGCCGCGGTTTCGGGGCACTCAGCATTTTGCCGCCTAGTGCAGCCGCTGCTGCTGCCTTTCCGCCTTCCGCTGCGCCGGCATAGCTGGCACCGGGAGGGACCGATCCGTCGGCGGGACCGTTCGCACCGCGAATAGCATTGCGGTTGGCCTGATCCGTGAGATCGGGATCAACCAATATAGCATCTTCCAGCGCATCATTCATCGCCGGGTCGGAGGTCAGATTATCGTCCAGGTTCGCCAGCTCTTCTTCGCTGGCTTCGTTGCTCCCGCAAGCCGCAAGCGTTAGCGGTAACGCAAAAGCTGCTGCGGACAGCATGAGTGAACGGGAAAAATAAGACATGCAATTTGCTCCTGAATTTAGGGGAACAAATGCATCAAAAAGCGTTAATATTTCGTTAGGGAATTTGGTTAATCCGGTGACTATTCGTTAACCTATTGTCCCAATTCGGGATTTCATCCGAACGTGTCGGGCCCGTCGATTTCACCGAATCGAATCAGGCGGGATGTCAGGACAGCGGCCTGGCGATTGACCACCGCCTTCTGATATTCGGGGTCAGTGACCATTTCCATGAACGCGCCGCTATTGGGATAGCCGGCGATGAAGGAGACATCCCATTGCTTGTCGTCGGGCCCGATCACCATACATTCCATCTGACCCCGCCAGAGGATCGTGCCGCCCACCCGTTTGAAAATCGGCCCGCTGGTCTTGCCATATTCTTCATAGGCCCGCGCACCGTTCCAACCCTTGCCGGCATTGGGATGATCTGCGGGATATTGCGCGACCTGATGGAAGCGCAGCAGATTGAGCATGTTGATCGGCACATCGCGGGGCAGCGCCTTGAACGCATCAAAACTCTCGCGTGTCGGATCAAGATAGCGATCTTCGGCCATGGCTGCTCTCCTACTGGAACTGTTTTCTATTCTCTTGCCATTGTTCGCGCGATTGTCCCCAGTCGTCAACCCGCGCATCCTGATAGGGCTCGGGAAGCCGCGTCGGCCCGCGATTGGTAGAGCCCACCCGCTCGGCCAATTTGATCGAAGCAAGATTGTCGGGATCAATAGTATGACAAATATCGCTCCAGCCGAGCGCATCGACGGCATAGTTCATGCTCGCGACTGCCGCTTCCAGCGCATAGCCCTTGCCCGCATATTCCGGCGCGATGCCCCAGCCGACCTCGGTCCCGGGCCAGCTGTCGGGATACCAGGGGCCGATGCGGCCAATCCATTTTCCGCTATCTTTGAGGATCAGCGAAAACATCGCATAGCCGCGAACATGCCACGCACCGACCATGGCGCATAGATCCCGCCAGCTTTCGGCGCGGCTTTTGACTCCGCCAATGAAGGTCATTGTGGCTTCATCGGATTGAAATCTGGCCCATTGTTCGAAATCGTCACCATTGGGCGGACGCAGGATCAACCGTTCCGTTTCAATTCTGATATCTTCAACAGCCAAGGCCATCCTCCCGCAAGCAGCAAGCCTACTATGACCCTGCCAATTTGGAAATACTTGAAATATCGGTGCATTACGCCTATAATACAGCCATGGCTAATCTGATCTCAATCTTCATCGGCGGTATCGCCCTCATTCTCTCCTTCATAGGTCTGGTCCCCCTGCTTGGCTGGACCAACTGGCTGATCCTGCCGATCGCCGGCATCGGCGCGCTGTTCGGCCTGATTTCGTCACGCACCAGTGGCATGTATTTCTGTTTGATCGTCGTGTGCATATGCGCCTTCCGGCTATGGATAGGTGGCGGCATTATCTGACCCCCCGGTCCGGGTTTCCCCGACAATAGGATTTCTTGATTGCCCGGTGACGGCGCGAAGCCTAGTCGCTGCACTATGTCCGTTGCCCAATCCACCAGCCGTATCGGCCTCTTTCAGGCGCTAACCGCCTGCGTTTTCTGGGGTTTGATGCCGGTCTATTTCAAGCTGCTGCAAAGCGTAGACGCGCTGGAAGTCGTTGCCCACCGGATCATCTGGTCAGTGCCGCTGCTGCTCGTCATTCTCTATTTCCGGAAAAACCTTGTCGGTCTGGCATCGGCACTGGCTGATTCCAGATTGCGCTGGGCGATGCTGGCGAGTTCCTGTCTCATCGCAGCAAACTGGCTGGTCTATGTCTGGGCCGTGCACGAGAATCATATTCTCGCGGCCAGTCTCGGCTATTTTATCAGCCCTTTGCTCAGCGTTTTTCTCGGCCGGATATTTCTCGGCGAGAAGCTCTCCCGCAACAAATGGATTGCCATTGCGATAGCCGCTGCGGGCGTTTCGGTGCTGGCCGTTCAAGCGCTCGATACGCTCTGGATCAGTCTCGCTCTGGCGATTTCGTGGAGCAGCTACGGGCTGGTCCGCAAGATCGCAGACATCGGACCTATAGTGGGCCTGACGGCAGAGACCGGAATGTTGTTCCTTCCTTTTACCCTGCTTCTCGTCTGGCTTACGTTCGGCACAGCGCCGTCTACGACTGGCCTGCATCTCGGCGATGACCGGATGATTGATCTGTTGCTGATCGGCGGTTCCATTGTCACTGCCATCCCGCTGCTGCTGTTCGCCTCGGCGGTCAAGAAGATGACCCTAGGCGCCATCGGACTGTTAAATTATCTCGCACCGACGATCCAGTTTCTCGTTGGCGTGCTGGTTTACAAGGAAGCGCTGACACCATCGCACATCATTTGTTTCTTGCTGATCTGGATCAGCCTGGCGATCTATTCGACCGACAGCATTCTAGCGGGCAAGACAGCGCGGAAAGCGATTGCCGGTCAGGCCTGAACGATATGCCAGGCCAGTTCGGAATCCGCGTGAAAGGGAACAAGCGTGGAGCCGCCGGTGTTGAGGCTCTCGGGCACGGTAAAACTGCCGCCTTCCAGCGTCACCCGGTCTTCGTTGAGCGGCAAGCCGTAAAATTGCGGCCCATGCACGGACGCGAAGCCCTCCAGCCGGTCGAGCGCGCCTTCTTCGTCGAACACAGCAGCGTAGCTCTCCAGCGCATAAGGTGCGTTGAAAATACCCGCACATCCACAGGCCGATAGCTTGGCGTGGATTTCATGCGGTGCGCTGTCGGTACCGAGGAAATATTTCGCAGATCCGGAGGTCGCCGCCTTGCGTAGCGCCAGCCTGTGCAGCTCGCGCTTGGCAACCGGCAGGCAATAAGCATGGGGCCGAATGCCGCCGGTGAACATCGCATTGCGATTGATATGCAGATGATGCGGCGTAATGGTTGCCGCAACATTCGGACCAGCGCCATCGACAAAGCGTACCGCCTGCTCGGTCGTGATATGCTCGAACACGACTTTCAGATCCGGAAGCGTTTCAATCAGCTTTTCCAATATCCGCTCGATAAACACGGCTTCCCGGTCAAAAATATCGATACTGCCATCGGTCACCTCGCCGTGCACCAGCAGCGGCATGCCAATATCCTGCATCCGTTCGAGCACCGGCATGATATGCGCTACATCGGTCACCCCGTGCGCGCTGTTGGTCGTGGCATTGGCGGGATAGAGTTTCGCGGCCGTAAAAATGCCAGCCGCATGACCGGTCGCTATATCGTCCGCATCCGCATCATCGGTCAGATAACAGGTCATCAGCGGTGTAAAACCGGAATCATCGGGCAATGCCGCCATGATCCGTTCCCGATAGGCCGCGGCACTGGCAGCGCTGGTCACCGGCGGGGAAAGATTGGGCATGATGATAGCCCGGGCAAATTGCCGGGCGGTAAACGGAGCAACCGCTTCCAGCATCGCGCCGTCACGAAGATGGACGTGCCAGTCATCGGGGCGACGTATAGTAAGGGTATCGGTCATATAGCTCCGCGCAAGGCTTGGTTTTTCGGTTCGCACACCCTACCTAAATGCCATGACCGAAACCAGACTTAATGAACGCGCCGTCATCCGCCTCTCGGCAACGGACGGGTCCGAAGACATCCGGCAGTTTCTGCAAGGGCTGGTAACGCAGGACACCACCGCTGTCGTAGCAGGCGTGCCGCAATGGGCTGCGCTGCTCACCGCTCAGGGGAAACTGCTGTTCGATTTCTTTCTGTGGGCCGATGGCGAGGATATATTGATCGACTGCGAGAGGGAGCAGGCCGAGGGACTTGTCCGCCGCCTGAAACTCTATCGGCTGCGGCGAAAGATCGAGATCGCTGTGGATGATTCACTGCAAGTCCACTGGGCTTTGGCAGCCGAAAACAGACCGGTCGATCCCCGCCTGGCCGCATTGGGCTACCGCTGGCTGGACGACGCAAGTGATGGTGAAGGTGCGGACGAAGATTATCGAAAGCACCGCCTGTCGCTCGGCGTCACCGAGGGAGCCAGTGAGTTCGGCAGCGACAAGACTTTATGGCTCGAATGCAACGCTGCGGAACTGAACGGCGTCAGCTTTACCAAGGGCTGCTATGTCGGACAGGAAAATACTGCGCGGATGAATTACCGGCAAAAGGTGAACCGGCGGATGGTCGTCGTGCCGATCGCGCAAGCCGACGAAAAACGCCAGCGCATTGCCTATCCCGGCGATGGTCTGTCGGTTGAACATCGGCGTGTCGACGATTTGCAGGGGCTAGATCTTCCCGGCTGGCTGGCAACAGCCATTGAGGGACTGGACGCCGCTTAATCGCAGCGCCGGCGTTGAACGGCCTGATATAAATGTTCGGTTAGCGGCAGTTTTGCGACGAGCAGCAGCCTTGGCTAACATGCTCGTCCCTATTTGATTCCGGCAAAACAGTCGTTAGACGGTATCGCCTTCTTCAACCACCTTCGGCTTGGGTACACGCTTTTTACGCGCCGGCTTCTTCTCAACCTCGACCTCGATCGATTGCGAAATCGCTGGCGGCAGGGCGCTGGCATCCAGACCGTTTGACTCGCCATTCTGTTCCGCTGCGTCGTTGCGGGCTCCGACAGTTTCAACCTTGCGCGGACGACGGCTGCGAACCGGTTTTTTCTCTTCGGTCGTATCATTCGCAGCGATATCGTTGCCATTATCGCGACTTTCGCGATTGTCCCGCTCTTCCCGCGGCGGACGATTTTGCTGTGCCTGCTGTGGCCGGTTACGATTATTGTCGCCATCATTGTCGTTGGAATCGCTCTGGCCTGAACCATTGCCACGATTGTCACCACGATTATCGGGCCGATTGTCCGACCGGTTATCTCCACGCGGCTCTTCACGGGCGATCCGCTGTTCTTCGCGACGAGCCACGGTATCGGCATTGACCCGGAAATAATGATCGGCGAATTGATGATAATATTCGGCCTGAACGCGGTCGCCATTGACCTGTGCGTCCTGCGCCATTTTCTTGAATTTATCGAGCATCTGCGCTGCATTGCCACGCGCGCGACTATCGATCCGGTTATCGCGGTCCGACCCACCACTACGGTTGCCCTGGGGGCGGTTATTATTATTGGTGTTCCGGCCACGTCCACGGCGGCTAGGCTGACGATTGTTCATCAAATTTTAGGTATCCTTATACCGTTTATAAACTTGGTCTTTCTCAAGTTATAGCCACGCGCTGGTGGCAATTGCGCTGCAGACAACCCGTTCACAGCGGCCCATACAAGACAAATACTCGCCGAAAACCAGCAAAATTATCAAGTTGGGGGCAGGCCAGTGATTTAGGGAAAAGCCAGAAATCATCTGCGCCTGAACAAGTCTTAGCGAGTCGCCTCGTCAAAACCAAGCCCTTTTTACCGATGGAGGATTAACAAACGATCATTTTCCCCTAAATCTTTCTTTAACTCAACATGATAGCCGTTGTTCATAGCCAGTTCCGAAACCGCATCTGCTTGATCGAAGCCAATTTCGAGCAGGGCCTTTCCGGTGGGAGAAAGCAGATTTTCAAGCCCGGGAATGATGATCCGATAGTCATCCATTCCATCCTCTCCGGCGAACAGCGCCTGATGGGGTTCATATTGGGCTACATCCGCGGACAACCGGGCGTTGGTCGAGACATAAGGCGGGTTGGCGAGGATCAGATCAAAGCCGGAACCGAGCGGACCCGTCCAGTCGGGCAGCGTCCAGTCGAGCAGCAGGAACCTGGCCCGGTCGGCCAATCCCAGCGCATCCGCATTATTATGGGCAATTTGCAAGGCAGCGGTGCTGGCATCGATACCCAGACCGTTGGCCGCGGGAAATTCGCTGAGCGCGGCGAGCAGAAGCGCGCCACTGCCCGTGCCGAGGTCCAATATCCTTTGCGGATGCTGCGTCGCGCATAAGCGAACCGCTTCCTCGATCAGCAATTCGCTGTCGGGACGGGGGATCAGGACATCCGGGCTGACCTGAAAATCAAGACCCCAGAATTCCTTCATGCCGATGATATGGGCAACGGGTTCGGATCGCCGGCGCCGTTCGACCAGCGCAGAAAATTCGGCCGGAGCGGTCAGTTCGGGCAGTTTCAGCAGCAGATCGGCGCGCTCCATTTTCAGCGCATGCGCCATCAGCAATTCCGCATCGAGTCGCGGACTATCGGAGATTTCGCTTAACATCTGTGTCGCTTCGCGCAAAACACCGGCGACATCACCCATCCAGATTGGCAAGCCGGCTGGCTTCATCCTCTGCGATCAGCGCATCGACCATTTCACCAAGCGCCGTGCCCTCGATGATTTCGGGCAGCTTGTGCAGCGTCAGGTTGATCCGGTGGTCGGTGACCCGG